>LV_Brine_h2_0102DRAFT_1000107_pt1 | contig 29699 bp, 31 predicted proteins | sample LakVidmifraction_3_FD_10600 | JGI IMG/M metagenome (IMG submission 10600)
TTTTCTAATTTCTTCCCCCATTCCCCAAGTACCTTGTGTTTTAATCCATCTATATTTAGGATCAACTTCCACTACTTTCCCTCTATCAGTATTATCCCCAACATTAAATCTTCCTGACCCTACTGCAAGTTCTTCATATAAATGTTTTAGAAATGTTGGGTGATCCTTAATTACATCAAAACTTCCTATCCCTACTTTAGTGTAGAAATCCAAAGACTGTTGTATTAATCTTAATTGGTTATCTGTTACTACTAACGTTGCCATACCTTTATTTTAAATTATTATTATTATCTTCCCTATAAAGATACGAAAGATATCCAAGGTAGCCTAATTTTTTTGTGGGTTATTTATAGAAATTGAAATACCTTTATCAGATTTTTTAATTACTAATATATTTCCATTACTACTTAACTTACCAAACTTCCCATCAGTTACTACAGAACCGTTTGAAAAAATAGTACTTAAACCAAACACAGTTCGTGTACCCGCGTTGATAGCACTATCACAGTTGTGTATATGCCCAAATAGTACTAATGAAGGGTTTATTGATTTAACAACATTCCATAAACTTTTACACCCACAGAATTCTATTTTATGATTTCTATCAATACCTAAATCCAATATTCCTCTAGGTGGTTCATGAGTTACAATGATGTCCGAGTCAGTGTCAATTATATTACTCCAGATTCTATCTAACTTATGTCTTGCCTTGTTGAAGGCCCAACCATTCCCAAAATCAGGTGTTAGTGGTGAACCAAATATCTTAATTCCTTCAATCGTAACGTGATCATTCTCTAAGTAGTGGATACATTCCCCATCAAATACCTCCTTAGTTACAAGTCCTTTTTCAATAGATGTATCGTGATTACCGGCAACAAACACTTTATGTTTAATGGGTAAGCTACTAAACCAATCAATAAAATTTCTCACTTCAGATTCATTGGTGTAAGGATCTCTTGGATGGGAGCAATCTCCACTAAATATAACAAGGTCTATGTCTTTGGGTATTTCTAATAAGTTGTTGATGTAAAGTATGAGTTACGTGTCCGAGAAATGCCAAACACGAAGTTTAGCTTTCCCCGGAGTAGTTGTTTTTATATTTTTCATATTCTTTATTTTTTAGGTTTACCTCTTTTAGAGGTGATAATATTATATTTTGGATATTTATCTTCTATAATATAATAAAGATCTATTAGTTCTCCACTACACTCTAAACATTCTTCTATTACTTGTGATTTTTCAATTTTAAAGTGCTTAACAAATTGTTGATATAAAGCTTCTAATCTATTAAATTCATCTTTTTCATAGTCCTCCCACAATTTTTTTCTACGTGATTTTAAAACAGCACCTTTTTCACAAAACTTTACTATATCACCTTTACATTCAACATTTAATTCATTTAACATATGTTCGCATAAATAAGCCTGTAGCATATAGCAGGAGTGATTATAATCTCCATTTAATATTTTGTCTCTAAAGCTTGATTTATAAGGTAAAGGTTTTGATTTTTCTTCGTACCATCTCCACCATCTAAATCTATTATAATTTAGGGGTTGATATGATTTTAGCTTTTTTTCTATAACCTTTTTTTCTTGTGGGATATTAAACATTACCTTGGGCTATTGCTCCTATCCATAATATACCCCATAAAAATACCATTAAAAATAATACAAATAAAATGTCTTGAATTGTTTTTTTTATTTTCATAACCTTAATTTATCTATTTTATTACTTGTACGTGAAGATACAATTTTTCTATGGGGCAGCCTAATTTTTTCTGGATTATTTTTAAATTTTAATAAATCTTTGTTAGACTATCATCTGATTCCTTAAAAAGTTTTATTAATCTTTCTAATTTAGCTGCCTCCCTCCCCATATCACTGTCTGATTTTAAATCCCCCCCCATTTGGTTTTTTAATTTATTTAGGGATTGAAGCGCTATATGATATTCGTTTTTGCTGATTATCCCATCACCATCAAGGTCTAGTTCTTTAATTTGAGAGTAGTGTTCTTCCTCATTACCCTTTTGACTTATAATATTCATTCGAGATTCAGCTATGTTCGAATCAAAATTATTTTTTATACTACCACCACCCCATTCATCTGATTCCTCAAATGGTGTTATTTCTACTTGTTCTTCGTATAAATTTTCTCTATATTTTTTTTTTGGGTATGCTTGTTCAAAAGAAAAATTAGCAGCTACTACAAGAGATAAGGCTAAGGGGTCGAATACAAATATTATAACAAGTAATAGTATATTTATAATTTTATCCATAGGATAACCCGTCAAACTCGATAGATACTGTAATGGTCCTAATTCCCCAGCAATGTCGTTGTTGTTGTCTAAATTTAATACTTCTAATTGATATTTTTGAAGGCTGTCAGTTGCTATTATTCTTTTTTCTTGTGTAAATTTACGATTTTCTTCCTCAACGTTAATACGATTTTGGGCCATTCTAATTTCAGTAGTGGATATTGTGGATCTAACACCCCCAGATACCGTGGTGTCTTGTACTTGGATGGTTGAAACTTTTGCATTAGATAAAGTACTAATATTATTAGATATTCTTTCAATTTCTTTGTCATATTGGTTTATGTCTGTTTGGTAAAAATCTATTTTTTGTTGGGTAAATGATTTTTGATTTTCCACAAGGGATAATTTAGAGTATGTTTCTTGATATCCCCCACTTAACATCCCATAAATACCAGCTGAGGTTATTATGACTAAGGTTACTAAGGCTGATATTAAGTATATTTTTAGTAATTTGTTTATTGTTTTCCAATATTGGAAAAGGAGGGAGGCTATTACTAATTTTGAGGCTTCTAGGAAGCTAGCCATAATAATTACGGCAGTTGCTACCCCGGCGAATAATTTAGATAACCCTATAACACTATAATAAGCAGCTGTGGAACTTAACCCTAATGCTATTAAGGTTATTACCCAAGGTAATACTTTATCTTTCATATTTATATATTAAATTTCCATGTATAATCATAGTATAAATATAATAAATATTTGGTTATAAGCCAAATTATTATATTAAACCATCTATATCTTTGGATTCAATTAAGGTATAAGTGAAGGAGTTGCTATATATATCTTTTGCTTTAAATACTAAACTCATTAGTTCATCAAAATCCGATTCTTTAGCAAAAACTTGACAACCGGCAGACCATTTGTCTATTTGGGTTGATCCCTCTATACGTGAACCGGCCTTATGGATGTTAATACCATAAACACCTTCATGGATATTTTCTTCTAACATATCATAAATACCGTCTTTATTGAGATCACGGTAAACTTTTAATGGTTTGTTTTGACAAAGGGCTTCATATTTTCCCTGATGTAATCTTACTTTATGAGATCCTCTATATTGGTCTGGGACTAGAATGGCTACCCCCTTTTTATTAAGTAAATTTTGCTCCCAATGTGAACCCGGGTCGGTTGTTATTGGGTATTCATGGTAAAAGAGTTCACCATCTATTGAATATGATACTGTAAGTTTATCATCGAATTTATTTGTAACTTTACCGTTGGTAGTTGAATTACGTACCCCAACAATATTTAAGTTATAATCTCCCCCCTCAAACCATTTATATCCTTTACATTTTAATGTATTTTGTAGTTGTTTTCTTGTATATAACATATTAATTATTCTTTATTACCAAATATTTTACCTGCTTCTGCAATCCCAAAAGATCCTAAAGTTATAAAAAGGAATGAATCATATATAAATTCATTTATCACTAAATCTTTACCTAAAAATCCTGAGATTATGTCTGCTGTTGCAAATACCACCATTACTGCAAAAGAAGCAAATCCTACAATGTTTTTTTCATTTAGATCATTACTATCTTTAAATATGTCTTTAAAAGCCATCCATTTTATTTTTAAGGTGTTTAACATAGTATAACGTATTTAAGTAACTTATTTATTTTTGTTTATCTTTTTCCTTTATGCTTATCAATACTATCTAGGATTATATTTAATAGATCATTATGGATATATCCAGCCATAGAGGCATTTTTAAGTGCGGATACTACTTGAAATACAATAAAGGGGGCAATAATGGTTTCACTTAACCAACTAGTTCCAGGGAATCCCTTCTCAATCATTAATATCGAAGTTAATATTAATACCCAAGTGAAAAGTGATTTTATTATTTTTATTGCCTTATATGTTTTAAAACCCTCATGTTTTATACCTGAGAGCATTCCATAAATACCATCTAGAAGAACTACACCTACTACTGCTATATATTGTTCAGCATTGTTCATTGTTATATTGAGGAAGTAGGATAAAATAAACCCTAACCCCATAGAGCTAGCTAATGCTATTTTCATATATGTTGATTTAATCATATTAGTAATTGTTAATACTAACTATAACCCTTTTGTTTATACATATAAAAAAGGAGGTGCTTATTGCACCTCCTCTAGATTTGTTTTAATTATTTTTTTATTGCTTTACTAAACCCTTCACCTCATTTTTGAACAATCTCCACCCTTAGAGTTTGTAATTTTATAAATTCCTACCATATGTTTTGGTTATACACATATGAAAATAATTCAAGGCACCGCCTATCCTTCACAAGATACACAACTCGCCACTCTAGAACCTAAATCTCCTTTAATTACACTGTCGGTTCTTAAATAATATAATGTTTTAATTCCTAATTTCCAAGACTCAAGGTGAACTTGATTTATCCATTTTGGTGAATCATTTACATCAAATGATAAATTTAAAGATTGAGTTTGGTCAATATAACGTTGTCTAATAGAGGCTTGACGTACTAACTCTAATTGGTTTATTTCAGGGAAGGTAAGAAATATTTCTTTTTCTTCTGGGGTTAAAATGCTGTCAGGTAAACCTTGTACAGACCCATCTTGTTCTAACATTTGATCCCACCATTGGTCTTTATCTTCACCCTTAGATATTAATATTTCTTGTAATATTTTATTTTTACGAATAAAGGTACCCTTAGCACCATTAAAAGTATAGATATTAGCAGGTAGGGGTTCAATACCAGCACTAATACCCCCACAAATAACTGAGTTTGATACTGTAGGTGCAATTGCTAATAAGTGAGTATTTCTCATACCTGTTCCTTTACACCATAAAGGTTCTCCATATTCTACGGCTAAAGCCATGGATGCCTTATCAGCTTTTCCTCTAATATCTGAGAATATGTTATTAGTGTGGGCTGTGGAGGCAATTGAATTAAAGGGTAAATTTTTCTGTTGTAAAAAAGTATGCCACCCCATTACTCCTAAACCTAAAGCACGTCCTTTACGAGCGTGGTTGTAAGTTCTTTGCAATGAATCTTTCCCTTCAGATTTATCAATAAATTCTTGCATAACACCATCTAAGAACCAAGTTGATAATTCTACAGTATCTGTATCTTTCCATTCATCATATTTTGCTAAATTTAATGAGGATAAACAACATATAAATGAATGTTCTTCATCAGTAAATAAGCAGATTTCAGAACAAATATTAGTCATAGATACCTCTAAATTATTTAATCTATAGGCAATTGGGTTATCCTTATTAACATTATCCTTATACATAATATAAGGTTCACCAGTTTCCATTCTAGATTTTAAAACTGTAGCCCATTTATTCATTGATTCTGGGTCTCTTATTTCTAATTTTCTCATAAATGAATCACTTACAACAACACATTGGTGTAAGTTAAGACATTGTCGGTTAGGGTCACCTTTAGGTCTTCTGATTTGTAAAAATTCATCTATATCTCCGTGTTCAATATTTAAATTTACAGAAGCAGCTCCTCTACGAACATTCCCTTGGTTTGTTGCTATGATAGAGGAATCAAATATCTTAGCCCAAGGTACTACTCCTTCACTTTTCCCATTACCCTCAATTTCAATTCCACGTTCTCTAATGCGAGATAACGAAATACCTACACCCCCACCAGATGCTGTGAGTTTCATTAGTTCTGCGTTGGTTAAACCTATTCCACGTATTGAATCAGGTGTATCTACACCAAAACATGAAATTGGTAAACCTCTATCAGTTCCCATATTTGATAAAACGGGTGATGCTAATCCTAACCACCCATTCCATATTATTTTAAAAAACTTACCTGCTAATTCAGGTTTTTTAAGCCTTAAAGCAGCAGCATTAGATACTCTCCTATAAGCAGTTTTTACTGTTTCTCCTGGGAGTAGGTATCCTTTGCTAATTGTAGCTAGGGATACTTCGTTCATAAAATTAGGATAGTCTTTCCCCTTTACCCATTGACTATAATTTACTTGTATTGCGTTGTTTTCCATATTTTTCTGATTGTGTATATTCTATTGTGTATCCAACCCATCTATTACTAGGGCGTCCTCCTTTTTTTGGTTTTGTTATAATTCCTTTATTCCTTTGTCTTTTTATGATTCCTTCACTAAATCCTGCTTTCATTATCTCTGCTAATGATTTGAAATATAATTTCTCCCCTTCGGGACTCCAAACTATATATGAACCTTTTGACTTACCATAATTAGCTGCTTTTTCACCTTTTCTATCTACACCCCAAAATGGGTGTTTTTCTTTATGATTTCCAAAGGCTAAACTTCTTTCTTCCTTAGTCATTTTAGCAACATTTTTAGCTCTTGTTATTTTCCCCTTCTCAACAGCAGATTTAGAGCCAATTTTACCTAAACTCCTTTTACTGATTGCTTCTAATTTAAGTTGTTCAACTAACTTCTTTTTATCCCTATCTATTCCACTCATTAGTCTATAAGAAATCCAATTTGAATTAGTTGGATTTGCTTTCCATAAGATATAATGTGCTATTACGTGATTACCATATTCTAAAGTTATTAAATTACTTTCATCATCACTACCCCCAGCACTTCTGGGGGTAATGTGATGTTTATGATAAGTTTCACCCTCTAATATAGGTTCATTTCTGCATTTTTCAATATGTTTTTTATATAATAAATTCCAATCCATAATGTTATTTTATTATAAATATAACATATAGATTTTTTTGCTACATGAAGATAAATTATTTATGAACAATTTAAAATAAATCGTTTGCGTCCCAATTTTGAACACCTTTAGAATAATTAGTCACCCTTACGGAGAAAAAATCGGAATGTTGTTTACCTCCAGATAAACTATCAAACCATTTCATTCTTTTTATTGCTTCATTATCAATACCATTAATTATGGCCCCATACCCTAAATCCCCCATTTTAGTGTTTACTCTATGTTTAATAAAGGACACTAAATCATATTTTGGGCAACCTTTTAAATCCCCCATTTCATACACCTTGTCAATAAAATCTAATTCTAATTTTAAAGATAATAAAGCTGCTTCTTTAATATCTGCTTTAAGTTCTGGGGTATTGAATTCAGGATGTTCTTGCATTAAGGTTCTAAACAACCAACACCCTGCATTTGAATGTAATGACTCGTCTCTAATACTCCACTCAACTATCTGACCTACACCTTTAAGTTTATTGTCTAGTTTAAAAGATAGTAAAACTGCAAAAGATGAAAATAAATTGACTCCTTCTGTAAAAGCAGAAAAAATAGCTAAAGACTTTGCTCTTTCATGCCAATTTACCTCACCATTGTGGGAGTCTCTAACTTGAGTTAAGGCTGATATTTTAGCCATTGTGGCTTTATCTTCTAGGAATTCACTAAAATTATCTAAACCTAATTCCTCATTTAATAAAGAATAAGCCTCAGCATGGATAGTTTCAAAGGCTGCAAAAGTTACTGCCATCTTAATTATTTCAGGTTTTCTAAACCATTTAGTAACTAAAGTTGACCAATAATCATTTACTATAGTTTCGGTTTGAGCAAATCCTTTTAAAATAGTACCTATTATATTTTTTTCATTTTCTGTTAAATTTTGTTTCCAATCATTAACATCACTCATCATTGGGACTTCAGTGTGTAACCAATGTGCTTGTTGTTGTTGTAACCAAAAATCTGATGCTTCTTGGTATTCAAATGGTTTATAGACTATTCTTTCTTTAGTAATATCCCTTTTATTATTCATTAAAATTTATTTATTTTTTTATTAAGAGTTTAATTCAAAAAATTTCTTTCGCAACAATTGTTTATCAAAGATGTCAACATCAGTATCAAACTTGTTAGAACGAGGTTGTAAAGAGGAAGCATCAGGATCATTTCCTTCAACATACTCATCTTTTACAACAAAATGACCCGTAGAGGTATCGGCTTCAATACCGAATGTAATCCCATCCATACCATATCTATTTTTCATTAAATGAAATCTACCAGTATTATTTACCTTATCTTCTTTTTTACGAGAAAGAGACATACAGAAATCAGTAATCATAATTTTATCATATGACCCCGCAGCCTTATCTCCTTGTATAACGTTGTCATTTGCTCCTGCTCGGTTTACTTGTGAAACCGACCAAATAGGTATATCAAGCTGTTTAGCTAACCCCTTGGTGCTTATATAAATATCATCAATTTCATCTTTTCGTTCACGGTTTGTTTTTTTAGATGAAAGTAAATCTACATAATCAATAAGTACCATATCAGGTTTAAAACCCATGCTTGTACTTTTAGAAATATGAGACTCGATAGTTGATACTGATGCTCTTCCTGTGGGGTATTCCTTAATTATTAATTTTCCAGGAAGTTGTGGTAGAATTTCTTCCACCTCATCTCTATGAGAATCAATTTTATTAACTGGGATTTTGGTGAAAAAGGCATCATACCTCTTACCAACATATTCCTCCCCTAATTCCAGAGTATAATGTAAAACATTATACCCCATTTTAACAGCATGCCCCCCAATAGCTACTAAGGACCATGATTTACCACCTCCAGGGTTACCAAATATAAGACCAAAATCTCCATTTCCCAATCCACCTTGTAGAAGGTTGTTAATTTTATCCCAAGGTGTTGGAACAACTTCTCTTGAATCTTTTCTATACCTTGACTCAATATCTTTAACATATTCATGTCCTATATTTTTATCTTGTCCTGCTTTTAAGGCGTTATCAACAATAAATCTAATACCATCAAAATCTCCTGCTTTCAATAAGTCCACAGACGACATTAACGCCTTCTTCAATTGTTGATTTTTACAGAAATTTGTAAATTCTTCTTGTATATATTCTAGATCCTCATCAGAAGTAACATATGCTAGTTTTAATTGTTCCTTTATAGAAATCTGCAATACTTCGTTATCTACTTTTTGTAATTCTGCTTTTAAAACGTCTAATGATGGAACTGTATGATAACGGTCATAATAATTTAATATTTCTTTAATGGACCATTTAACTGCGGAATTATCAAAATATTCTTCTGAGATTATATCGTGGATATTGACTAAGAATTCTTTATGGGTTAATAAAGAGGATAAGACCTTTATTTGAAAACCTTGTCCATAACTTTGTAGCGAATTTAGTGTCAATTTTTAATTATTTAGTACTATTTATAACCTTCTTGTGTATGAATATACGACTTAACCTTAGCACCCCCAAATAAAACCACCACTTGTTTTAAATACTTTAACAAGGAGATACTAGTCGATTTTATTTTTTATATGTTGGAAATAAAGAAAAAATATCCTTTAACCACATATCCAAATTTCTAATCATTCCCCCTAATTTATCCTCATTATAAAATGAAATAAACATTTCAGAATTTAATTCGGGTAGGTCATCATCAATTAGATGATCAACGTGTTCTTTTCCTTGTTCATCTATTAAGGGTGTACTCAAATCCATAACCCTATAGTTGGTTTCAATCCTAGATTTATCTTGCAGTATACGTGAATACACAACATGATCCTTAAATTTTCTAGAGCATATATCAAAGATATCATCTAGGGTTAATTCTTGAGTCTTTAATTCAGGAAATTTACTAAATATACCTTTTTCACCCAAACCCTTAATACCCTTGACATTATCTGAGGCATCTCCTAGTAGGGTTTTATACAGAATAAAATTTGAGGGTAATAAACCAAACTTTTCTTCTACAACCTTTGGAGTATAGTAACATTTTTCCATAGGTCTATATAAAATAATCTTATCTGTTACTAATTGAACAAAATCCTTGTCAGAAGATACTATAAAACACGTTGAATTATGTTTTTCAACCAATTTTTCAGATAAAACCGCTATAATATCATCTGCCTCTACTTTATCCAATATAGTAGTTTTAACAGGTAGTAGTTTTAAATATTGTATTATACGTACAATTTGGTCTATTTTAGAATCGTGTTCTTCATCTATATTATCAAAAGCCTCCCAATTAGTTATTCTTTGTAGATTTCTTGTTCCTTTATACTCAGGAAGTAGGTTCTTACGATTTACTGTGGAACCTACCCCATCGAATACTAAATAAACAGAAGTTGGATTAGTTTGTCTAATCATTGCACCTAAAGAACGGAAAAAACCACCTAACCCCCCAATATGAACTCCATCAGGATTTACCATATTCATCATGGCAAAATTTCGGAAGAAAAGATTTAAAGAGTCTATTATAAGCACCCTATCGTGTCTATTTTGGATAGGTATCTCCTGATCTTCCTGGATATCACCCAAGAGATTAAATAATTCTTTATTTTTCATATTTTGTTTATAAGTCCTCTACGTCGTAAAGTACGGGGGTTACGTCCTCATCTTCTTCAACTATTGTAAATACACCACCACCTAGGATTTTACTCCATTCATGGGCGTGTTCTTTTTTATAGTTATTTTTATCTTTTTCAGTATCTTCAATAAATCCATGAGTTGTCATAACAATTTTACCTCTTGATTGGATACCATTAACGTGGTTCTTATCAATTTGGAGATTGGTACGTTTACCCCATTCTACTTGCTTTCCACCTTTAATTGCCTTAATTTTAGATGTCCCAGCATTTGAAACATTACCAAAAGTAACTACAAATGTAGCATCATACCACATGGCCATCCCCCCCTTGTTCATCATCTTGGGTTGCCCCATGGGTCCTTCAGCTTTAGCAGTCCAAACTTTATTAATAGCAATTAAAGTATTTGTATAAGGGGATGATTCTTTACGAGACATTACAATACTTTGGTTAACTGTATTACCAAATTGGGTTGACATTGCTCCTGCATTCCATTCATTATTATTTTTCAATTTTTCAACTGACATAGCACAAGGAATAGAACCAATTGAATCCCAAAAGAAAGCTAAATCATAGGGTAAATTCCCATTTTTCTGTTCGTTTTGTAAATCCATTATAAAGGCAGCAACATCTTCAATAGTATGTACTGTCTCTCTATCTACATAAATAAAGTTTCCATCATAATCTATAACATCACCATCATCATCCTTAATCAAGTTGACTTGCAACCCCATTTGAGCTGCATGTTCCCAATTCCATTTCATCTCAGTAACAATAAAAACAGGTAATATACCCATTTTTTGGGCTTCAACTGCAGCCTCTAAAAGTGATGTGGTCTTTCCGGTATCTGAATGACCTCTAAGTAATGTAATATGCCCCATTGGGATTCCAGGTACTCCTGAGACTTCTTGGAATGCAGGTGATAAAGATATCCATTTTTGTTCCTTAAATTTAACGTTTTTATCTAAACCTTTAGAAGATTTAAATTTATTAAGATCAAATTTACTCTTAATCTCGGCAGAAACTGCTGCCGAGAGAGACTTTGGTATTTTTTTTGCCATATTTAGAAAGGAAGATCGTCTTCAGAATCATCATCTTTGGAATCAAATAAAGAATCGAATTTATCTACCTTATTTTGTTTAACGTTAGAGGTATCTAAACTAAAATTACCTTGTGGGGTGGGTTTAGGGGTAGTGGCAGGAGGGAAAGCATTTTCACTTAATTCTTCATCTTCAGGGGATAACCATTTTTCTAAAGCAGATTTCATTTCATCAAAGGAATATACTTTAAATAATCCCTCTTTTGGGTTTGGTTGTTCAGAAGTCCATAATTCTACTTGAGAAGCATCTTCACTTAAAGGTGAAGTTTTCATTCTAACACGTATAGAAGATTTATTATATGGAGTACCAGTTGATTCTGGTCCTACTGTATCTACAGTAAGATCTCTACCACCTACAATATCTGTATAATCTCCAATTTCGTCATCTACAGCAAGAGCCAATAATTCTTCATATACTTGTTTACCAAACTGCCATAATCTAACACCTTTATCTTCTTCACCTCTAACTACTACAGGTACGAAGATACGGTTCTTAGCATCTAACTTTTTAGCTAACACATAATTCTCCTTATTATACTCCTCATTCCTAAGTTTACCAGCAAACAATGCAATTGGGTCTTTTTCCCCAAAATTAGAAGGAGATATCATTACCTTGTTAGTAATACCATAATAAAACTTTAATTCAGTAAATGGGTTTGTTTGTTCGTATACTGATGGTACGATTCTAATTTGTTGTTTACCAATTTCTGGTCTCCAAAAGATTAGTGAATAGTCAGTTTTTCCACTTCCTTTGGGGTTTGATTGGAGTGTATCCAATTTTGCTTTTAATGCCTTTAAATCCATAATGTAACTTTATTTTAATTATAACGGTTTATGTGTAACATGAATATACGAATCCCCTTCCGGGGATCCTAATTTATTTTAATTTATTTTGTTGAATTTTAGTCTAACTCAATTATTTCATATCCATTATAATTTNCCCCATCATCTGGGTTATGGTAATGGTATTGGGTTTCATATTCATAATTACCATCTTTATATACTTCTACTTGTTCATCCCATTCTTGTTCATTAGCAAATAATATAGCTTCCTTTTTAGAATTAAAAATTTGAGGGTACTTAGCCTCTTCTCCATCACCATAAAAAACAACCTGGNATTGGTTTTGATCCTCATTTAAGTATTTTCTAAATATATCTAATTCTTTCATTTTTATTTTTATTTTATACTATTTTTTTAAATTTAATAACACGTGAAGATACGAACCCTACCCCGGGTAGCCTATTCCCAGATATATTATGGTTTATACTTCGATTATTTTATAAATCTTGGTTTTAAGTTGGTTAAAAACCCCTTTTTNGGTCAATAAAATACTATTTCTGTAATGTTGCCAATCGATTTGGAATTTGGTATCTACAACTCCATTATTTAACTTCTTAATTAACTCATTAAGTGAGTTTATTGAATAAAGAGTATTAGATTCTTTTTTCCTATGTACCAAAATGGTATTGTCAGGTATTGTTTGTACGTTTCCTAAATCCACATTATAAGTTATTACGTATTCATCTTTACCCACAATCTCGAGGACAAACATTTTATTATAAATAATTGTATATTTTGATTGTATATCTTCTATAAGGACATCAAGACCCTCTAGATCTGTGAAGGTGCAGAATAATTTATTAATTGCCATATTTCTTCCCTCATGATTATCAATATCATAAGTCATCTTATACATATTGGGGGGATTATTTAAAATCATAGTCATAACCTTGTTTTATTTTGATGTTTAATTTGTATTTAGTAAATATTTTTTTGATTTCTTCAAAAACCTCAGGCTCATTTTCATCATAATCCAACAAAAATGAATCATAGCAATAAAGCACTAGTTTTGTTTTTTTACCTACTAATATCCTACACATATCCCATAGTATTAGCACATTTAGAGACGTTTCTAGGTTTTGAAGAAAGTAATTGAATAATTTTTGAGGGTTCATATCCTCTAGTCTTGATTTCTCAAAAACATAATGGGAAATAGGACATACCACCTTACCATTGAGCTCAAATTCATCCCATAATTCCTTTACGTATATACCAATACGTTTAAAAAATTCAATACCCTCATACTGTTTAAAAATACCTCCGTATAACTGTTTGAAAGTTAATTCTTTGGAGGTTTTGTAGTCCACTTTGTATAGAGTTTGTAAATGGCTGTGGATATCAACCACGGGGAACGTATAATCAATAAGAAGACAACATAAAGAAGGATGATAAGCACTAATGTCGATGTCAATAAGTAAGTTATTATTAGGGATAAAACTTTTTCTACATCCATTTTTGTGGGAAAGTGAGGCATAATTTACGTTTTTAAATTTGTTTGAGGGACGTGTTGTGGTTGTCCTAAGGTTGTATTGAGTGTATATTCGTTCACCATCAATTTTATGGAAGTATTCCTCGAAGGTTGGTTTGTGTACTTGTATTCCACTTCGTTCGAGGTAGTTGAACACCAAGGATACTTTATTGTTAAAAAATTCATAGTATTTAGTTTTTTCTCTGTTAATATTCGCTTTTAGATCTCCAAAAATTATCTCGCACAATTCATAGTGTTTAACAATAGGTATAATTAAGTTTATCTCCGGATTATCCTTATGGTTATTATAATATAAATCGTGGGTTTGTGTGGTAGGGCGTATATATGTATGAGGGGGTGGTGTTATATCATATAGTGTTTTTAGTGGGAAATAATGCAATACTTCCTTTTTATCGCGACAATATAACTTTTCAAATTTTTTTATTAAACTTACAACACTTGTCTTATACGTGATTAACTCATTAGAAACTTCACTATGATGAATGCATACCATAAAGCCTTTAGATGCTTCAAGTGGTCTAATATACATTAAACTCACGTTGGATTGTGAGGGATGTATAAGATCACTATAGGGTATTATTTCTATGAAAGCCTCTTTATAACCACTATGGGTTAGAACATCTAATTGTTCTTTATTTTCTATTAGATAAAACATGTTTTATAACCTTTATTTTATTATCCTATACTTAAATATACGAATGATATTAGGGGTAGCCTAATATATTAACAAGGTTTTTCAATTACTTAAATAGTTGGTCGTATCTACCTTTGAAATATGATTTGAATCCTTGGAGTTTTAGAGTGGATTGAGTTCTTTCCACCGTTCTCATATTAATTTCATAGACTGAGGCTCTATCCCCAGTTAATACCCAAGGCAATGAAAAGGGTCTATATAGGAAGTATTGAACATTTGGTTCTGAATTTATATATTGTGTGTGTTCAGACTTAGATACCTCAACATATTTTGGTTCATTGTTTTTCTTTACAAAGAAACGTTGAATTTCTCCTATTTTATATTCTTTGGGGGAAGGTGTTGGGAAAATTTGTTTTGGGGGTGGTGCTACTAAATTTATGTTGTTTACGTTCATTCCTTTGGCCCAATAATAATAATCATCTATTACATTGTAAGAAGTAGGTAAATTTTCTTCTTCTGATGTTGCATTTGGGATGCTAAGTAAGTTAATTGAGGATAGGGCTAATTCAAAGTTAGGTTTATTATTAGGATTTATACCCGTAAATATTTTACCATCCCCTGTTATAAAGTATGAGCCAGAATATAGGATATTAGTATTAATATAAACGTATTCTTCACCCTTAGTAATTAAATTAGATTTTATTTGTGATTTTGGGTAATACATTATACGTAATTTGTGTTTTTAGTATTCCATTCGGATTGAGGTAATCCTATATTATCTTTTTTTGCATTACTTTTTGATGCTTTAGTTACGGGGGTTGCATCAAAATGAACACAATCTACATAATTAGCAAAATCTCCACCCCATCTCATACCTAGATTTGTTGCTATTTGTGGAATTCCTGATTCTACCCATGATTTTCTTTCTTTTTTTAGAAATGTAAAATTATTAGGGTCTACTACATTCATATCTAAACCATAGGCATAATTATGAGAGGAAGATCCGGCAGTGGCATTATCTTTATTTATTATTTTTAATTCAATAGATCTTTGAAATGAGCGATAAGTTGCGTTTATTAATAAAGTATACCCGGGGTAACCCTCTTGTAAGGTTGTTAGGAATTTCATCCAAACATCTTGAACATATATATTCATTTCTTTCACTAACCATTCTACTGATTGTTCTTTTCCATATGTATTTGAATCTACTTTTGCTCCATTTACTAATCTCTTATCAATTATTCTAAATTTTTTATCTTTAGGAGGTAGGGGTTTTTTAGGGGTTATTGGTTGGTTATTATTCAAGGGGGAACTTGGGGTTGTAGTTGAAGAAGTAGATTGGATGCGAGATTTCTGGTCTGTTATACTAGTTGAAATAGTAGATATTTCTGTTTTCCATTTATTGTTAGAGATATCATGGTTAGTACCTATTATAATAAATTTTAATGCATTTGGGTAGGAAGTTGGGAGAAAGCGTTGTGAAATTTCTAGCTTATTATATATTTTAATACCACTTAAACCTTCAAAAGTTAAACTTAACCCAACAGGTATAAAACCGCTAATACTAGATTGAACCTCATTAATATTTAATTCATTTAAATTTACATTATCTATATAGGTTTTCCAAGAATTTTTCCCTCTAACAATAAAGTTAGAATTTGAAGCTGAGTTATACCATGAGGCCTCATTTTGTGGTATTTTAAGAATTGTTAAATTATCAGACCACAAAGTTAATTTTTGTACTAAGCCGGTGTCACCACCAAAGGATTGGCATATGTATTGAAGGTATTCTTGACCCCGGGGGATATAGTTTTTATCGGTAATAAAGGTTTGTCCCTCTCCTACTAAACTTTGGTTTAATTTGGCTTCTTTTTCTGTGTTTATTCTTTCTCTTTCTACCTCATAATTAATTCCTTTTTCTTCTGAGTGGACTCTATATACTACTTCTTGTAGAAGCTCTTCATCATTAGCATCTTTTGTTCTAGAAGAAAAAATGGATTGATTATCAAACCCAGGAGGGTCTATGTTTACAAAAGTTTTATTTTTATAAATCCAAGTATACCCTCTACCTCCCCTATATATAGGGTTAGAAGTGTTGTTAATATTATTTAAATCTGATTGAAATTTAAGTATAATAGTTTTAGCAGGAGTTAAAATTTTTTCTTCTTTGTCTTTAAGTGTTATATACGTTTCTTCAAACCTATTTTTAAGACCACTATTCCAATTATTAAATGGGAGAGAGGCAGAGGTTCCACCAGCGGTAGCCCCAATTGAAATCATACTCATTAGATCAGGGGTGATGTTAGTTTTAAAGGTAAAATCTTGAACAAAGTTAGATAATCCCTTACTATCATATCCCATTATTTCTATAGGGGCAGTATCTGTCTTTGTATTGACATCAACAGAATCATACCCTTTTATAGGATTTTGTTCTAAAAAATAAATTATATTATCCTCTTTTATTACGGGTTCTAAATTAGTAGTATTACCTGTAGATTGGTTTATACCATTACATATTGTTTGTAGATATTTAAATAACCCAAGTTCTCCTTTATCATTAAGATTATTAATTAGTTCTTCCTGTAGAAAAGTGATATTCATGTAAATATTCATTAACTTCCCCCAGACTACACTATCGTATTCTACTACAAATTCCTCCATCTTATTAAAACTATTAAGATTTAGGGAGTTTTCAGTTGCTTTTTGAAATTCTTCACTAAATTTAAAAGTAAAAATACATTTACTAGAGTCTAAGGGTATAAGGTTGGTGACATAATTACATTTATTAATTTCACTACCCGTACTTATTTCTAATTGGGGGGTTGGTAAAGAATTCCCATTTTTAATTTGAGGTATAGTAAAGGTTTTAATTTGGTCTAAAAATCTTCCTAATCTTACAAAATATCTATCTCTTTCGGGAATTTGTTTAGCATTTGATGGGTTAACATCTGACAAGTTAAAATAGTTAGAATTATTCTTTGGGAAGTTTAGAATTATTTTACCCAAATATTGAGATATTTTATTAGATCCTATATTATTAATAATGGAGTTTTGATAAACACCTTTATCATCCGCAGAATCCTTAAATTGGGTACTTAATTTTTCTTGTTGTTCTTGAATTTCTGAAGATGAGATGTTAGGGGAAGGTATGTTTACATTTAAAGATTCTATAACACTCCCCAAGGTAATTAAATCTATAGTAATATCATAACTAGCATCACTATTTACTGACCAGCTAAAATTGGATACTTTACCAAAAAAACCATCATAATTACCTTTAGTAGATATTCTTTTCTGGTTAATTTTATTTAGCATGGTTTTTTGGGTGTATGAGTCATTAGTAAACCAATCTTCTTCAATAATAGTGGAACCCATATCTGTTATAACTACATTGGGGGAGTTTCCAGGTGTAGTGTTTATAGTATCTACATACTTGTCCCACCCCCATTCTAATATCATTATATACCCCAATCTTAAGTAAAGTAATTCTATTAAACCAAATTGGAATTTATTATAAACTTTAATACTTACAGTAGCCTTTCTAATAGAACCCCTATTAAGATTTTCAACCTTAATTCCAGTTATACCCCCTATAGGTTGTAGACCTTGTGAATTACCTCCTAGACCCCCGTACATTTTATTAGTACTAGTGTCTAATAGATTATTTTGTCTATATCCGCTCCTAGATATATAGGATTTGTTATCAAGTGCTTGAATAGTATTAAATAATACTACATTTTTAGCTAAACCCGTAGTGATTAATTTTGATATTTCTGAGGGGGAATAGGTAAGATCTGGGGATTGGTTGAAAATATCTTTAATTCTTTCTTCACCTTTACCTTTTAATATACTTACCCCAGATGCCATTTTTATCCAAGAATTTCTATTATTTAAATAATTTAATACTTTAGGGTCACGTTTGACAGATTCAGAATTATACCCAGCCCCATGCATTTTCTGCCTAAGATCTATTTGTTCTAATATACTATCGTGGATTGGTTCCCCAACTACATTTGCCATAACTATTAAGAATTTAATTGATCATAATTTAACAAAACACTTCCAATATTCCCAGGAATTCTTATCTGTATACCTATTAGAGGATAAATGGTATTTTGTTTTAATTGTGGGTTAGCCATTGAAAGAACCCACCATAAACTAGAGTCGCCGTAATAATTTTGGGATAAAATATCAAATCTATCTCCTATATCAGTATAAATGTAAATATCATCATAACTTAAAGGAATATTTGGGTACTTTGTAGTAGCCTTGTATCTCTTTCCGCCCTGTGTAAAAAGTGTTTGTATTTTTCTATATCTACCCATATTTTTGTTATAATTGTTTATCTAATTATTTTAAAAAGATATTAAGTTAGTATTAGATCTTGTTGGATATTTAAACCAGTATTTGGGTCATACTCAGAGGTATAATTATTATTAAATCTATTACTTAAGGCTATATATCTTTCATCCCCTAATTTATCTAGAGGACCTATAACATTAGGTCCTGATTGTTTTGTGGATGAAAAGGTATTTTTCTGTATATTGGGTACAAAATTGTGGATGGGTTTAAAAGTAAAACCACTTACATTGATCATGAAAGGTAATTCTTTTACACTTTTATCTGATCTCTTTTGATCAAAGCCTTTAGTAGATATAGAGTTGTCATTTATTCCTATTTCCCAGGATGATTCTTGAGGGATAGTGTATGTAATTCCCTGCATTATTCCCACTTGATTGAATAAATACCCCCCTACCGTCAATTCTATTAAATTACCTCTCATATACCCCGCAGATGAATAATCGGGTGCGCAAACTGAGGCTAAGTAGTTTAATTTTTGATACATAGGAATAAGTTCCTGTTTAGATTGGGCCACTACAGTCCATGATAAATTAACAGTACGGTCAAACCCTTGATAATTATATAAGTTTTCAGCCCTACCTGAGTATTTTTGGGAACCCCATTCAGAAGTATAAGAATCATCCATAGAATTTATAAAGGCTCTAAAATGAATATATGTTTTTAAACTAGGATTATCATTATCTATTACACCTATTCTAAATTTAACTAAATCATTTATAGGTTTAGAGGTATCAATATTCGTTGATTTGTATAGGGGTTGAGCGTTAATTTTATCTAAGGCTTCACCCCTCCCAGTTACATAACTGGTTTGGGGGGTGATGAAAGGTTCTCCAGGTGAGCCCTGATTGACTCTACCATCTAATCTTTGGTTAAACTCAGTATAAGTTACAGAAGAAACACCCTTATTGTTTGTTCTTGATTGTCTAAAATCTTTAGTTATTTTTGGTAAATGCCCAGAGAATGAACTTCCCGCATCCATTAATCCATCATAATCTAGGGTATTTTCTAAACCTTTAATTACATCCGGGGCTTGTGCTTTGAATGAACCTGTTTGGAATACACTAGTGGGGAATATTTGTAATGCTCCACCTTCATTATTGTTAGTTTTGAATTTACCCTCTAATAAATTGGTACTTGTAAGGTCTTCATATATAGAACTTAAATTGTAACCATTAAATATTTTTGCACCTTGATAGTTAACTGTTTTTCTCTTGAATACAGAAAAATCATCATATCCAAAGTTAATAGAGGGGTTAAAAAACCCACTGTTTTTAAGTTGAGGGTTATTTTCCCCTGTTCTTTCTCGGGATAGTAATATATTTGTGTTTCCAACTCCTAAAGTTGAACCCGGTCCCCCACTATAAGAATACAGATTTACGTTATCATTTGAAGTTGAGTAAGTGTTTATTTTATCATCTAAAAACTGTATTAATCTGCTTGTAGGTAAGTTATTACCTTTTCTTTCATTAAAGGCAACAGTGTTGAAATAAATGGGGTTTGATAAAGGTAAACTATCACCTATTAAAGATGAAAGAATTCCACCTGCATTTCCTCGAGCTGCTGCTTCACTAGTGTCAAAAGTAGGGTTGATTCCTTGTTTAAGTAAGTGTCCACCAAACGGATTCACCGCCACCTGTGCTAATGTGGAGGTAGGCAAGTAAATACCGTTATTCAACGGTAATATGTTATTACCTATAAAGGTATTTCTAGAGGTAGCTTTAATATTAACACTAGAATTAGATAATAAGTTTTGTTTTGCAATAAATAAAAACCCGTTTGGGGATTTTAAATCAAACATCATCTTTGTTAATCTAGAAACATCCTTCACCACAGCTCCGGACAATAATGATCCTCCTCTTAAAAGAAAATCATAATCTCCAAAGCCAGGACCTTCTCCGTTGGGTATAGGGGTTGTAACGTAAGGTTGACCACTTGAGCCATTATCACGTCTATCATTCCCATATCTTAAAGATTTAAGGTTGGTTGTTTGAGTAACTAAAGACATAGGATATTATATGTTACCCGTTATATCTAATGCTCTGGGTGCATCTGAAGTATAATTAGCATATGTTCCTTTTGAGAATGTAGTGTTAATAGGAATAGTTCCTGCATTTTTTAGAGGTGCTGATGGTAAATTACCAGTTAAGGGTGTTAATTGAGATCCTTCAGTTTCAAATTTGTTTAGTAAAGGCATAATTTTTAGTTTTTAGTGTTAATTATTAATTTATTATAAATATTAATCCTATTTAGGTGATGTAAATTATTGAGTAGAGTAAGCGTATTTTCCTACTGCGGTACCCAATTTATCCCCACTCATTTGTATTATGGGGTCAGGTCTATTAGCATTTTGTTTTAATAATTGAGATAATAAATTTTCCATTTTAGAATTGTCCTGGGTTTTGTTGGTATTATTATATTTAGTGTTATGTTGGGGTTGAGTATTTGTAGAATTGTCTTTAGGGAATAAATTAGTTCCTGCTATAACTGTGTCCTTATTGTTTAAAGATATTGCTCCTTCAGGACCCATTAAGGTTCTAGTACCATATCCTGATCCACTTCCACCAGGCGATACAACATCATCCCCAGTTATGGCCTTTATTGCGGTGTAACCTGCTAAAGCAGCGGCAACAGCTATTGCTACTCCTACCCCAAAGGTAGCAGCAGCATTTGTTCCTAAGGCGGCGGATAGTATCCCTAAACGAACTCCAAGTTGTGTAACTAGCCCCACATTTTCTTTTAATACCTAAGTTCTTCGTGAGGCTTGAAGTGCATTTTGCATAAAACCAAATGTTGTTTTTGCAGCTTCATATCCTAGAATTACCTTTTGATAACCCATATAAGCAAGAGTAGCAACCCCAATAGAACCTAATACCTTTCCCCAGCCTGAAAGAGTATCAAAACTATTAGTTAATATTCCAGATATACCCCTGAACATAGTAAAAACGGGTTCAAGTAGAAACGCTATTGATGAAATAGCAGGAATTAATAAATCTACTATAGGGGATATTATTTGCATTAAAGGGCCTGCTATGCTAACAAAAATTTCTTTCATTTTATCAACAGAGTTAGATAATTTTTCTTGAACACTATTTTGTGCTTTTAAATTCTCTATGCTATCTTTCCCTAATTGTTTTTTTATTTCAGCTTGGGATAAACCTTTTGCTTCTAATTCATTTATTTGTTTTGCTCTTAGGTCATACTCATCCCCAGTAAGATTACCTATTTGTTCTTGCACGAATAGTGATTTTGATAATTCTTCTCTACTCATTCCAACGGCTCCTGCTAGTGCCTCTTGTTGGATTCTATTCATTTTTCCGAAATCAGCGGCGGATCCTGCTTGTTTAGCAATCTCTCGGGCTACACCCTCTATATCGTTGTTTAATGCAAATTGTCTTGCTTTTTCTAAATTAAGAGATTTACCTATGAGTAATTCGGCTTCCAGTTCTTTTGTAATAGAAGATTCAAAATTAAGTAAACTATCTGCTATACCCTCGATTTTAGACATCTCCATCCCTAATGCCTTAGCAGTTGCAACCGCGGCCGCAATTTGCCCTGGGTTTTTTCCTAGGGATAAGGTAGTTGCGGCAGATACTTTACTTATATCTTTAAGTACATCTTTTTCATTTAATGCTACTTTAAACTTTTGACCAGTTAATCTAGCCTGTGCCATGATTTCGGTTGTATTTTTTTCTAAGTCACCCCCAGTGGCTTGAGTTATTTTATTAACACCCCCTAATTCATCATAAGTTAAACCTGCGGTTTTGTGTAATTTTTGGAATGTAATTAGATTTTTATCAATAGTAGTGTTAAAAATACCTAATTCCCCATTAACTGCTTTTAATGCTTCACCTAAACCCTTTGTAGTAATAAAAACATCTCCTGTTTTATTTGATGCCTTGGTAAATTCTATGTTTAAAGCTGTAGCCTCTTTATATGATATATTAAGATTTTTTGCTAATTTTCCAGTCTGTTCATCTAAGGCTTTAGCGGCATTAAAGATACCTACGATTGCCAATTCTGCTAATCTAAGGGGGGTAACAGTATCCATAAAATTACCGGATAGTACTTTAGATAAGGTACCAGTCTTGTCAATCCTATTGGCTATATCTCCTATATTTTCTTTAAGTAAAGTAGTTAAGCTTTTGGATTTTTGGTATTGAATGTTTTGGTTAATTATATTATTAAGTGCTTCTTGTTGAAGGGTTAATTGTTGTTTTTCTTCATCTATTAATTGTTGTTGTACATCAGTCAATTGAGAACCTAATACAAATTCTTTAGCTGTAAGGCGGGCTCTATTTAATGCTATTTTTTCTGATTCTTTGGAAATATCTCTTTGGGTAGCAACACCTCTTGTAACTTTAGATTGTAAATCTATTAAAGACTCAGTGTTTTTAACTGCATTTTTTAGATCTGCTATTAAACCACGTTGCATAGTTTTACCAACAACATCAATGGCAGAGTTTAAATTAGTAGCCCCATCAACTGCCTCTTGGAATGAATTTGTTAATTGGTCACCAAGGGAAGAAACAGCTTCTAGAATAAATCCTAGTTCTTTATTTAATTCTTTAGCTTCTCTAGTAGCTTCCCCATTGCCTAATGCCATATTATATTATTTTGTTATAAATATGAAAAAAAGCAACTATTTATAGCTGCTTTTTCCTTCATATATTTCTGATGCCTTTTTAAATTGGGGGGCATTAATTTTTCCTTCAGAATTTACAAGTGAAGTCTTACCTGAGGAGTGTTCATTATTTTTTTCTAAAGGTTTATTTTCATAAAAATCATTAATTTCTTTAAAAGTAAATTTACGTAACCATATGGGCATATTATAAATTGTAATATAGTCGTATCCCCCTTTTCCATGAAACACTATTTCGTGGATTTGTTTAAATATACTTAACCTAATGTTAGGAGCGGTCTCCAAGGTCAGGCCAAAAAAAGCTTAGCCCTATAGGGACTAATACCTCCTCTCCATTGTCCAATATAACATTAAGATCAACATCTGGTTGGGTTAATCTTAAATGCTCTCTAAAGGCTCTAGTATCTCTTGCTAAAAAATTATTATCTACAAACCCTCGAATATCTTTGCTTTCAGTTTCCCCATTAACTGAAGTTAAAGTGTATTTTAGTCTTGTTGATGCCTCGGGGGATGATGTTTTATTTATTTTTTTAAGACCCTTTAATTCCCTATCTATTTTAGATTCATCGTGACCATCTAAAATTTTATAAGTAATAGGGGTATTACTATAGGGTAAAGTAAAAGAAAATTCATTTTTACCTTCTTCAATTAAAGATTCATCAAATTCTTTATTGTTTAATACAGACAGGTCAATTTTGTGTTTTTGATTATTAATATTTACAACATAATCAGACCCATATCCTAATATACGAGTGGCGATTAAAACCGCATTTTTATCACCTATAATTAAATCCTTTATATTAATTTTGGAAATAACTACGGATTCTAATAATTTATCTAATACCGTACCATTTTCTATATAGGCTTGGTTGGATAAAATATCTTCTTCTTTGGCTGTCATATATTTAATTTCTATCTTACCACTAGATAGAGGGTTGTCTTTTGGGTACAATAACCCTTTGGATGGTAATTCAATTTCTTCCGTTGGGAATTTAAATTCACTCATATAATCTTTATTTAATTAAAACTAGTGTTTGTTGATACATATTAAGATAAGAAAAATTATTATCCATTCCAAACTATTTTTTACAACTTTCTAAAAGTTCTTGTTTTACTTGTTCTATATTGGTGTTTATATCGGTCTCCCAAAACCTTAACATTTGATAACCGTTGTCTTTAACCCATTTATTTTTCTCTTTATCTTTTATTAGGTTTTTGATTTGACATTTATATTTAGGTTTTGCAAATTTAGAATCTGGGTTACAATGCCAAAAATCACCATCTACCTCGATTATTAAATTTATAGAAGGTATTTAAAAATCATAAAAAGCTTTTATTTCTTTAGCATAATAGTGGGTTTGATATTCTATGTCAAGTAGGTCTAGGATACCTGCAAAGGTTTTTTCGAGTTTTGAGGCATTAAATTTTCTTTCCCCTATATCTCCCGTTACCCATTTATGTATGTGGGTTTTACTCATTTTATCCTTAGTAACATTTGAATGTATTCTTCCGGTCCCAAATCCTTGAGGTTTAGGTTTGGGTACTCCTTTTGCTCCCCGTGATATTTTATCCTTTGTTTTTTTAGATCTAGGCTTTCTTAAATTTTCCAATTGGTTATCCCACTTACCAGAAGAAAATATTTTTTTCCTAGCTTTAGATATAGCCTCAATACGTTTTGGAGAATTCATATCCCCAAATATTTCTTCTTGTGTTTTACCTTTTTGTAGAATGTGGAGGTGTTTTTTTATATAAGTGGGAAAATCTGCTAGGGTGGGATTATATACCGTTGATGTATATGAGCTGTGGCGTGTTTTAGCACAAACCTCTCCAAATATAAACTAACTTTGGGGAATCCATAGATTTTCCAAGTAGGCACAGACCAAGCCATAGCTTATATACTGTGTTGTGGTGCGTTTTACTTTTAATTCCTATATTTGTAAAATAAAAAAGTCCCCAAAATAAATTGAGGACTTCGTATTTAATAAGGAACTTTTCAGACTTTGTAAACCCTGTCTTTCGACTTTTCAGACTTAACTCGCCCTGTTCCTCTTTAATTTCTATTACAAATATAATGTGCATATTTGTAATTAAACGTTAATAACTATACTATTAATCTATAGTTAGATAGAGTTATCATAGTTCTAATTTATAGATTTCTTGTAAACTTTTGTTGATATTTATTTTCAATACGACTCTATCCTCAACAATACTAATCACATATTGGCTGTCAGCAATTTTAAAATCATCAATTTCCATAGCTGTAATAACTGTAACTTCATATTTACTTGTGTCAAGAAAATGAATTTCAACTACTACATTTAGTGTTCCATTTTCGTGAATTATTTTTTAAAACAATTCTTTCTTTTGTTGGTGTTTTGTCTTGCTCAAAAAAGTTGATGAATTTAAATCTTGGAAAACGAAGGTAGATGTCCAACAAATATTTGAAAGCATTTATTATTAGCTCTTGTACATCTTTTTCATTTATTCCTTCTCTTTTCCCATTCTCATCTCCGTGAAGAAGTCGGTTTTCGTAATGTTTGTCAATCCACAACTCAACCTCAAATTCAGTATACTTATGTAAGAATTTAGCATTATCAGAAGCGCAATTTGGTTTAAAATCAGGCTTAACATTAGATGTGTCCTTTGCAGTTTTATCAATTCTCGGTCTATTCCCCATATTTTTTAAAAATGCAAAATTATGAACTTTAAATTTAATTTTATATACTATTTTAACTTAAATCACGGATGTTTTTAATGCACCACAACATGGGGGTACCACACCCACATTTACAAAGAGGATGTTCTCCCTTGTATTTGGTTTTGATTAAGTATTCTCCTTTTTTTAGTTTGTGGGTAAAAAGAATATGTTTAACCAATTTCATTTTACTATCACTCACTCTCAAAATTACATATTTCACATTGTTGCATAATAATTCCCTTTCGTTTATTATAAATATACGAAAGGGAATTTGCGGTTCCAACCGATTATAGTAATCTAAATGGGATTTTAGATTATTATAGATATATAAAATGGAATTTGCGGTTCCAACCGATTGTTGTGATCTAAACTAAAAATTCAAAACGCAATAATCAGGTTGAACTGTCATTGTAATTTCTTGAGCAGCATTTTCAGTATCCCAGTTGTAATCTCCAAATGAAGCTTCGGTAATCATTGCTCCTTTGATAATCCATTCGGAAACTATATCACCTACAGGACCTAATACATTTATAGTTAAATCTTTTTTATAAAAATCACTATATCCATCTCTACCTGTTACTGATTCATGGTGTAATCTAACCCATTCCATTACAGATTGTGCACCTGAAGGTGTAATGGGGTCAAATAGTGTGAATTGAATTGTTCCCCAAGTTGTTTTGCCTTTTACAAAACGTTGAACGTTAATATGATTTAAAGGTACTGTTCCTTGTGATACAGTTACAGCTCCAACTCCCTTCATAATATACGCGGGGAACCCGTCTACAAAAGCAATAAATCTATTCTTCTGCTTAGGCTCAAAACTTGTAAAGAAAATTTCATTTGGGTTTAATACTGCCATTTTTATGTTGTTTTTTGTTATTTTATTATTTTTATCGATTATACATATAATAGGGGGAGGGTAGATTACATTCTACTTATAAACCCACTTCTAGATAATTGGTGTTGTTATGTGAATCATTACCTATATGTTTTTTTGTTAAATATATGAATATAGAAATATCCTTTTACATTTGTTATAAATATGTAAAAGGATATTAATATTAATATTCTACTAAAAGGAGCTTAAAAAATCTAATTATCAAAAGTGGCCCCGGTGGGAAGCACGTTAAAGTCTAATATAATAAATTCAGCGGTTTTCGTTGGTTGTAAGAATATCTGTCCTACTAACTCATTTCTATCAATAACATCGGGTGTATTGTTGCTTTCATCCATTACTACTTTGAAAGAATATAATCCTTGTCTTTGTTGAACACTTTCTAAATAAGGGTTTACTTGAATTAAGAAATTCTGTCTTGTAGCAATTGTATTTGCTTCAAACACCAAATTATCAGCAATTTGAGAAATATATCCCTTAAGTGTTATTAACAATCTACGCACATTAATTCTATCTAAGGCAGTTGCTGCTTTTTGTAGTGTTTTTTGCCCAAATACTACAACTCCTTGTTGAGGAAAAGTTGCTATTGGATTAACATTACCTTCATATAAAGTATCTCTATTTCCAGAAGTTAATTTTCTTTCTGCCCTTACAACGGAACCTAATCCCCCTCTTGTAATACCTGCTGGTGCAAACCATGGATCTGAAGAAGCATCTGTGAAGGCATATACTCCAGGTATCATAGTTGAAGCTGGTACGTAAACTAGTAACCCAGTATTTGGGTCAACTGTTTGTACCCAAGGCCAATATGCCGCAGCATAACTTGAATCAATTCCTGAGGCTGCTGTTAATACATCTGCAATTGGTTTATCATGGGTAACTAAATCTAATATATAAATAGCATCCCCTCTTGAAATAGTGTTGTTTTTGATTAAATTACATTGTGAAGAATAGTCTGCGTAATACAATCCTGGAGCTGATATCACATTATATTGGAAATCGTCTTGGTTTGCTAGTAAATTAATAGCGTCATCATAATCTGACCCATTTAATCCTTGGGTATTTACTGAACTAATATTTTCATTAAAAAGGTTAGGACCTTGGGCATTAATGTTTGAACCTGAAGCTGAATTAAAGGAACCTGATCCTATTGATGGTAGACTTCCTGTGTATTCTGTTTTTGCATTACCTGCGTTATCAAAATAGTGTGGGGTGTTTGTAGTGGATTTAACTCTTACATAATTTGAAATATTAGGATAACTACCTGATTCTTGTAAGTAGGTACCTTCTGAACCCGCTATTAAGGTTGAAGTAATATCACCAATTGCTCTTGAGATATAATTAGTAGAAAAGGGATCTAAAGAGATGTTATTAAAAGATTCTAAAATTACTTTTTGATTATTATTATCGTTACCACGTCTAATAAGTAATGAAAATACACCCGATGATGTATTTACACTTGCAATTTCCCATCGAATATTATCAGCGGAACCACTTGCTAATGATCCACTTCCAATTTCTGGGCCGCTACTGTTCATAATTTCCCCTTCTGAGATGGTTTCTAGGGTAAAGGAGTTTGTTGATGATCCGTTTACAATTTCAGTGGAATTTGCTGATGAGAATGAACCACTTGTTACTCTAGTTACCAACAAAGAAGTACCACCACTTGAAAAGTAGTTATTAGCGGCAACTGAGGTTAAGTAAGTAAAGTTTGATGATCCACTTTGTAATACTCCTCCAAATATTGTTTGAAATGAACCAAATGAACTGATATATACGGGTTTTTCGACTGGTCCTTTTACTGTTGGGCCTATAAGAGCCGCACCCCTAGTTAAGGGTTTTGCTGTAACAAGGGATTGGTCGTTTTCTCTGGCTAGTACCCCAGGAGAGATTAATGTTTCTGCCATCTTATTTAATTATTTTAATGTTGTTTTGTTATAAATATTAAAAAAAACCTCAAAAACTTATTTTGATGATGCAAATTCTCCAGTTTCTAGATCAATGTTTCCTTCTCCATACTTGTCTTGTAGTTCTTTAGCTGTTTTATTTGATAGTTCTTGTAAATCTGATAGACTATCTAATATTTGGGCCCTGTTGCCTTCTAAAAAGGCTTTTTGTATATCAACCTGACCTAATTCAAAAGTGATTTGATTTTGTTTTTGTTGATAACCTTTAAGTATAATTATTTCTTCTTCTGATAATTTGGTTTTTTTGCTCATAGTGTTAGTTATTTATGCTAATTATTTTTTATTTGTTTTAGAATTTTAATTGTTTTTAGTTTTTATATAATATAATAACAATATTTTACAACTCCAAGTTATATTTAAAAAAATATAACACAAATAAAATTAATCATTTATGTTATATTTATATTTAATTACAAGTTTATTTTTTACATTACTAAAATCGTAGCATTTAAGTTTTCAAATGGATTTTCTAGC
>LV_Brine_h2_0102DRAFT_1000109_pt1 | contig 29437 bp, 32 predicted proteins | sample LakVidmifraction_3_FD_10600 | JGI IMG/M metagenome (IMG submission 10600)
CGTAGAAGCGAAGAGTTTGTACCTGATTTTGATGTCTTGACGTAGCCAGGCTGTGACGAGCACTGGGGGAATTTCCTCTTGCCAATCCGGTATTTGGGTTGGTCAAGGAGTTGGCGCAGGCCAAAACTGGTCCAGCCCAGGATATGGTTTCAACACGGTCACGTACAACACCACCAACAAGCCCATATACGTCTCCATCTATGGCGCATGTGGCTCTGTCTCTGGTGAAGGAAATTTTGTCGCGTTGAACATCAATGGCGTCGATGTTGGACGTTGGTACGCTTCGTTCCGCGATAACGCTAGCGGCGGAAGCGCCGGCGGTGTCGTGCCGCGAGGCGCTTATTTTTACGCCTACACCAATAGCTCGCTGTGTAGCGTTGCCTGGGCGCAGCTTAGCTGACGGCAGTTATTTACTGCTTTGCCAATCCGGCAGCACCGGTGCATACCATTGGGTAGCTCAGCGGTCCCTGTGGGGCGGGGACTTCTACGTGCGTAACGGCAGCTGCTATATCCCTAACGGTTTCGGCGGGAACAGCTGCGCGTGTCCCGCTGGCTACCAGGTGAAATTCTCGTTCGGAATGGATACGGTGGATGGGAGCTACTACCACTACCAATGTACCTTTGCGGCGCAATGACCACCTTGCCAATCCGGTGTTTGGGCGAAGAGCGGCGGCAGCAAGACTAAGATGCTTGGATCATCCGTACCAGGATCCGGCACAATTCCGTTTCTTGCTTATCTTCCTGCCGCTGACCAGGCTAATGCGACAACCATAAATGCTCTTTTTCACGTTACCACTATGCATAGCAATAACGCGGGCACTGATTGCTATTTGTATGTTGACGGAATAAAGGCGGGCGTCATCGGTTTCGATACGTCATCAGATAACGAATGGCGCAACGGGACGATCACGGTACCGTTGTCGCCAGCTACCCACACAATCGATTACGGATGTAATTTGGGGTATGTAGCTGGTATTGAAGGGGTGATAGTGAGCTACCAATAGCTAGGTTAGCCAAACTGGGTACAGGAAATGCGCGCGAAAGCGCCAGAGTTATCGCTCGAAGACGATCCTGCAACGATCCAGGTACCACTTCCTCCGTCTCGGTACACTTGGATCTGCTCCCCTCCACCGGCGTACTTGCCGCCCACCATGGATAGTGAGCAAGTCCATTTGTCGAATGGCAAGCCGGTGCCGAAGGTGCCTCCTCCTGGATACCAGTTGAATTCCGCGTAATCCTTGATGCCTCCACCACTCTTCGCCCAAATACCGGATTGGCAAGAAAGTATTACGCCAGCAGCGGTGCGGCTTACAAGGTCGCTTGAGGCACACGCGGCCCCCTCGGCAGCCGTCGAAACCAGTTGAAGATATTCACCAGCTCGAAGCCGCCCAGTGGTCGATACAGTTGCTGAATTAATTGTCGTAGCGTTAATTTTCCCGTCGCAATTCACCTGAACGGTTCCGGTTTGGCCGAGCGATACGCATGGGTTGGATTCGACTGCACCGACGTTGATCGAGGTCGATGCTTGCAGATTTGCAACGTTGTGGATGTTCTGTTGATTGGCATCCATGGTGCCAGTGAGTTTTCGACTACCGTCCAGCTTGTAGAACTGGCTGAGTTGGGAGGCAATACCGGAGTTCGTCCCAACCTGCATTGCAACGATGCCGGCTACACCGCCGGCAGGATTAGCAGCTGTCCAGGATCCACCGAAGCCTCGGATAGTAGCTGGCACGCTTGTCGACGACGCTCCGCTATCCTTGCCGGCAGCTTGCATGATCTTAGCAATCATGTCCGGGCGAATTGCGCCAGCTGGGTCCTTCATTGGCTGGGTCGAGTAGGCTTGACCATTGATAGTGCAGGTGAGCCCCGGGCAATTCGCAGGAGTCAAGTTCACGACAAACTTCAGCCCAGCTGCGGATTGATCTTGGAAAGTAGGGATCAGATACTTTGCGGCCAAGAGTTCTGCGATGGTCGGTTTGAGCGGGTTAGCAAAACCCGAGACACCGGCACCCTCCGAAATCGCGGTGAAGTTATCGAGCACAAAGTGATTAACCGCTTCCTGCAGTTGCACCAAGTACTCTCCTGTGCCCTTCCCGATCGATGAATCAACTGCTTCCCTCACCTGTTTGATTTGACCAATCTGGACGAGAGTTGCAACGAGCAGATAGAGCGACATTTCGACAAGCGCGGAACCACGCTGAGCTTTCGTATTGGCCGCGGACCTCTTCGTTAGGCTGGATAGGAAAGTGAAAATCATATGGATCTCGATTATTTGACTTGTGCTGCTGATTGGAACGGAAGCGCCTGTCCATCCCGGATAGCCGCTGCGACCTCAGACGTCACAACATGAATTTTTACTTCGAACTGCCCATAACGGATCTTGTGGTGCACAACAGCGCAAAGGGATTGAGCAAGCAAGCTTCGCGCATTATTGATGGGCAGGCCGCCAAGTACCGCGGATGCCAGAACCCGCTCAATCACCGCATCCGCTGACTTCGCGTGCATGGTGGAGTGGACGTCTCGACCGTCACAGGCGATGTTCAGAATGTCTGCAGCATTGCTGTCTGAGCGAATTTCACCGTAGAACAGCATGCCCTTCTGACGAACGGGAAAGCTTCGGAACGAGTGGATGAGGCCCTGGCGATAGCCAATCTCACTTACATCGACCTCGTCGACGTATCCGTTGATGCCCACTCGGCGACCTCCAACTTCGGCGATTGGCTGTTCCAATGGATCTGCCATAGCCAGGCAGTAGCCTCCATAGAGCCTGAGCCGCTCGCGGACGACTGCCGTGGCCGTTGTGGTCTTACCAGTGCCCGCTTCGCCGCTCATCAGCAGAAGACCACCAGCTGCCATGATGTCTTTGCGAGAAATGAACTCTCTTACCGACGAAAGTGACGGCAAGCTCCGAATGTCAGGAGGGTCAGTAGGTATTTTCTTACAAGCAAAGAACCCACCCATTTCTTGTCCGCGGAATCGAAAGTGCTGCGATCCACTGATGAAGTCAATTTTGAACGATGCCCAACTTTGCTTTGTTAGGCATAGGTCGCGCAGGATTGAAACGAACTGCTGCAACTTAACATCGAGAGCGTCAAAGCTCACCCACGGCCGCATATCGAGTGGATCATCGCCACCGATTTTCCCAGCCGGCAGTCCTGATGATTCATCAAGACCAGCGGCGTAGATTCGCCAATCGCTAAACGCGTCTACCAACGGGGCAAATTCCGCTGGGAGGCTGTTGAGCTGTTCGGCATTAAACCGAATGTCTGTTGTCATCAGAAAGACACTTGTAGCGAGAACATATCCGACCCATTCGCAGGATCACACTTGGCTTTCAACGGTGTGTTGGCTCCGCCTGGCGCCTTGACTATCTGGTTGTTCACGGCAATGAATGACGCGGTTTTAGCGAACTGAGTCATGAGTGGCATGCAGTAGCTAAGATCCAAGGACGACATGAAATACATGACGCCAAAGTTTGGATCCAAATAGACAACAAACGAATGATCAGCTCCTGGTGCACGACCACCGAACTTCACATTTACCTTGCCGTTTCTATCCTCCAACGATTGGAGATCTCGAAATACCCCGGCCTGGCTAAGTATGCTGTTCTCAATTGGGCTGGTTGAATTTGCTTGGAATAGTTGAATTCGTCCGTCCAGAGTAACCAAATCCCGCGCGAGTTGTGAGACTTGGGCGCCTGATTGATTTCTGAGAAACAGTGCTAGCACGACCACTACGAGGATCGTGACTAACACCATAACGATCATGTATTCGGTTTGGGCATTGCCCTTCTCACCGGCGCGAATCATCGCTGATTGACTAGCGCGGGTTAGAAATACTGAAACTCAAGGGTGTTGTTGTCACCGCTGCATTGGACCTTGGACGGATCCGGCTTGCCGCCAGCAACTTTGACGTCGTTGGTGCCAACCCTCACGGTGCCGGCACCCTTCGTCAGACTCGATACCAGCGGAAGGCAGGCGGCGTCAGGAACGTGAGTGATTGTGTACTTGACGCTATCGTTTGCGGTGGAAATTGTGCCAGGAGTAACGACCAATGTGCCGCCGCCGGTATTGGTCGTGACTGTGCCGGCGTTGTTCGTCAACGAAGGCAAATTGTTGAAGAACCCGCCGGAACTCAGGGCGGCGTTTGTCACTGAGGCATAGTCATTCGAGTAGTTTGACTTGATATTACCGACCAAACTGGTCAGATCGGTTGCCAGCGTCTGGGCCTGGCTGCGGGTGGTGTTTCGCGAGAAGTAGACCAGGATGCTTACCAGGGTGATCGTGGCCAACACAATGTAGAGTCCATATTCAGCCATGATGTTTCCCCGCTGCGAGATACCTTTGAGCTTCGGGTAGGATGTTTGGGTTGCGATAGAGGTTTGCATTTTTCAGGCTCCGCGTTGAGATACGTAATTGTTGATGCATTTGACCGGATGGAAGAGTCAAATGGAAGCAGATTAGCCAAAGGAATTGTTTAGCGTCAGAAGAAGGCCGTCTGAAGTTCGATGGTCGACTTGAATTCGTAGACCATCGCATACGTTCCTGCGTAGATGCCAATCATCGTGAGCAAGGTGATGATCATCATCGTGTAGCGGAGGCTGACAGCGCGCTTCTGAATTTCAGCTGGAGCGGTGCTCATGATCAGGTCGCCAGCTTGTGCAAGCATTGGCGAAAGTTGTGAATATTCAGCGATATCTTGGACGCGATACAGAGAAGCCTTACTCAAAAAACCAGTGTTGAAGATCTCCCCTTTCGAATTAGGATCCCGGATGAGGTTTTGCTGTATTCGCTCAATATGCCAAGACAGCCAAGGATACGAGTTCTCTCCCATCAGCTTGAGTGCGTCCATCAGTCCAAGAACTTGAGCACCACCCGTTCGAGTGATTGCCGATAGGGCCGCAAGGAACGAGGCTCCGTTGAAATCACGGTAAATCTGATAGAACAGGATATGACGGTCGAGCCAAGGGCGAAAGCGGCCGGTGTAATTTGAGAGAGACCAGATAATCCAGGCTGACATACCAATCAGGGATGCTAACCACAGGGGCCACCATGTTCTAACAATTTCAGCGCCCCCGAAGAAGCTATTCGCCAACGTCGTGAACTGGGATGACTTGATAGCTCCAAGCATTGCAGTCATTAGCTGAGGCAGAACCATAAAGGCCTGAATGCCGACGAAGACGTTGAAAATCAAGAACATGACGAACGCCATCATGAGAGTTGTTTTTGTCGCCTTCTTACATTCATCCATACGCTTGACCATGTTTCCAAGTTCAAGCAGGCCTTGCTGCAAATTGCCGCCGTTGACGTAAGCGCCGATGATGGCCAAGTCTTCACTTGGCACCGTGCCTCGTACGGCGTCAACGAAGTTGCCCACATGATGCAATCTCTGCACCCAGATTCCGCACAGGATGCCGGACGCTTCCTTCGGATAACGGTCCCTGTGTTTTTCCAGAAAGGCAGTAATGTTAGTGCCCTTGCCCGTTGCCATATTTCCGGCCAGGTCAATGTAGAAATCACCTCTGATCTCGGCGAAATCCTTCTTGGCAGCCCACAGCTTAATACCGCTTACCGAAGGTGATGCGGTGGCGCGGAGTGCGGCGGATTCTTTGAGTTTGTGTAGCATTTTCTGCCTTCGTAATGTGATTTGCTTCGCTTGCGTTTCGGTCACGCTCGTACTGATAGAGCGAGCCGAATTTCCGTTCAACTTCAAGGGGATCAATCTCGCCGCGGGAGACCTTGTACATTGCAACCTCTAGAACCGTTTTTCCGGTGCAATCTGGATCATCAAATGCACTAGTCCGGAGGCTACGGATATAATTTTTGAGCTCTAGATTCCGCTGGTCCCTATACAGCTTGAGCATGGTGTGGTCCAGCTCGACTATCTCTGCCACAACCGTTCGCCCTTTGATGCCATTCAACTTGGGCAGATCTTCACGTCGGCACTCTGGACAACCCTCCATGTTCCGGAATTTAAGCTTATCGGCTGAAATTCCGAACAGGCGTTGAATCTTCTCCAGATATTCGGGGCGAACGCCAGCCTTTGGATCTGTGCCTTTCAGCGAGCAAAATGGGCAATTGAGCGGCAACAGTGCCTGATACATCAGCAAATTGATGAAGCCGGGCGTTGCAATCACGTCCCTCGGCACTCCGAGCTCGGACGAAGACAAGCGAAGGGTGATCATATCGATCGCTGACGGGGCGTGGATTGTTGCTATCGCACTGTGCCCAGATTCGCAGATATCGCGAAACAGGCCGGCGCTCTGCATGTCGCGGATCTCACCAATCAGAATTGCGTTCAAGTCCATCCGTTTGATTTGGCGTTTTACGGCTAGGAATGGGTCTGTCTTGCCGTCGTCGTTTAGAGGGCGGGAAACTGAGAATTGGTCTACCCCGGGAATGTCGTATTCAACCGGATCCTCAACGCTATATAGGGCCGTTCCTTCTGGCTGCATTGTCATCAAGGTTTGACCTGTGGTCGACTTGCCGGAGCCAACAACACCCGCGATCAACATACCCCCACCACGAATACCGATGGCAGTCTTTAACATCCCTACTTGGCCCGGCAGGAAGCCCAGCTCAGGAAGCGAGCGCACCGAACGGATATCGTCGTTTATCAGAAAACGAAAGACAATTTTGCAGCCCTTGCTGGTCTGATTCGAGGCCCAGCGCAAGGTAATTTTCCTTCCATTGATTACATACGGGATGTTGCACTGCTGCGCAGTGTTTTCGTTAAATGAGTTCTCGGAGCCCGCCTTGCCCAGCACGTTATAGATGTAGGCAGCCATATCAAGGATCAAGCCCGTGCTTGCGCAGAAGCGATCCGGATAGTTAAGAACACCATCTACACGAAACGCAATATGGCTCTTGTCCGCAGCTTTGACTATGCGGATATGCCAATCGGAGACTTCGTTTTCTAGGGAAAAGACGAGTGCATTCTCGAAAAATTCCTTCAGTGCGCTTTCATCGTGCGCCATCAATCCGCGATTTGCACCAGAGCTGCGAGCAGCGTGGATAAGCTCGTTGCGTGAGAGTCCGATCAGTACATTAGCGGACCCAAAAACTATGAAGTCTTCCTTTGATCGCGAGTAGCCGGCGAACTCTAGGGATTCGCACAGAGAGTGCACAATGTTGTTGTGCTGCAGATCTTCCTGCATGACCAAGGAGTAGATCTTGTCCCCGTCATTTCTTTCAACAGGGCAAATCTTGTGCTTCAACGACGGACCAAGCTTGATCTCGTCGTAAAGTGTGCGCTTGATGAACGTCAGGTCCTCGAGCCGTTCGATCTTTAGCGGCCCGTTGGCCGCCTTAGACAAGCTCGCAAGACGAGGATTTTCAGTCAGATGATTTGTTGACTGAGGTGCTTCGCTGCGCGAAACCGCCTGGGTGGCTTCAGCTTGGGGCGTTGCTTCATCATCGACGCAGATTTTTTGCAAAGCGGACTCTGTAGCAAGAGACTTGCTCGGCAGCTCAAGTACCTGCGCTGAAGGTGCGGAATCTCTTTGCAAGCGCGGCGGAAGTCCGCCCGCGGCTGGAGTGACCGTCCCGTCTTGGAACTCCAACTCGTCAGTGTGGATTGGGATCAGAGGCACAGTTCTCTGCACTCGCGGTTGCTCAAGCGGACCTTCTTCAGCGCGAGCTTTGCCATTGCCAAAGATTTTGCGCAACATGTTACTTCACTCCATCCGTCACAATTGCTGACGGCGCGAACACCCGGGAAGCGGGGCCTTTGCCAGAGCGAACCATCATCGTCCCGGACTTATCGATTGACTCGACTCGATAGCCTTTAATGAGAGAACCAGGTTGGGCTTCGAACCGGGAGCCATTCCATTCCACAACGCTTTTGTACTGTCCATGCCCGTTATCGTTGATACCGTAGATGGCCGTGGTCTTCGGACCGCTAACCTTCTCTCCTTTTACTTCCGGGATACCCATATTGGCAACTGGCGCCGTCACGTTTCCCTGACCAGGAAGGATCCCAGGTGATGGCGTTGTCGCGCCTTGAGCTGGCTTATTCAGTTCCTCCAGAAGCCGCTTGCGTACGATTTGGTTTTCCAGGTCAACGTATTCCCCAATTGTTTGAGCGAAAGAGGCAGGAGCTACACTGATGAAGAACATCAGAAAGGCAAAAATATTTTTCATAGGTGTTGTCGAGTTATGTGGAGAAAATTTGACCCGTGACGTCAATCCGTACAAATGAATTTCCTACGCTGTAATCAGAGACGAGGTTTTCGACCGTCACGGTAATGTTTTGAATGACCGCGCTTCTGGGGAAGCTCGCAAATGACTCAGCCACCCGCAAGGGCCCCTTGATGGACCAGGTTGCGGTGCGGACAGGCGTTGGAATCTGAGAGGCGCTGACGCCCGGCGGCAACGAGAAAACTGTAAAGTCGGAGAGCTTGGTTTCCCCGAAGAGCGTCAGCTCCTGCAACTTGCTTCCGAAATCAACGACTTGGATACGCTGAGTTTTTGCCGCGTCCATCGCTTTACCCAACTTCTCGAATGAGAAACCTTGGGCTATCGCAATAGCTGTGTGGATCTGCACGCCGCTAATATCGAAGCTGACGTTCTCCTTTGGTACGGGGCTGTTTTGCAAGAAACTTTCGTTTGTTGCAAGCGTGAGAGGACCCCGTTGATAATCGCTGCTGCAAACGATCCGGTTGTTCTCTTGCACGTTGCAACTGATTTTCTTCAGCTTCCAGCCGCCGACGTTGATACTTTGCTTGCGGATCCAATCGATCAAGGCTGTCGCGCTGCCGGCTGGCAGACTGCCGGCATTACGCTTACGCGCGATCACTTCCGAATAGATGTCTTGAGCGCTACGCTCTGCGTTGCTCTGTTCGAGCATCTTCTGGGTCTTCTGATAATCCAGATAGAAATAGGTGGCGTAACTCACCGCTCCGACTGCAACTGCTCCAGCTATCAACTTCTTCGGATCGAAGCTAAAGGTGCTGACTCCCTTTAGCAGAGATGCGCTTGTCGCATGGTCGGCCAGCGTCTTCAGGTCGTACGGGGTAATTCCCGGATAACCGATATTGCCAACCAAATGAAATTCCTTCTCGCCACAGATTTTGGTGAAGTTGTCGAAAAACTTACCAACATCCTTACTGCTGACGTCGACTGCATCATATTCCCGGTGTGGAACGCCATCGTAAATGCCGCAAACGATCCAGCGCCGTTCAGGTGGAATCGGCGTGGCATCATCGACGACAGGTTCCTTTCCAGGCATGGAACAGATCATCAAGGTGTTCGGATATTGATGGAACTGGCGAGCGACTTCCATCGCACCGGCGTGTATATCCTTACGCGCCTTTGGTGGAACTACTTCATCATGTAAAAAGCCGATGTTGATGGCCGAAACGCTTTTGTCGTACCACATCATTTGCGCTTTTCGTTGCTTGGCTAGTTTCTGGGGAGTGCTGTTCACCACAGCTTCCCAACGCATACCAAAGGCGATTCGCTTTCCCTCAATATCAAAGATCATGTGACGCCTTGGCTCAATTGTCGATATCTTTGACAACTACCGAAACGAGCACAATGGTAGTCGTACGTTCTTGGGAAGCCTTATGTGATCCGCCAGTGAGAATCGGCCAGCCGTCGCCCAACGTACGCTTGTCGTACTCGTTAGTGCGGCGGTCAAAGCCCGTCAAGACAAGAGTTTGCCCATCGCGGACCGGGACCTCCTGGGACGAACCTTGGCCGTCCACGTTTGGCAGTTGGACTGTCTGCGAGTTAGAGCCGGAACCCGAGGTGAACTTGTCCAACGATTTCAAGACGCTTTGATCGAAGGCGACAGTCAGCATCACGTTGTCCTTGGAAGTCGCGTTCGGGTAAAGCACTAGCTTGGTCCCAACTTGGTTTTGAGACGTTGTTATGCCAGGGACACCACCGGTGCCACCAGCGGTTGCTGTAGCGGGAGTTGTTTGCGACACATAGGAGAACGTGTTACGAACGTTGTAGTAAATAGCGTGACGGTTGCGTGACGACAGCGGAACTTCGGTCGATGCCTGAACATCGCCGATGGAGCGCAGCGCCGAAACAATAGCCTGAGTACCTTGACCGGAGCCGTTCAGTACGTTGAGGCCAATAGTGCCTGCGTTGCTGTCGACCAAAGATGCTGGAGAGCTCGAAGTAAGCGAGAAGCCGGGAACGTTCGACAGCGCTTTCGTCAAGACTGCATTCCAATTCACGCCCGACTCGCCACCGTCAGAGCTGGTAACTTGAACGGTACGGACACGCAAGATGACCAGGCGAGAAAGGATCCTGATTTGCATTTTGATGAGCTTGTCAGCGGCCTCGACAGCGTCTTTCGTGTCAGTCAGAGTAATGACGCCAGAACCGTTCGCCACAGAGCTTTGCCCAGAACGGGTCATCACAGTTTCAATGCTGTCTGCAATGGACTGAAGCTCGTTCTGTCCTTCTTGCGTGCTGCCGATCGGGACCTGCTGGTTTTTCTGCGACAGTGAGTTTGTGTTCGTAGTGTCGGAGGTTCCGCCTTCGATTTTGGTCGAAAAATCGTTCTTATGACTACCGACAGGAACCTGCCAAGAGCGGGTAACGAGACGGTAGAACTTGATATTGTTGCCTACATCATCGTACTGCCATTGAATGCCCAAACGCGCTGCGATCATGTCGAGGATCTGGGCCAGCGGCGCCTCTTGGTTACGTGGCAGCTCCACCATGGGGCCGATCTCCAGGGACGCACCGGTGCCGGATGCGCTCACACGGCCGCTAAAGCTACTGTCCCCAAATGGGACCGGGATCGGGGTATTCGTAGTCAACGTTGTGCGCGTTGGCGCACCCGTGACAGGGACGTTTGTTTGAAGATTTGCACCGCTCGTTTGGTCGGATTGTCCCTTTTTCTTTGGGAGCAGATCGGTATTCGAAAGGTAGACGTCCGGAGCGATAGTGACCGCAATCCCGGTCGCCAGGAGAATCTTCTGCGCCGCCTCTTGAAGCGTAACCTTGCCATCATTCGTGATGAAGAGTGTCTTCACGCCCTTCTTCAGGGCTTGCGGAAGCGTGACGTCGCGCGCGAGCGGTACGGCTCGACCGGCCAAGAATGGCTTGTTCACTTCTTGGCTACGTTCGTAAAAGTCCTTGGAATTGTTGATCTGGTCATTCATCGAATCCAATGCACGTTGATTCGAAGCACTGGCGGTACTGATGGCGGACCTAGTGGTGTCGATCAAAGGCTGGGGAACGCAGGCGGAAAGCGCCAAAATTGGGGCAACGGCAATAACAATCGTTTTATGCAGGGTCATTGTTTTCTTTCGCTATCGAGCTGGCGCGTTATTCGGACGGATCGCATTTGGCGGTGCGGCGCACCACGCGGACAACGTTGTTGATGTAGAAGCAAGGCTTGAGGCGCGGCTCAATCAACTCGGTAGAACTCAATACGTAGCGAATTGCCTTCTTCAAATCACCCTGCACGCCAGGGGCGGTACCCTCTAGCGGAATGTCTTGATCCACATCCCATACTGCTTTCCAATTCGCGGCCTTTGCCCAGCGATCAAAAAGCAGGCGCATGTTGGTATCGCTGGCGGTGATATCCCACGACTGGTCAGGAACAGCCGGCGCTAATGCGGTCGGGCCGGCGTTCGCGTAGAGCATTTTTTCCGAATCTTTCAGCGAAGCTTCCAGTGCCTTAATCTTCGCCTCCACCGATTCCGTGCCCTTCGATTGGGCTTGTGCCAGCGTAGCTGCTCGCGTGGTTGCCTGCCCAATGCTCGGTGTGAATCGGCTAATTACCAAGGGCTGCCCATTGAGAGATCCTCGGATCTCAATGGGTGTACCGGCGACAATGAGGCGCTGGCCATCTGCGGTCGCACCGCGGATGACGAGACCTGGAACGCTCTCGATGAAGGTATTTCGACCGTCGTTATAGACCCTCAAAGACTCTACACCGTCGGTATCGGAGAAGGCGTAGCTTCGATCGGTCGATGCTGCCCAGGCCGTACCAAGGGACAACAGAAGAATGAGCGTGGAGATGATCTTCATAGGGTGCGTGAGAAAGTTCGTGCTTTCATTGTCGATGTGAAGGGAACGCGATTTAGCTCAAATGCGCGCCAAAATGAATGCTCATTAAATAATGAGCATCCATTTTTTTTGTACAGCGGATTACTTGTTTAAAAATCAGTAACTTATGTTCGGCGCCCGCCGGCACTGTGTCCGCCGTTAGCGGTAACAGGTCATGTTCATATCCTGGGCAACGGTGAACATAAATTGCTCGCCAGGCTTCAATGTCAGCGTCGGAGTGATGACACGGTTACGCTCGAGGGTCTGCTTGAGAATGTCGTTCAGAGTGGTGGCTAATACCGAACCTCCGTTCTGAGTACCACCAGCGGTCGATACAGTGGAGATCGTGTTTTGGTCCTTCGGAAGAAGGAGCGAAGCTCCACCGATGACGAGGCTGGTCGAGAACATCTGCCAGAAGTGGTTGTCAACTTCAGCCGCCATGCCAGCTTGACCGATCATGTCATTGGCTTGGGCACCAGCGAGAGAGATCCAGTTTCCGTTGTTCAAAATCAGTCGGTTCATGGCCATCAGGATGCGTCCCTGTCCGACAATGATTGCGTTGCTATACGCACCGACCAATTGACTTCCCTTTGGAATAACCACGCATTGCTGATTACTGTCATATACGTCGGAAGTGACCAGGGCAGTGATTTTCCCAGGCAGGTCGGAATTCACCCCTCTGGTGAGAACGGTACGAACCGGAGTCCCTTCGTTGACAATATATTGGCCCATTGGCCCCTGCAACATTAGCGGCTTACTGACGGTTGCTTGTGACTGCTGAGAGAGGAAATCCTCGTTGGCAGATTTTGGCCGGCCAGGCTCCCTTGGAGCCAATGCTGCTAGCATTTTTTCCTGAGCCGCAACCTGATTCTTTTCGGCATTCGCGCGGTTGTTGTTGAAATCGCTGATCTGACTTTGCAGATCATCAATCATCTTGTTCCCACCGGTCTTGGTGATTCTTCCACCAGCAGTATTTACCGCTTGCGTATCTGTGATCAGCTTGAACGAGCCACCGGAAGCTGTCAGTGCGGAAGCACGAATCTCCTCGTCACGCTGCATTTTTTCTGCAGCGAGGCGAGCGATCTCCTCCCTTTCTTTTGGCGTCAGCTCCCGCTCCTGGCTGGAGCTAACGCTCTTTTTTTGCTGTTGCTTTGGTTCCTGCTGCGTTTGCGCAGCTGGTTCCTGACGCGCAGCATCTTTCAGCTTGCCGACAATGCTGCCGACATCCGCGTCCTGCACAGTCTGGTCTACCTTTACCTCGACAGGCGAGACTGCCGGACGTACCTTCTCCCCTTCTGGCCACATCAACCAGGCTACGATGCTAAGCGCCATGACAGGGATGAAGATTTTTTGGACACTTTTGATGATGTTCCGGGGGGCGTTACCCTTCGAGAATTCTTCCCCTGCGATGGTACGCGCCTCGCCGGCAACTTCCAGAGCGGCAGGCTCTTCGTCTTGAATCTTTGGGATTACGTCAAACGGTGTTTTTGGCGCTGCCATTACTGCCACCAGCTTTTCTTTGTCTCAGCTTGCGAAACATATACCTTTGCGTCACCAAGTTGTAGCAACAGCTTTTTGGCTACACGTTCGACGACGATAATGTTTGAGTTATCGCGAGGCTTGAATTTCACCAGAGACATCGTGCCGTTATCTTCAATCAAGAAGATCCCTGGCATGTCCTGTGACTTTGGCATAACCAGGTATGTGAATTTGTCGTCGCAGTAGGCGGCAACTGGCTTGAAACTGGCCTCTCCCGTAATGGTGTACGTGAACTGGAGCTTTGCAGGATCAATTCCGGTTGCCAGAACTTGAGCAGACTTGCGCTCTTCTTCGGCCCTCGTGGCAGCCACGCGGGTTTCCTGAAGCAACCGAATGGCCTTCCTGTCCTCAGGGTAGTCAAAACTTATCTTCTGGAAAATACGACCAGTGTTCTTGGTCGACGGATCTTCAGCAATCAGCTGAAACTCGTAGGAACGCTTGTTGGTCACGACAGTCATAGTCGTCTCAATTCCTACGCGGATTGGCTTGATATACAAGTGCCTGGGCCCACCAGTCACACGCCACTGAATTGAGTCTCCGACGATAGGGTCTTCCGTGAGCCCCTCATCCTCCGCAAGTTCGAGGTGAACGTGCCTTTTGGTAGTCGCGAAGATTCGGAAGATGATGTCTGGAGAGTATGTGTACTTCCAGATTTCATTCTGATTTGGCGTACCAACACCATCAGCGGCGGGATCAGTTACCTGCTTCTTGGCCGTCGCCGCATGAACGTTCAGTCCAATGAAGGCCGTAAGGGACAGCAGCAGTGCAAGGGATACTTTCTTCATTGGGGGAATGCTTCGTCTGTGAGGTTGAAGTTGGAAATGTGCAGGCCGGCCGGATTCTCAATCACTTGTGCGCGATTGGTAGGTTTGATCTGAACGAACGTGATAGTCATTGCGTAGGCCTTGCGCTCGACCTTGTCGCCGTAACGAGCAACAGTTTGGAAGCGAAGTAGCGCTACGTCGTCTTTGATGAAGTTGATTGTGGTGAACTCGTAGGTTCGCGTGTAACCGGGATGTTCGTTTAAGAGGGTGTAAGGATTTGTTTTACGGCGGAGCTCAGTGAGCTGCTTTGATGCATTGCCGATGGCAACCTTCTGAGCTTCCTTGATGGTTCCGTCAATGGTCGACTGGTTGATGTCGAAAACGTTGTAGGCCCACTTATTCAAGAAATAGGCGATCGAATCCTTATCTGGTGTCCAGAATCCGACAGGTTCTGCATCAGCGACAAGGCGACCACCTGGGATTTTGTGGACTTGGATTGTTTCGATCTGCTTGAGTGGAAAGAGCGAATAGACCAAAGCGATCAAACCTACAATCGCCATCGCCTCTACCAGTGCAATGACGAACATTCGGTTCTCACCAATTCTGGCACGCGCACCTCTATCGTAAAACTGTCGTGCAGTCTTGTCGTCAATGTGCGATGGAGGGGCGAAGTCGGGTGATTTGTTCATGACCACATTCTCCGGAGGAACGTAGCGAACACTGCACCAAATGTAGAGCTAAATGGACAACGATTAGGAGAATCGTCATGGAGAGCAAACAGCTTCTTAAATTGCTGTCGAAAGATGATCTGATATGATCGAATCATCTAATCGATTTAAGGGAGGAGCAATGAAATTCATTTTTGCAGCGTTTTTTATTTTTAGCCTGGCCGCATGCTCGAAGGAAGAGCCTGTTTCGCCCAGTTCACCAGCGCCAGCCGCTTCAGCAACTAAGGATCCGGAACAGCGCTACTCGGACTACCAAAAGAAGATGAAGGCCGAGGCGGACAAGTACAAGAACTAGTTCTTTCAGTACCAAAGACAAAGGGCGCTACCGCTTGTTCGCGATAGCGCCCTTTATGTTTCCGTGCCTTAACCCTGCGGGGTTAGAACAATTTCAACCCGGCGATTCTTGGCTTTTCCGGCCTCGGTGGCGTTGTCAGCGACAAAACCACCGCTGGACGAAAATTCCGTATGGATGATGGATTCGGAAACTCCCTTGGACATCAGGTACTTTTGGGCTTCCATAGCCCGCCGTTCTGCGAGCTGGGCGGCCGGCTTGTTTGCAATAGAGCTGTCCGTGTAGCCCTTAATGCTGATCTCGTTTGCTTTGAAAGCCGCAGCCATCAGCTTCTGTTCTTCATCAGGCGACGGATTGAAGGCGGTGCTGTTGTTTTTGAAAGTCACTGTGACCTTATAGGCGTCAGCCAGCACCGTCTGCTTTTTCTTCTCCTCGGCCAATTGTAGCTGCAGCCTGGCGAGCTCCTGACGAATGGAGGCAACCTCTTCGCGCAGCTTTTCGGTAAGTTGTGCTTTTAGCATGGTCTCCGTGTCCGGCGTCCCTGCAGGCAATGCCGAATCTGGGATAGCACGGTTCACGACCACGGCCGTGCCTTTGTTTGTCTGCACCGTCAGACGGCTCTGAATGCCATTGAAAACGATGTTCTCGCCGACTTGGTTAAATGGCACAGCGATTCCGCGTGGATCGGTGACTTTGATACCAAGCTTGTCGGCGTTTTCAAACTGGATAACAGTGTTGCCGCCGAGGTCGTACACTTGTACGAGGGCCGGCAGCTTGGCCTTATCAACAGTGTAGGAGTACTGAATTGATTGGGAATCAGCTCGGCCATTGAAAATGCTGCAGCTGGCAAGGCCGAGGCAAGCAAAGCCCATAGCAATTGCGTTAATCGTTGGCTTCAGTTTCATAGTGGTCTCAGAAAGGAGCAGGAAGGATACCGGGATGGTATCCACCTGCTTTTTCTCATATCAGACGAATGTGCCTAAAAAAAAAGAAGAATTAGACCTTGCCGAGGATTTTCTTGACAAGTTGTACAGTACCTTTGGCTGCAGCCTTGCTCTTATCTTTCGCGTTTGTGACATGGGCACCGGAACCGCGACTCGCGCCAATTGATCCAGGAACAAGAGCAGATGCAATCCCAGGCGACATTTCGATCAATGAGTTGACGGCTGTGAGCATAATCGCGCTCACTGCCAACTGAATTGAGATAGGTGCGCTGGACGACGTGAATTTCGTCATCGATAACGCGTCCAGGCATGACGCCGCAATCAAGACCACAACTCCAATAACACCGGTTAACAGTGCGGCACCCACAATGAAGCCAAACCATTTTCCAAAGTAATCTCTACTCCAAGGGGTCACAATTGTTGCGACAAAAACCGGGCCGAACGCGGCGCCAACTGCAAACAGAAACGGGCCCATCAATATGATTCCAAGTACCTCTGCCAGGCCTGCAATAACGATGAAGATTATGACGATCGAAAAAAGAATCGTTGCCAAGACGTCCAAAAGCTTCGTGAAAATATCTTTGCTGAAGAAGCTTGCGTCACGGAGCAACTCGATCTGCGCCTTAATGGCGGCCTCAATGAGCCCGAAGATCGCTCCGTAGTACTTGGACAAGCCGCTGATTGGATCCGGAGCCACATTTCGGAACAGGTCGAGTCCCGTGTTCAACTGGCCCATTCGGGTGTCATAACCATTGATCAATGCAGCTGCTATGACCGCTGGTACGGCTACATCAAAAAGAACGTCGAGCAGATTGCCTGTTCCCTTTCCGGCGAGCGATTTAAGCATCTCGAAAGTCAGGAACACCAACGCCAGGGCACCGCCAAGACTGAGCGCACCCGGGATAAGCTTTGACGCGATGGCCATGCCAGCACTGTACAGATTCTTGGTAACCGAATCAGTCGAGTTCTTGGCGACCTGAGTGGCAATGGATGCCAGCGAGTCAAAGAATGAACTGGATTCACTTGCTGACGCGTCCGCAGCCTGCGCGTTAGCAGTGAAGAAGAACGCTGCAGCAAGCAGCATTACGCAGATTTTGGCGACCTTAATCACGCGGTATCCTTATTTGAACTTTGCTGCCTCGTCGCGCATCTTCTTTTGATAGTCGGAATAGCGGTCATTGGACACCTGGTCACTCTGCGCTTGAAGTTTTTCTTCGTTCGCCTTGACGGCCAGCTGCGTCTGCAACGCGGTGATGATTTGCTGATTCTGGCCAATAACTACGTCGACCGCGGCGCCAACCCCCTGTGTTGCTTGAGTCGGCCCTTGAGCGCTCTGCATGGTGTTGACGATGTCCTGTCTACGCGCTGCTGCGCTCTCTAGGTTCTTGTTCATACTGGACACTTGGTCCATGATCCAGTTGGCGCGGTTAAGGTTACTTTGGTTCTGGGAAGTAAAGAACGTTTTCCACGAGAAATTCGAGGCCCCGAACTGTGCATTGATATCGGTGTAAAGATTTTGGCCTTGTTTTAGAACCGACTGCAGATCTTCGTTCGCTTTCATCAGGTCGCGGGTGGTTGCCAGTTCAGCCTGCAGGCCGGTCAGTTTGGCCAACCCGTCAAGCGACATCGTCGATTTCACGAGCTCAATATTGGCCTTCAGTTGTGCGATGTACGACGCCGCGGTACTGGCCTCGGTCTTTACTGCCGCAATGGCAGTGGAAGTGTTTTGAACCAGATTAGTAGGATCAACAACCACCCACTGTGCATGCGCGGTGACGCTCACGAGTAGTGCGATCAGACCGATAGCGTTGCTGATAAGCAGTTTCTGAAATTTCATAGTGGTTCCTCTTTATGCGGATGCCGCTGCCTCAAGGTAGTTATCAATCCAATTTGGATCCTTCGACTCTTTATGCTTTTCAAACAGCTGAAGCATTTTTATTTCTGACCTGATATAAGCGAGTGTCTTTTTCGAGAATTTAGTACGAAGAACCTTGGCCTGATCGTTCTGAATCAGCAAATAGTCCTTGTTCGGTTCGAGCTTTGCGATCATGTCGACCTGGTGGTCTTCCAGCGCGAAGTTCTTCTTGTATGCCTCACGGTGCGATTCGACCTTTTTGTTGACACACATAATGAATCCCGAAACGTTATCGAGAAGGGTTGCGGCCATATCATCGTTCGCGATCGACTCAGGGGACTGAAGTGTTAGCCACAAGAATGCATTGAGCTTACGGAAGGTTTTGAGCCATTCATCCAGCATGTCCTTGAAAGCAGGGAATTTAAGAAGGAATGAAGCCTCCTCCAAATAGATAAATGTTGGCCTCCCGGTTAGGGACGTCTCGATCTTCCTAAACGCATAGTCGAGGAAGGCTCTTGCCAGACGTTCCACCTTCATGATTTCCTTCATCTCGATGGTGGTCCAGTCGGATAGCGCGAAGTCGTCTTCTTCCGTATCGAACATTCCGTACGGACGCCCCTCCAGCCATTCACCGAGTTCTTGGGTGAGTCTCTGCGGCAACAGCATCGCCAGAGTGCTCATACGCAGAGAGAGATCCGTATTGTTTCGAATCTGCTGTAATGCGACGTCAATAGACTGGCGATCCTCCGCTGTGGATACGTAGTTCCCCTCAGCGAGCCGGCGCAAAATATATTCGCGCACCCAGGTAAGCCCATCGCTCGTTCCGTCTCTTAATACCGACAGTGGATTCCACTTTGCCTTCTTCTTGGCGATGTCGATATGAGTCCCGCGATGTAGTTCAGTTACGATCTGGCATGAACGATTTCGGTCAAAAACAATGATTTGCGCGTCTGGATAGCGCAGGAACTGTGAAAGCGCAAAATTGACGAAGGTTGTCTTGCCACCGCCGGTAGGAGCGACCATTAACATGTGTCCAACTTGACCGACGTGCGGATTGAAGTTGTAGACGCCCCCATACGTTGTGCCGAACTGTGCCAATGCCGGTACGCTACGGCCAATGACTTCTGACATAAATGGCGAGCGGCGAGAGCCTTCACCCATTGTGTACATTGGGCAAAGGTCCGCCAAATTTTCAACGGTCAGATAGTCATAACGCGACTGCTGAGACCATTGCCCCGGTAATATTGCAGCAAATGATGGAAGCGTATTCATACGTTCCCGTGTCACGACAAACTTCATCTCGCTAAGCTTCTGTGACGCGGCCGTAATGTTGTCTTTCAGCTGCTTAGGTGAGTCACCCCAGATAAAAACGTTAAGCGCAAAATAGGCGCCATTTTTGTCATCGTTGATGCTCTCCATCGCCTCATGGCATTGTTCAAGCAGCGCAGCTTTCCCTGGAGAAGGTGTCGCTTCACTTCCGGTGAGCTTCGCGATTGCGTGAGCGATCATCGGATACTGCGTCATTTCGTAATACTGAATGCTTTGTCGAATCTCAGACTCAGACTTCTGTTTTCCTAAGAAGCGGACAACCTGGCAGATTGTCATTTCCATGTCGAGCTTGTAAATCGTCTCGAAGAGCATGGGAGTCGTTTTTTTCCTCCACTTCTTGATACCAATGGCACCCCCGTACGTTGTGTCGGTGTTGCCGGTGAACTTGACCATTTCTTTGCTATAGGCCAAGTAATCTTGAGGGGCCCAGTTATCAAGTAAGGTGCCAGGCGGCTTATCCCATACGCCTGGCTTGGTACCGCGATTCAAAATGGATGCTAGCGACGAGGCAAAGTAATTGCCTTCGAGGCGCTTAAAATTAAGTGGACACGAATCAACAAAGCTGTTGAGGATTTTCTCAAATGCTGAAACATTCTCTTCCAGCGCGTTAAGATCGCGTGCGAACGCAGTACGACCGGAGAAAGATTCCTTTACGGCCGTCATCAGCGCCTTACTCAAGGGCGCTCCCGTCTCGGATTGGATGCGGCTAGTCGCATCCAGAATTCGATCTGTGCCACCGCTTACTGAGTAGAGAAGATAGAACTGAAAGGTTGTGCGGTAATACTGGCCGCTGGTAAAGCTCTTCGAGTATTCTTTATCTAGCTTAGCTGCAGTCTCGTTCGTGAAGGTATTTTTGGGGTAGGAACGGTCGCGCCGCTTGTCGACGATCCACCAGGCAGTAATCCGTTCATCGAACTGCTGGATAGCTCGCTCCAGATGCTCGACGTTGGCGTTCACCATTTCATCGTAAAGGTTGTCCGGATCCATTCCGGTGAAAGTGAACCCGGCCAAAATCGAGCCGTCCTTATTCAGGATCAGATTCTGTTCGATATTGATAAAGTCGATCCACGGACACAATGCCATCAGCGGATGACTTTTCTCTTCTTCACGAAATTTCAGGGTGAGCATAGATCTCAGATTCTCAGGCCGCGGCCTACTTTGTGGGGCCGTTCAAGGCCCGGGGGAAGTTTCTCTCGTGCTTCAGGGTGATACTCGTCGGCCATCAATGAATACTTGGCCAAGATCTCAAATATTCTGTGGTCCTTTTTGAAGGCCCACATCAGAACCCCGTGAGCTGTCAACGCAAGAGCAATAGGAATGGCTGCCCAATACCAATCCATGACAGACGCAATTAGGAGCGTTCCAATAGCCGGCGGCGCGTAAATGTAGCCCAGCACTTTTGGTGACACGCCGTATGAGAGCCGCGGCATGTTTAAAGCCACATGCACCTTAGACTCCCGAAGTTTCGACTCACGGGGCATATGATCAGCAGTTGACAGTCAGGCCGGACTTGGCGATCAGCACTGCACCAACGATGACGACGCCGCAGGCGATGCCAACGCGAATGACCATATCGTGCAACTTTGCGACACCGAAGATGTGTTCGATAGCCCACATCATGATTGCCACGAGTGCCGCGGCACCGACGATTTGCTTCAGGTAGTCCGCAACCCAGCAGAACATGCCAGAGCCATCTGCCGCCATGGCGAAAGACGGAAACGTAGCGATGAACAGGACCGTGAGAAGTGCCTGTGGATCCTGGCGGTATACCTTAAATTTTTTCGAGATCATATTGCCCATTTTCTTTTACTCCTTTGATTAGGTAAATTCCTTCAACTCGGCGAACGTACTTAGTTTTATCGCCTTCTTTTACTTGAGAACGTGCCGCAAAGACCAACACATGAACCGACTTAGCGATGTATTGGCGAATCATCGCAGCCGGGATTGAGGCACCGGGAGGCAAACTCATCTGAAACAGCATTTCCATCGCATCCAATGCTGATTCAGGTGAGCTCGCGTGGACGGTCGTGATCGAACCGTCGTGGCCGGAGTTGAACGCACGCAGCACGTCGTATGTTTCGTCACCGCGCGTTTCGCCGAGGATTAGTCGATCTGGCCGAATTCGCATTCCCAACTTGACCAACAATCGGGCGTGAATGTGGAATGTCGGGTTGGTTACCAGGCAGATCTTGTTTTCGACCTTGATTTGGAGTTCGCGACTGTCTTCGATTACCGCTATCCGTTCGTGCGGCGGCAATCTGCTTAAGACGGCATTGGTGACGGTTGTCTTACCTGAGCTAGTTCCGCCGGCGATCAGGCAATTCTTTCTGGCGCCGATCACGTGGGTCAGCAGGAACTCTGCCTCTTTGTCTGTGATGGCATTCCATGCGATTAGCTTGTCTAGGTCCGGTCGATTCTCTGGAGGCTGGTGCTTGCGAATACTGATGAAGGAACCTGCCGGGCTGACCGTTCTAAGTGCTCCGGCTACACGCATATCGTCGAAGTTCGAATCGACGACGGCCGAGGCGTCGTTTGGCTTGACGTCCCGACTCATCAACTTACCCATCATTATCAAAGCGGTCTCAATCTGGCTCTCGGTCAGCAGCACGCCACAATTATCCAGGTAGCCATTCCGCTCTACAAAGACCAATCCGCCAGGATTAGCCATAATCTCGGTGATGTTTGGATCATCGAAAAACGGTCGCAGCGGCTGCAAAGTGTTTTTGATGTTTTCGGTGATGAGTTGCGGATTGAGCATTGTCGGATTCTCAGCTAGAAATGACGCCAATCCGGTTCAAATGCCAAAGGTTTTTCTTCGGGAATTAAAAAGGGCCGCTCGGACACAGTGCCGGCGACCCTTGTTTGTAAGCTACTGATTTTTCTATATGTTTTTTTCTGTACAAATAAAATGGATGTCTATTAACTTGGTCGTGCTGACTGCACCTGGAGACCAGCCTCTTGTATGAACATGCTTGGCTTACGTTCTTTCGTGGCCGATAGGTAGAGGATGCTCTTCGCACGCGTCATCGCGACGAAGAAGAGGCGGCGCTGTTCTTCCAAGGAGGATTTATCGCTTGGGAATCTCCCCTCTTCCATGCCGACGATCCAGACCCAGTCCCATTGAAGGCCCTTTGAGCCGTGACAAGTGACGAGGCTTACAGCCCAGTGTTCCGGCTCAGTGGCGGATTTACGTTGCTTTTCCTCTGCCGCTCGTATGCTTTCTAGTTTGACCTCTAGGGTGCTGTCCTCGATGCTAAACATCGAAGCGGCCACATTTACTAATTTGGGCCGGTTGGGTTTTTTGAGGTTGTCGAGGAGCCACTCTTCGACGCCGGCGATTAACATACTGTATAGCCGTTTTTTGGTTAGCTCAGTCCACTCCCCGTGCTTTTTGGCAAAGTCCCGCCAAATGCTCGCACCGTCTTCGCTTACATCTGAGCGGCTAAAGTCTGCCTTTGCCCCCATGCGGATGTTGTTACCAAACAGCTGCCGAATCCCTTTGCAGTCTTCTGGTGGCATGCCAGCCCATCCTAGGACAAGATCAACATCGTTGGGCGTCGGTTTCACCAGGGTCCGCAGCAACGCCCCGAAGACCTGTATCTCAGGGCAGTCAAAAATACTTGAGCCGTCTGTTCTCTTGTAGGGAATTCCGCGGGCTAGCAGTTCACGTTCAGGCTCATCTAGCTCACGATTTGTCTGCGCAATAACTGCAAAGGTTTGGCCCTGCTCTAGCGCCGCTTCGGCCTCGGCGACGATGGCTCCAGCCTCCTGCGTCACATTGTCGAAGACGTCCCACATAACCGATCCACCAGGCCCTTTGTGGGATCTCATCTGCTTATCGACGCGTACGAGGTTCTTTTGAATTAGAAGGCTTGCGTGACCAGTAATTTCCTCGTGCGATCGATAGTTTGTGTTGAGGATAATTTTCCGGGCGTTGAAGCTGTCCGCGAACATCTGCATTCCCTCAAAGCCCAGTGCTCGGCGGAAGGCATAGATGGACTGATCATCATCCCCCACGGCTGTGATCGGCATTTTCCCTGTCAACCCGTGCAAGCGAGACCACTGATATTGAGCATCGTCTACGTCCTGATACTCATCGATAATCAATTGATCTGTGTCCAGAGGCGAGATGGACCCGTCTCGGAGGCCTTCGTTGGTAAGCAATAGGATATCTTGAAAGTCCACCTTCTTTGCTTCCCTCAGAAGAGATGAATAGACACTGACCATTTCGCGAATGGCTTCATCGTCGACTGGCTTGTTGGGTGTCTCTTTCAGAACCTCAATCCACCTAGCCGCTTCTTCCAAGCTTAAGTGGGTAAGGCCAGAGGCTTGCATCGCTCTCACAATGTAGCTAGTGCGCGGACCTGCTTTCACGATATCCCAGGGCGATGAGATTTTGGATCTCATGCCTTGGAGAATGGCACGACCGTATTCGCCGGAAGCGCGAGACGGGTTAGCCATCAGCATGTCGATGCTGTGGAAGGTTCCGACCAAGAGGCGCGGCTTAGCGGAATGACCTGCTAGCGCAATAATCCGGCTCCGGAGCTCTAGCGCGGCTTCTCGGGTGAATGTTACGGCCGTCACACGCTCTCCACCCGCCAGGTTGATTGCAGCCTTTACCGCGCACGTTCCAGTTTTCCCGGAACCTGGGCTGGCTAGGCCTAGCGTATGGCCTCGGTGCAGGGCGATTTCACGCTGTTCTGCATCGAGGCCATCCAAAGCGGCCTTCAGCTCCCGACTGAGGTGGTCCAATTTCAAGCAGCTGCCTTGTCATTCGCGGTAACGGTTTGGGCCCCAGCCTGGGTCTCCATACCACGGAGGGTGCGACGGATGAAGTTGAAGATGTCGCGGAGTTCTTGCTTCAGTAGCAGCTCTGCTTTTTCCACTTCAACCGTTTCCATCTCGAAGTTCCAGACCAGAGACTGCATGCCGGAAACCAATTCGTCCTTCTTCTCGAAGATTTCCACCATTTTGATGGCTCGCGGCGTGCGGATCTGTACTTGGTGAGCTGCAGCAGGCTGGATGTACTCAGGCGTCATCCAGGTGGTAGCTTGGGAGCCGATCGCCACCCGCTGCTTCAAGATGCTCAGCTCTTTTTCGGTGCTGGCCAGGATGTGAGCGACACGCTGATCGATCTCGGACAGCACCGTTTGCGCTCCCTTCTCGCCAAGCGTCATTGCGCCGCGGCGCTGGATGACGTACAAGCCGTTTTCCATGGTCGGGAAGAAGCGCTGAAATGCACTGCCAACCACACGCTCGTTCAACTGAACATCCCGCATCGCGGAGATCACACCCGAATATCGGCGTTCGAGGTTCTTGACCCCACGTTCCCGTTGCTTGCGAGCACGATCGCGGAACTGGGCAATTTCCGCGGCAGATGGCTCCGCGCTACCCGTCTCGGTGGCGTGCTCAGCGCTGTCCATAGCGCTCTGCGCCTCTTGGATTTCGTTCAGCGCGCTGGTCAGCTCGGAGTTTGCGGCTACGTTAGTGGTGGTCATAAGTTCCTCAGGTATTAAATGGATGGGAAACATGATGCTGACCAATTTTTGACAATCTATCTAAGCAAATGCTCGGCTGTTTAAGCAAGCTTTTGGGACAATTTAGGGATGAGTATGATGGGTGACTGGATTCAGTATGTATTCAACAGAGGATTTGGGGCTGTCTGCGCCAATTACCTTGGTATTGTCCCCGAAACTATTCTGGAGTCCATTTGTGAAAGCACACGTTCAGACCGCTGTAATTGCAGTGACTGCTGTCCTCTTTGTCTTGGCCGGCGACTACGGTATCCGCTACTTCATGAAGACCCTTGGAGAAAAAGCGACGTCACAAGAGGTTGCTGCTCTATCTGAGAGGGTCACAAAGCTGGAAGCTGCGCGTCCGGCTACCGCGCAGGCTTCTTTTCCATCACCGCTTCCCCTACCATCCGCCGCCAACGCTGTGGAGACCAACAGGCGAGCGCAGGTCGCGTTTCCCCAACCAGCCGCCACGGCTCCGGAAGTCAATGCTGATGAGAAGCAATTTAAGCTGCTTACCGCAAGCGCTGAAAGTACCGAAGACAAACCCAAGAATAAATTTACTCTGCTAGGCAATGAGCAATCCCATTAGCTCGCTGACCTCGCTTGCTCTTAAAAAGTGGATCAGGTGGACCCTGGCACTAGCATTCCTCTTTTCTATTGCGCACACGGAAAATCTTGTTGGCACAATGAAAACTGCATGTGATGTTCTGGGTTCCTTCGCAGCCGAATTCCGGAAGGCGCAACAGTCTGAGATTTTGGCACCAACTAATAATCGAACAGAAGGGACAGGGGAAGGTAACCATGGAAGTTAAAGTGGCAAGCGAACACATCACGGATTGTTCTGACTGCATTACCGAGGGGGTAAGAAGCCTCAAACGCGTCGCCAAGGCGTTTCCGAATCTGCAGCCTGAACTAGGAGAGATCCAGATAAAGCTCGAAACTGTGCGAACCTCTTTAGGCGAATTCCACAAGACGAACTTTTCTACGACGAAATGATTTTTTTAATTGGCCGCCATGGGTCTGGTAAGTCGACAATTGCAAGTAGCCTGGTCGATGAGGGCTATCAGCATTTAAGCATTGGTATGCTTCGGCGGCTTGCAAAGAGCAAGGTTTATCCTGCAGATGTACCTGCGGTGATCATCTCTGCTTTGGCACGAACAGGGAGCGGCCCTCTTCCTTCTCGGCTAGTTGAGCGAATCATCTCATTTGCTTCCGGCAAGTCCAAGATCGTGATCGACGGACTTCCCTCCTCCACCGACCAACTCAAGCTTTTACCCGCCAATGCAACCGTTTGCTATGTCTGGGCAGGCAAGCTTGCGCGTCAATGGCGGCTGCAAGACCGGGCGCAAACTACAGTTCGCCAGTGGACACCGGGCAAGGTATCTGTACGCGAAGAGAATTTGGCCTCTGTGGTGCTTGAAATACGGGGAGGCCAGCGCTTGATCTTCGTGAACAACTCAAAGACGGGTCTTGTCCATGCCCACGCTGCTGCTCAGAGGCTCTTGGAGCTAGATCGGTCGCCCAAAAACTTGCGTGCATAGGGACGCAAGGCATAATTAAGTCATCTCAAAACACATCCGAGAATAAAGATGACTTACGAATTCAATGCTTCTGACGTCGAAAACAAGACGCCGAATCCTTTTAAAGTCGAAAATATCTTTCTGGGCTGGAGCTCGCTGGCCTTGATTGCGGCAGGCTGTGGCATCCTGTTCATTGCGCGGGGTTACTTTAACGACCAACTGAATCATGTCGCAATGGCGACGGCCGCGTTGGCATTCGCGGTCTTCGGTACCGGAGTCAAGTTCGCGATCCAGGCGCTCTCGCAGATGCGCTTCTTCTTCGGACGTAACTTCCCCATCGGGTTGGCAGATGAGCTCCTGCCATCGGCGCGCGGCAAGAGTGAGCGCGCGGCGTTAGTGCAAGACACCTTGCGCCAGCGATCCATCCACTTTCCGGAGCCAACCGGGCCATTGAATGGCATCCTCTACTCGGCAATCAAGGATCTGATTGTTGCTCCACCGACCATTCAATATGCGGCAGTACGTCATTTCCACGCAATAGCCGGTATGGTGGCCATCCTGATCTCTTTGATCATCTCCAGCTACCTTTTCGCAGGCAATGAGTTTGAAGGCGTCGTGTCGTGGCTGTATTTGCCAATGACAGGCTTGTCTCTTGCTACGCCTTTGATTCGTAAAGAAGGTGACAACGTTCCCCCGAATTCGAACCGATTGCTTTGGAACCTGGTCGGCTTGCTGGCCTTCGCGATCTTGGCACCGGCCGTAGTGCCGAAGTATTTTCCGCACTACCACATTCCTCCGATGTGGATTGCACCCGCCGCCCTGCTGGTGACATCGATTGCCGGGTCTGTTCTGTTCCTGATTTCCTTGCTGAAGCAACTGGAACCGGCGACTCAGACTGCAGTTTCTATGGAGCAACGTTCGATTGATATGAATTGCAATCCTGCGCAGCTGTGGGCCGAAGTGGGCCGTGAGTTCCAGCGCAATTGGAATCGCGATATTCCGAACCGCTCGTATATCAATCTGCCGCCGGAGGTGGATTCTGGTGACCGTGGTAGCTTCCAAGGCCACGTGCTGGAAGAAACACAGCCATTGATCGCACAGACGATGCGTTTCGACTCGGTGATGGAGGCGTTTCACTCTCCTCGTGGCAAGCACCTGGTCATGTTGGGTCTGTGGGGAATCTTCCTCTCTGTTTTGACTGGCGCCGTTGCGGTGTATCTGGCTTCAGGGTTCGGCGAAATGTCTCGATTCGAGATCTCCCGGTCCATGCTGACAGTGTTTGCCTTGGGTACTTCAAACATCCTGGCATACAACGTCGGTAATCTCCTTTGGTCTCGGATGTACTACAAGTCGCGCCTGATCTGGATCGAATCCGAAGGCACCTTCCTGACGTCGGAGCTTGACATCGGTAACCAAATTACAGGTCGAATTCGCTCCAAGAACAAGATGACCCGCATCGAGGCCGCAACACTGCGTATTTGGATGGCGGACGTGTCTACAGTATCGTTCGGCAAGGAAGGAAAGCGATTCATCATGTCCATGGCGCCGGCGGATGGTTACACACGGCAACTGAGCGAGCATCTGACTAACTTTGCCCTGAATCAGAGCTCGATCGCGGTTCCCACCACAGAGCGTGATCTTGCCCGTGCACAAAGTATTGTCAAAATGGATGAGCAGATCGGTGGTAACCGTATCGGTGCTGACATCGTCAATAAGCTGACTGGAGGTGATCCTGAACGTCTGACCGGAACGATTAAGTTCTATGACCCAGCTGGCGGTTTTGGCTTCATCACGCAGGATCGTGGTCCGGATCTGTACTTCTCAAAGCGAGAACTCTCGCCGGAATCTGCAATCGACACCGGTTCCATCGTAACTTTCGCTATGTCCCGGAATGTCCGCGGCCCGTGCGCAGTCCGTATCGTTGAAGCTCATTGAGAATGGGGAGGAGGCTATGCTACAGCCAACGATGAATAGTCAGTACGGAACAGACTTGCAATACCAGAAGCGTCTTACCTTTGCCTTTCTCTTACCGTTCTTCATCGTTGCAAAGTATCTGCACGCCAAAGACCGCGCTGATGAAATGGAACTGGTCGACTTCCAGGCGATTGGTGGCTCACTGAAGCACCAGCTGAGCGAGAAGTTGGGCATCGATGTTGACGCTATTCGAGAGCACATAGCAAGCAAGAACTTAGCTCAATTAGAGCATAAGATTGCCGCTACGGCGCCGGCCGAAGTAGTGTCGGCTCTAAACTCGCTGCTGCCGTTTTACAACCCGATAAGGGCTCAGATAGCGTTGCAGTCTATCTCAGACGAGCAGTTCAACGAATTGAGCTTTGTTGCAAGCTAGAACGCATCTTGCTCAAGAAGCGAAAAGGCCCCCAAGGGAGGCCTTTTTGTTTTATTGCATCTTGCTATGGTAAAGCACAGAGGATACTGCTCCCTTTACCAAAAATTCACCAACCTCTTTCTCATAAGGCTTGTGGATTACTCGATCAAGGTAGAGAAACTCATGCTCACCAACTGTTTCCACACCGAGGATTTTCGCCTCAATCAATGCTGAGCTCCCTTTGCGTTTCATCGTGACGATGCCGCTGTCTCGATATACCGACACTTCACATTCATTCATGTTTTCTCCAATTATGCGTGCTTAAGTTGTTCACGAAGTCTATGAGGGCATTGGCCACGAAGCTTTGCCAGATCCTTAATAAAGTTCGTGAGAATTTCATTGAAGTGCAAGAACTCCACTCCGTCCGTTTCGGAATTGCCGTGATCAATGCCAGTACGTTCGCTGTCAGCCTTGAAATCGACCATTTGCCCTTGGTAGTCGTCTAGTGACCTGCTCCCCAATTTAGTACGAGAACGACTTGGAGTCTGCGGTTAAAAAAGTCTCTGCAAACTGTTGCGGCGTCAGGTATCCAAGCGAACTGTGCGGC
>LV_Brine_h2_0102DRAFT_1000113_pt1 | contig 29111 bp, 23 predicted proteins | sample LakVidmifraction_3_FD_10600 | JGI IMG/M metagenome (IMG submission 10600)
TAAAGCCACCACTTCGTGGTGGTGCGCCTTTCACCACCACCTAAATTAACTCGCTTTGGCTCATTAGATTTAGATGGAGCACTTGGCGCTATTGGGTAGAAGAAGGGATAGAAACACTTGGTTATACTTTAATTTTAATTTCAGCTATTGAGCTTGTACTTTTGTGTCGTAAACAGCTTAATAAACAGCATCACCATGTTGGCAATGGAGTAACTGACTAACCCAACTTAATTTTTTTGAGGTTAAGTTTGCTAATTGGTTTCATAAATCAATATACTAAGCTTGTTTGCAATTACTCGTATTTTGGAATTTATGATCAAAGATATACTACTACACCCAGTTCTTATCTCAGTGGTGGTGCTCACTATCGCATTTAGTTTAAAAGTACTTGTTGATAAGTTGGCGCGATATAGAGCAGAAAAAAAAGAAAAAGATACTCGCTACATTGCACACAATATTAAGCACTTTATTAACTTTACTATGGTTTTGTTACTGCTGTTTATATGGTCGACTGAAATTCAAAACTTTGCACTGTCTATAGCCGCTTTTGCCGTTGCTATTGTGCTTGCCACTAGAGAGTTTATTCAATGTGTAATTGGCTTTTTTTACTTAGTAACAACCCGCCCATTTAGAATTGGCGACTGGGTACAAGTTGGTGAATATTATGGCGAAGTAGCAGAGACCAACTGGATTAAAACCACCTTACATGAAATTGATATGCGAACTTATCAATTCTCTAGAAAAACAATATTTATTCCTAATAACAAATTAATTACCAGCCCAATAAAAAACTTAAACTTTGTTAAACGCTTTGCTACTCATCATTTTAATATTGTGCGTAAAGACAGCTTTAATCCGTACCCTATTTACGAAACTCTTCGTAATAAAGCCAAGCATTACTGCGAAGAGTTTGAAGAAGTGGCGAGCCGGTATAACTCTATTATCGAAAGAAAATTAGATGCAAAAATTTCAGGCCCAGAACCCGAAATTCACTTTGGTACTACTGAGTTAGGAGAATTTAGAGCAAGCTTCACCCTATTTTGCCCAACCGATAAAGCACTTGAAATAGAACATAAGTTAACTGAATGCTTTATGGAGCTGTGGTATAGCGAAGCAACTAAAAATAATATTAAGGGTTAAAGGTCTACTACTAAATTAATAGAAGTCGAACTTATTAAAGTGACTTTTTATCGAGGAAAACCCAGAGTTCAGAGCGAAGCTATGTCGCTGGGTAGCTCACTTAGGCGAAAGAGAAGAAATATGACTATCACTCTACTGCCTACTAATAAGGCTGCAGTAGAGTAATTATTCACGCTTATAAAATAAAAGTAGCCACCTTATCACTCAAATCAGCAGCGCGATCTTTAAGTACTTTTGCTTGGCTTAAATGGGTCAAAGCCGACTCAGTGATCTCATCAGTAACATCTTTTATAGCAACCGTATTTTGCGTTATTTCATTTGTTACTTGTGTTTGTTCTTCGGCTGCTATGGCTATTTGTCCTGCCATATCAGAAATTATATTAACCGCTTGAGTAATTTCTTCGAGGGCTTTCGCTGCAGCATTAACGTCATCAACACTATTATTAGCTAACCTTTTACTACTATCCATTAAACTAACAGCCTGCTTAGTCGTGTTTTGTAAAGTTTCGATAGTAGTATAAATTTCAGCAGTAGACTCTTGAGTGCGGCGAGATAGAACGCGTACTTCATCGGCAACAACGGCAAAGCCGCGACCGTGCTCACCGGCACGAGCAGCTTCAATAGCCGCATTGAGTGCTAATAAAATTTTAAGTAAATATCGTGAAACAAACAAAAAAACCCCGCATTTTATATGCGGGGCTTTTTTTTGTTAGCTAAATGGTTAGGTTTACACCATTGCAGCTTGTAGCTTTTTCATCGCTGTTTTTTCTAACTGGCGAACACGCTCAGCCGATACACTGTATTTTTCAGCAAGTTCTTGTAGCGTTGCTTTATCGTCGGTTAACCAACGTGCGCTTACAATGTCTTGCGAGCGTTCATCTAGCGTTTTAAGAGCGCTAAACAAACGAGTATGTGATTGTTCTTGCCATTGTTGCTGCTCAATATCGTCAGCTAAGTCAGCAGTGCCATCAGTTAAATACTGTACTGGTGAATAGGTGCTGCTTGGTGCGCTGTCGTCGTCATCACCTGTAAGGTCAAAGCCCATGTCTTGGCCGCTCATGCGCGATTCCATTTCACGTACTTCTTTTTCACTCACACCTAGCTCGCTAGCTACTGTGCTAACTTCTGCTTGGTTAAACCAACCTAAACGTTTTTTATTTTTACGAAGGTTAAAAAACAATTTACGCTGTGCTTTAGTGGTAGCAACTTTTACGATGCGCCAGTTTTTAAGTACAAACTCATGAATTTCTGCTTTAATCCAATGCACTGCAAACGATACTAAACGCACACCCACTTCTGGGTTGAAACGCTTTACCGCTTTCATCAGGCCAATATTACCTTCTTGGATTAAATCTGCTTGTGGCAAGCCATAACCCGAGTAGCCTTTTGCAATATGCGCTACAAAGCGTAAGTGCGACATAATGAGTTGCTTTGCAGCACTAAGATCACCTTCTTCCTGAAGACGTGTTGCCAGCTCTTGTTCTTGCTCTACTTTAAGCATAGGAATAGTGCTTACCGCTTGAAGGTAACCGTCCATGCTTGCGCTTTGCTGTCCAACTGTAAGTGCCATTGCGTATAAATCTTTACTCATTTTTCACCTCGGTGATAAACATTTGAAACCATCTTAGCACTCTTTACCTAAGAGTGCTAACCCCAATTTAAAACTTTTCTTAAGTATAAATCAAGTGGTTTTTTGTATTTTTTAAGTCTACGCTAAGCGACTGAATAAGTGATGAATTAAGCCGGCTATAGCTTTAAAGTACTTTTATAAAAACTGCTTTAAAAAGAATAATATAAAAATGTGACCCTTTTATGTCAGACTTTATCTGGCTCAATTTCTTTTATATAACGATTAACCGATAAGTACGAACCAATAAACCCTAAGCTAGTAGCAAGCAGTACCAGCGAGCCAAATTCTTTTAAGGTTAAACCAATTAAAGAAAAACTAGTTTGGTAAACGCTTGCCACACTGCTAACGGCAGTTGATAGCCACCACATCATTAGCGCCACACATATAAATGCAAATAATCCGCCTATAACGCCATACCATATTCCGGTCCATAAAAAGGGGGCGTGAATAAAAGTATTAGTAGCGCCTACTAGCTTCATTACTTGTATTTCTTCTTTTTTATCCATAATAGACAAACGAATAGTGTTGCCTATTATTAGCGTTACCGAAGTAAGCAATAGCAGCGCAATGGTAATAACACTTTCTTTTAATAGGCTTAGCAATGCATTTAGGCGCTCAAGCCAAGCTATATCAAGCTTGCCAAAATCAACTTCTCGCTCACTTTCAAGCTTAGTTAAAAGTACTTTTGCGGCATTAGGTTGTCTGTGTCGCGATGTTGGTATAACGAGCACAACATCGGGTAACGGATTGCTATTTAAGTAGCTTAACGCCTGACCAAATCCAGATACTTGCTTAAACTCTTGTAGAGCTTGCTGCTTGGAAATAAAGGTCACGCTTTCTACTTCTGGGTAGAGTGCTAAGCGCTTTACTAAGGTTTGGGTTTCTTGCTCGTTCATGCTTTCTTTTACGAACAAAGAAATTTCGCTGGCCTCTTCAAAGCCACTGCTTACCTGTTGCACATTTTTAACCACTAAGTATAAGCTAGCTGGCAAGGTTAAGCTCAAACCCAGTACTGCAATAGTCATTAACGACGCTAGAGGTGTGCGCCACATCTCACCTAAGCTATGTATGCCTTGGCGAAAAATATTAATAATAAAAAAGTAACCGCCAGCAAATACTGATTTTTTTTGTTTATCGTTACTATTTTGACGACTTTTAAAAAGTAAACTCATAATGCGCCCTCGGCTAACGGATCTTGAATCATACGACCATCTTTTAGGGTTAAGCTGCGATACTTCATCCGGGCCACTAATCCTAGATCGTGGGTAGCAATAAGTACGGTTGTTCCATGGTTATTAAACTCTTCAAAAAGACGTAATATTTCCATTGAAAGCTCAGGATCTAGGTTACCCGTAGGTTCATCTGCTAATAATATTGGCGGGGAGTTAACAATTGCACGGGCAATACCCACACGCTGCTGCTCGCCACCAGAGAGCATGGATGGGTGGCATTTAATTTTATCAATCAAGCCAACCTTATCAAGCGCGCCATGCACACGCTTTGCAATTTTCTTATGGTGTGTGCCTTCAATGATCAAGGGCAGTGCTACGTTATCAAATATAGTGTAGCGCTCTAATAAGCGGTGGTTTTGAAATATAATGCCGATGTCGCGACGGACATAAGGAATTTGCCGTGAGTTTACTTTGTTTAAATCGATACCGTTAATAAACACACTTCCTGCAGAAGGGCGTTCCATTAAGCTAATTAGCTTTAACAGCGTACTTTTACCCGCGCCACTGTGGCCGGTTAAAAACGCGAGTTCACCAGGTTTAATATGAAAATTAACTTTTTCAAGAGCGCGATGCCCGCCTGGATAGGTTTTACTTACTTGCTGAAAATTTATCATTTTTTATTATGCCAACACTATTAAACATCAATAAAGCTGGTATTCCTCGCAATTAAAAAGGGAGCAAGCTCCCTCTTTTGGTAAATAAAAGTTCCACCTTTTAAAGGTGTGTTATAAACCACACCTACAGAACCGGAAAATCAAAGTACAAACATGACCATTTGGGTGAAGCTTCACTTTATGAACGTCGCGCTGATCACTTTTCAACGCTTGTACTAATAGCTTGCTAAGCTTTAAGCGTCGTCTTCATCTTGGCTAAATAGCGCATCAATAAAGTCATCGCTTTTAAAGGCACGTAAATCATCAATACTTTCACCCACACCAATATAACGAATTGGAATGTTAAACTTATCTGCTACCGCAAAAATAACACCGCCTTTTGCCGTGCCATCTAGTTTTGAAAGAGTAATACCGGTTAAACCAACGCATTGATTAAACAAGTTTACCTGGCTAATTGCATTTTGCCCTGTGCCTGCATCAATAGTTAACATTACTTCGTGCGGCGCGTCAGGATCAATTTTTTTCATTACTCGCGCTATTTTTTCAAGCTCTTGCATTAAGTTGTCTTTATTTTGCAAGCGCCCTGCTGTATCTGCGATTAATACGTCAACGTTACGCGCTTTTGCCGCTTGAAAAGCATCAAAAATAACAGACGCACTGTCAGCACCAGTATGCTGTGCAATAACAGGAATACTATTACGTTCGCCCCATACTTGTAGTTGCTCAACCGCTGCGGCTCTAAATGTATCACCCGCAGCAAGCATGACCGACTTGCCTTCGCTTTGAAATTGCTTAGCCAATTTACCAATGGTCGTCGTTTTACCTACACCGTTAACACCTACCATTAATATAACAAATGGTTTTTTATCGGCTGGAATAACCAACGGCTGCTCTGCAGTTTTAAGCATTACGGCCATTTCTTGTTTCATTAGCTCATAAAGTGCGTCACCGTCTTTTAATTGCTTACGGTTTGCCGCATCAGTTAGGCGGTCTATTAACTTCATTGTGGTATCAACGCCTAAATCGGCGGTGAGTAATTGCGTTTCTAGTTCTTCAAATAAATCATCGTCTATTTTTTTACCGCTAAATATGGAAGCAAAACCAGAACCAATATTAACGCGAGTTTTTAATAAACCTTTTTTAAGGCGAGAGAAAAAACCTTCTTTTTTAGGTTTCTCTACTTTTTGAGCTGCTTCGCTTGCAAGTTCATCTGCAATACGCTGCTGCTCTAAGCGCTCAGCCTCTACTTGTTCAGCTGCAACACGCGCTTGTTCTAAACGCTCAGCTTCTGCTTGCTCTGCTGCAATACGTACTTGCTCTAAACGTTCAGCTTCTGCTTGCTCTGCTGCAATTCGTGCTTGCTCTAAACGCTCAGCTTCTGCTTGCTCTGCTGCAATTCGTGCTTGCTCTAAACGCTCAGCTTCTGCTTGTTCAGCTGCAATACGCTGTTGTTCTAATCGCTCAGCTTCTGCTTGCTCTGCTGCAATTCGTGCTTGTTCTAAACGCTCAGCTTCTGCTTGCTCTGCTGCAATACGTGTTTGCTCTAAACGCTCAGCTTCAGCTTTTTCCGCTGCTGCTTTTTCTTGCTCAAGGCGCATCTGCGCTTCTTGCTCTGCTAAACGCTGCTGTTGCTCTAACTGTAATGCATGAGCATCTGCTTGCTGTTTTGCGAGTAACTCAGCATTGGCTTTTTCAATCGCTAGCTTTTCAGCTTGCTCGACTGCAAGCTTTTGCTGCTCTAAATTCTCAGCTTCAGCAAGCTCTGCTACAATACGTGCTTGCTCTAAACGCTCAGCCTCTGCTTGTTCTGCTGCTGCTTTTTCTTGCTCAAGGCGCATCTGCGCTTCTTGCTCTGCTAAACGCTGCTGTTGCTCTAACTGTAATGCATGAGCATCTGCTTGCTGTTTTACGATTAACTCAGCATTGGCTTTTTCAATCGCTAGCTTTTCAGCTTGCTCTCTCTGTGCTTGCTCGGCTGCAAGTTTTTGCTGCTCTAATCGCTCAGCTTCTGCTTGCTCTGCTGCAATACGTGTTTGCTCTAAACGCTCAGCCTCGGCTTGTTCAGCTGCTGCTTTTTCTTGATCAAGGCGCATCTGCGCTTCTTGCTCAGCTAAACGCTGCTGTTGCTCTAAATGCTCTGCTTCAGCTTTTTCTGCTGCTAAGCGCGCTTGCTGTTGGTTATCGGCCTCTTGGGCACTTTGTTCCGCTTGTTGTTTTTTATCTGACTTACCAAAACCTAACCAAGACAGTAATTTACTTTTTTTTGCCATACTTGCTAATAACCACTTATAAAATTCTGATAAACTAACGATAATAATAGTATGTGCGTTAACTGCTATTTTAAACTGTTTAAAGGCACAATCTATTGTCTAGGATGCTTATACTACCACTTTTAATGCAGTTGAAAAATAATACGCTATGATATGATTGCAATATTATCTGAGCTAGATAGCAGATACCAATTTTTAGTGAGCTAAATGAGAAAAAAAACAACGCAAAATAAAGTAACTAGCAAATCCAGCGATGGCTTTATTAGAGTGATCAGTGGCCAATTTAGAGGCCGAAAGCTGCCCGTCAAAGACGTACAAGGGCTGCGCCCAACAACTGATCGTATAAAAGAAACAGTGTTTAATTGGTTAATGCAAGATACCCGAGAGGCAAATGTGCTCGACTGTTTTGCCGGTTCTGGCGGTTTAGGTTTTGAGGCGCTGTCGCGATTTGCTAAAAGCGCTACTTTTGTTGAACTTGACGCTGCCGCAGCAAAGCAAATTGAGCTAAACATTAGTACTTTAAAGCTGCAAAACGCACACGTAAAACATACCAATACACTGGCATTTTTAGAGCAAATTAATAGTAATAAGCCATTTAATCTAGTTTTTGTTGACCCGCCATTTCGTAAAAACTTGGCACAATCGAGCGCTGATTTACTAGAAAACAATCAATGGCTAAGCAGTGACGCTTTAATTTACATTGAGGTGGAAAGCGAGTTAAGCACCTTTACTGCACCAATCAACTGGTTGTTAATTAAAGAAAAAAAGGCTGGGCAAGTTTTTTGTCGTTTGTATCAACGCCAAGTAAATTAACACTGTTTTAGATGCCAGCTTTCTGTTAATATTATCCTTTACATGTGGTGTTGCTTCGGATTACAATACCGCACCATTTTTGAACCACTTGATCAATGTTTGATCAACTTGAGCAACGCTCATAATTTAGGTAGGTGAATTTTTAATGCCAGTAATTAAAGTAAGAGAGAACGAACCGTTTGACGTAGCACTTCGTCGCTTCAAGCGTTCATGTGAAAAAGCAGGAATCCTTTCAGAAGTTCGTCGTCGCGAGCACTATGAAAAACCAACAGCTGAGCGTAAGCGTAAAAAAGCTGCTGCAGTAAAACGTCACATGAAAAAACTTTCTCGTGATAACGCACGTCGCGTTAAATTATACTAATATATTAGGTCTTGTATAAATGAGCCTTTTAATAACGCTAAAAGATGCGCAAAAAGATGCGATGAGAGCCAAAGACAAATTACGTCTTAACCCTATTCGCATGGTACTTGCTGAAGTCATGAAACGTGAAAAAGACGAGCAAATAACATTAGACGACGCAGGTATTACCTCCGTTATAGTGAAGCTTGTTAAACAACGTCGTGACTCTTACACTCAGTACAAAGATGCTGGGCGTGATGATTTAGCTGATATTGAAGCCAATGAAATAGTAGCACTTGAAACTTTCTTACCTCAAAAATTGAGTGAAGAAGAAATAATTGCTCTCATTGATGCGGCTATTGCTGACACTAACGCAGCAGGTATGCAAGACATGGGTAAAGTAATGGGTATAATCAAAAGCAAAGCTGAAGGTCGCGCCGATATGGGCAAAATCTCTGGTTTAATTAAGCAACGATTAACAGCCTAGTACTCCCACATACATTAAGTATGATTGAAGTAAACCGAGCCTAGAGCTCGGTTTCTTTGTTTTTGTATCCGATTTGTGTTCAAATCTACAAACGTGCTATTTGCACCCGCCCTATTTAATAGCAATTAATATATGCGTATAAAATCGTTTGATTTTATTTGTAGGGTTATAAACTTAATCTCGCTTTCATTGTTATTCTAATTATCTCAGGACGTTATTTTACTAATGGCTGGAAAGATCCCACGTAATTTTATAGATGACTTGCTTGCCAGAACCGATATTGTCGACCTGATAGACTCAAAAGTAGGTCTTAAAAAAGCCGGTAAAGACTACCAAGCTTGCTGCCCATTTCATAACGAAAAATCGCCTTCGTTCACCGTCTCCCAAGATAAACAGTTTTATCACTGCTTTGGCTGTGGCGTTAACGGCAATGCTATTTCGTTTGTTATGGAATACGAAAAACTTGAGTTTGTTGATGCTATTGAAGAGCTTGCAAGTTTACTTAATTTAGAAGTTCCCCGTGAGCAAGGTAGCGGTTCTGCACCTGAGCGTACTGCAGCGCAAAAACGCTCTGATTACGATTTAATGCTCCATACAGCAAGGTTTTATCAACACCAGTTAAAGCACCATAGTAATTCTGCCGCTGTTATTGAATATGTTAAAGGCCGGGGCTTAAGCGGCGAAATAGTTAAAAAGTTCATGATAGGTTATGCACCAAGTGAATGGGATGGTTTGTGCCTACAGCTTGGCCGTAACAAAGAACAAAAAGAGCAATTGGTAGAGCTAAAACTCGCCTCAGAAAAAACACCTGGCAGACAGTTTGACTTTTTTCGCGATCGTTTAATGTTCCCTATTCGCGATAAACGTGGCCGCGTTGTTGCCTTTGGTGGGCGCGTAATGCAAGCCGATCAAGGCCCTAAATATTTAAACTCGCCAGAGACACGTATTTTTCATAAAGGCTTTGAACTCTATGGTTTATATGAAGCTAAACAAGCACATAAAAAGCTCGACCATGTACTGATTGTTGAAGGTTATATGGATGTGGTGGCGCTGGCAGAGCAAGGTATTGAATATGCCGTTGCAGCACTTGGGACAGCAACAACCAGTGAGCATATGCACACTCTATTTAGAACAACAGATAAAGTAATTTGTTGTTACGATGGTGACCGTGCAGGGCGTGATGCAGCTTGGCGTGCGCTCGAAAACGCACTGCCTTATTTAAATGATGGTAAAGCATTAAACTTTGTATTTTTACCCGACGGCGAAGACCCCGATTCCTTAGTACAAGCCGAAGGTAAAGATAAGTTTGAACAAAGATTAAATGCAGCCGATGATTTCACTAAAGTGTTATTCAATAAGCTCAGCCTAGAAATAGATTTAACACTTGATTCGGGTAAAGCCAAGTTACTTAGTGCCGCATTACCATTAATTGAAAAAATTCCTAGTGAGTTTTATCAAGAAAATATTCTTGAGCAGCTCGGGCGATTAATTGGCCGTACTCGTGAGCAACTCAATAATCGCTTAAAAACACCTAAGCAACAGCATTCAATTGAGCGAAAATTTAAAATAACCCCCATGCGCCAAGCAATCGGTATTTTAATTCAACATCCGCAAATGGCGAAAAGCGTGCCCTATTTGCCCGATTTAGCACAAATGAATATTGCCGGCATTGGTTTGCTACTGCGCTTACAACATCAAGCGTTGCAAAAAGAAGATGTTACCACAGCGCAGTTGCTCGAATTCTTTAGAGGCACTGACGATTATGACCCGCTAACTAAGCTGGCAACGTGGCAACATCAAATAAATGAAGAGCGTTTAGAGACTGTTTTTCAAAATACTTTTAAATTTATTGAAGATCAGTGTTTAAATTATCGACTAGAGACCCTATTAATAAAGGATAAGACGCAAGGTCTAAATAGCGATGAAAGACTTGAATGTCATTTGTTAATGACAGCGTTAAAAGCGACTAACAGCTAGTCAAATTTGATTTAAACTGTTATACTACGCTATTCACTGCGTCACATTATTCTAGTTTAGCTTTAAGGCAAACTACATGATGGCGCCTGTTGTATCAACTTATCAGAGTGGAAGAAAAAATCTCTATGGATCCAACTCCTCAGTCACAATTAAAACTTCTGATTCTAAAAGGTAAAGAGCAAGGCTACTTAACTTTTGCAGAAGTAAATGATCACCTTCCACAAGATATTATAGACTCAGATCAAGTAGAAGATATCATTAGCATGATTAATGACATGGGTATCAAGGTTAGCGAAAACGCGCCAGATGCCGATGAACTAATGATGCAAGAAACAACGACAGACGAAGACGCAGCTGAAGCTGCCGCTGCAGCCCTTGCGACCGTAGAAAAAGAGATCGGCCGCACAACGGATCCGGTACGCATGTACATGCGTGAAATGGGTACTGTTGAACTTCTGACCCGTGAAGGCGAAATTGTAATCGCTAAGCGTATTGAAGAAGGCATTAACCAAGTACAAATTTCGGTTGCTGAATACCCTGAAGCAATTACTTACCTACTCGAGCAGTGGGATAAGTTTGAAGCAGAAGAAATGCGCCTTAGCGATATTATCGTTGGCTTTATTGATCCTAATGAAGACACAGCGCCAATTTCGGCAACTAATATTGGTTCAGAATTAAGTGCAAAACAACTTAATGACGACGATAAAGACGATGACGACAGCGACGAAGATGATGAAGACGAAGAAGAAGTAGACACAGGACCAGATCCTGAAGAAGCACGTGTTCATTTTGAAAATTTACGTGATTTATATAATAAAGCACGTGAAACGTTTGAAGCTAAAGGTCGCTCGCACCCAGATTCTCTTGCCGCTATATTTGAAATTGGTGAGTTATTCAAAACCTTTAAATTAATACCTAAGCAATTTGATCGCATGGTTAATAACATGCGTGAAATGATGGACAGAGTTCGCGTTCAAGAACGTCTCATCATGAAACAAGCAGTACAAATTGCTAAGTTACCAAAGAAAACGTTTGTTAAGCACTTTGCTAATAACGAAACGGATGCTACTTGGGTTGATTTAGAAATTGCAGCTAACGAAAAGTACTCGGCAAAACTTGAAGAAGTTAAGCCTGAGATCATTCGTAGTCTGAATAAATTACGTGTTATTGAAAGTAGCACTGGCTTAAATATTGAGCGTATAAAAGACATAAACCGTCGTATGAGTATTGGTGAAGCTAAAGCTCGCCGTGCGAAAAAAGAGATGGTTGAAGCTAACTTACGTTTGGTAATTTCAATTGCTAAAAAATATACAAACCGTGGTTTACAGTTCTTGGATTTAATTCAAGAAGGTAATATTGGTTTGATGAAAGCCGTTGATAAGTTTGAATATCGCCGTGGTTATAAGTTTTCGACTTATGCTACATGGTGGATACGCCAAGCAATTACGCGCTCTATTGCTGACCAAGCAAGAACGATCCGTATTCCGGTACATATGATTGAAACGATTAATAAACTTAACCGTATTTCACGTCAAATGTTACAAGAAATGGGCCGTGAGCCAAATCCAGAAGAATTAGCTGAACGCATGATGATGCCTGAAGACAAAGTTCGTAAGGTACTTAAAATTGCTAAAGAGCCAATTTCGATGGAAACACCGATTGGTGATGATGAAGATTCGCATTTAGGTGACTTTATCGAAGATACGACCATTGATTCGCCAATTGATTCGGCAACTATGGAGTCGCTTCGTGGCGCAACTAACGACGTACTTGCTGGCCTAACAGCCCGTGAAGCTAAAGTACTGCGTATGCGTTTTGGTATTGATATGAATACCGACCACACCTTAGAAGAAGTAGGTAAGCAGTTTGACGTAACACGTGAACGTATTCGTCAAATAGAAGCAAAGGCGCTGCGTAAATTACGTCACCCTTCTCGCTCTGATTTACTGAAAAGCTTTTTAGACGCTAAATAATAAGCGGCTAATACATATTAAAACTAAAAAGGCCGCTCTTGCGGCCTTTTTTCTATTTACCCCCTTTATCTGGAAATAAACATGGCTTGGATCCAAATTCGTATTAACGCCAACGCTGATAACGCTGATTTAATTAGTGATCTACTAGTTGAAGCTGGTAGTGCATCGGTTACTTTTATTGACGCCAAAGACACGCCTATCTATGAGCCTAAAATAGGCACTGTGCAATTTTGGGCCGATACTACGGTAATAGGCTTATTTGATGCTAATCACGATATGGATAGCGTTGTAGCGCTGTTAAACGCAGATAAATCAGTTGCGCAAAATCTAACATATAAAATAGAACAACTTGAAGACAAAGATTGGGAACGTGAGTGGATGGATAACTTTCACCCAATCCAATTTGGCGAAAGACTTTGGATTTGCCCAAGCTGGCGCGATATTCCTGATCCAGATGCAGTAAACGTATTGCTCGACCCAGGCCTGGCGTTTGGTACCGGCACTCACGCGACTACCGCATTGTGTTTAAAATGGCTAGAAAGCCAAGATTTAACCGGTAAAACCGTGGTTGATTTTGGTTGTGGCTCGGGCATTTTGGGCATTGCTGCTATTAAACTTGGCGCAGAGCGCATGATTGGTATAGATATAGATCCGCAAGCACTAGAAGCAAGCTTAGATAATGCTAACCGTAATGGTGTTGCCGACAAATTGGAAGTATACCTGCCAGAAAACCAGCCTGAATTTAGTGCCGATATAGTCGTTGCTAATATTTTAGCGCAACCGTTACGTGAACTGCATAGTGTTATTTTAGGGTTATTAAAACCCGGTGGTAAAATAGCTATGTCGGGAATTTTAACCGAGCAAGCGCAATCGGTTGCCGATGTTTATGCCCCCTTTATTGAGCTGGACGACATTGCTATTGAAGGTGATTGGACCCGTGTAAGTGGCACTAAAAAAGCATAAGCTCTGCTTAACGCTATTTAGAGCTTTTACTTAAAACAAGCATCTGAAGCCTGTATTTAACAGGCTTTACCATTTATTTACAAAATAAAATTTATCTCTATTTTATACTAAAAATAAAAGCTGCTTAAATTTCAAACAAATAAACCGCTTTGTCATACGGTTATCAAATGTCAATACGAAAAGGGCAAAAAAAAGTTACTTTTGTTCAATTTATAGCCTTTGATTTTTGCTAAAAAAACCGTAAACTTAGCGCCCCTTGAAAAGAGGCCTATTGAATATAGTGCGTATCGGTAAATACCAACTTGAGAATAACGTAATTGTCGCGCCTATGGCCGGTATTACAGATAGACCATTTAGACAACTTTGTCGCCGCTTAGGTGCGGGGCTTGCTGTGTCTGAAATGTTATCATCGAATCCTGATGTTTGGAAAACCGAAAAATCGATGAACCGTATGGATCACAGCGGTGAGTCGGGAATACGCGCGGTGCAAATTGCAGGAGCTGATCCTGAACTTATGGCACAGGCCGCACAATTCAATGTTGCTAATGGTGCACAAATCATAGATATCAATATGGGGTGCCCAGCAAAAAAAGTGAACAAGAAACTCGCTGGCTCTGCTTTATTACAGTTTCCTGAACTTGTGGAAGAGATTATTGATGCAGTCGTTAATGCTGTTGATATACCTGTAACACTTAAAATCCGTACTGGATGGGATCTGGATAACCGTAATGGTGTAGAGATTGCGAGAATAGCTGAACGTTATGGCATAGCGTCACTTGCCGTACATGGGCGCACACGCGCATGTATGTACAAGGGTGAAGCTGAGTACGCCACGATTAGGGACATTAAACGTTCGGTGTCGATTCCTGTGGTTGCAAACGGTGATATTACATCACCAGAAAAAGCAAAGCAGGTATTAGATTATACGGGTGCAGATGCCATTATGATTGGCCGAGCCGCCCAAGGTCGCCCTTGGATATTTAGGGAGATAGACCACTATTTGCGAACCGGAGAGCATTTACAGCCACCTGCTATTGCAGAGGTGCGCAGTATTTTAATGGAGCATTTAACTAATCTCCATACGTTTTACGGTGAGCCAATGGGAGCGCGAATTGCTCGTAAGCATGTATCTTGGTATTTGCAAACCCATGACCGTGATGGTCAGTTTAGGCGAGTATTTAATACGATCGACAACCCACTTACACAAGTTGACGTATTAGAGCAATACTTTAAAACACTAGCAGCTAACTAAGAAAGAAAGAGATTAAATAATGTTCGAACAAAACGTGACTTCTCCATTTATCACTAACCCTCATGTTCAGGCACACGAGAAACCGCAGCCATTACGTGACGCAGTAAAGAAAGCTGTTCACCACTATTTAAAGCAGCTTAACGGTCAAGATGTGCAAGACGTTTACGACCTTGTTCTTTCAGAGCTAGAAGCGCCATTACTGGAAGAAGTAATGACGTATACACGTGGTAACCAAACACGTGCAGCAATTTTACTAGGTATCAACCGTGGTACTTTACGTAAAAAGCTTAAAAAATACGGCATGAACTAATACTTTTTGTATTGACTGGTAAGCATGCTTACTAAGCCAATACATAGGGTATAAATTAATAGCTATTTATGGCCGTTAATTTATATAAAAGCACCTTAGGGTGCTTTTTTTATGCCTGCTATTTAACCTGATTTCCAGCTAGTAAACCTATCTTTAGCAGCTATTTTCAACGCACTGAGTTAGTTATTTAATAAGCTAAAATGCTCATGTTTTAGTTGGTTGGTGTCACTAAGCGTTAGTATTATTCATGTAGATTGGCGTTGCCTTTTAAGCTAAATTTAGGTTAAGCATTCAATTATGCTAGTAATAAATGCATAACATAAGGTTTAACCTTAGTTAATCCATAAGGAGCTGCATTATTGCTACAAGTGCTAATTGCAAAATGCTCACCCTTAATAAGTCGTTTTTTGAGTTGTTATCAGTTAAAATGCCCGCTTCTAAGCTAGCTCATAAACTGAGGAAATCAAACTACAATGGATACACATCGTCCCATTCGTCGCGCACTATTAAGTGTGTCTGATAAAACCGGTATAGTTGAATTTGCCCGCGCATTAGAAGCGCAAGGTGTTGATATTTTATCAACTGGCGGTACCTGTAAACTACTTGCTGATAACGGCATAAAAGTCACTGAAGTATCAGATCACACAGGTCACCCAGAAATCATGGATGGCCGCGTAAAAACACTTCATCCAAAAATTCACGGCGGCATTTTAGCGCGTCGCGGACAAGATGAAAGCGTAATGGCAGAAAACAATATTTCTGCTATCGACATTGTTGTAGTTAACTTATACCCCTTTGCGAATACTGTCGCTCAAGAAAACTGCAGCCTTGAAGATGCTATTGAAAACATAGATATTGGCGGCCCGACTATGGTTCGCGCAGCGGCTAAAAATCATAAAGACGTTATTATTGTGGTAAACGCCAGCGACTACGACCGCGTGATCAGCGAAATGCAAAGCAACAAGGGTTCTACTACCTATAAAACCCGTTTTGACCTTGCTATAGCAGCCTACGAGCACACCGCTCAGTACGATGGCATGATTGCTAATTACTTCGGTAAAATGGTTCCTGATTACACAGAGGAAGCCGCCGAAGATACTAAGTTCCCACGCACTATCAATATGCAGTTCACTAAAAAGCAAGATATGCGCTACGGCGAAAACTCGCATCAAGACGCGGCTTTCTATGTTGAAAACGATATTGTTGAAGCTTCAGTAGCAACAGCAACTCAGCTGCAAGGTAAAGCGTTATCTTTCAACAACATTGCTGATACCGATGCTGCGCTTGAGTGTGTTAAAGAATTTGACGTACCAGCCTGTGTAATCGTAAAACATGCAAACCCATGTGGCGTGTCTATCGGTAGCAATATTCTTGAAGCATACGAACGTGCTTTTAAAACCGACCCCACGTCGGCATTTGGTGGCATTATTGCCTTTAACCAAGAGTTAGATGCAGCAACCGCAGAAGCAATTGTTGAGCGTCAATTTGTGGAAGTAATTATTGCTCCTAGCGTATCTGACGCTGCAGCCAAAATTGTTTCGGCTAAACAAAACGTACGTTTATTAGTATGTGGACAGTGGACAGGTAAAGCCGCAGGCCAAGATATTAAACGCGTTAATGGCGGTATTTTAGTGCAAGACCGCGACTTAGGCATGGTAACGCAAGGCGATTTAAAAGTTGTATCTAAGCGTCAACCTACTGAGCAAGAGCTTAAAGACTTATTATTTTGCTGGAAAGTAGCTAAATTTGTTAAATCTAACGCCATTGTATATGCCCGTGACGGTATGACAATCGGTGTAGGCGCGGGCCAAATGAGCCGCGTTTACTCGGCTAAAATTGCCGGTATTAAAGCAGCAGATGAAAACCTTGAAGTTAAAGGTTCAGTTATGGCATCGGATGCATTCTTCCCATTTCGTGATGGTATTGACGCAGCTGCAGCCGCTGGCATAACGGCAGTAATTCAGCCAGGTGGCTCAATGCGTGATGCAGAAGTGATTGCCGCAGCAGACGAAGCTGGCATGGCAATGGTACTTACTGGTATGCGCCACTTCCGCCACTAATCACTTATAGAGCTAAACACTGAAGTTTGAGTTTAGCTCTGTTTGTTTGCAATCAATTAACGTATTCTGATTGTTCATTAAACTAACAGTGAAGAATAAAATGATGAAATTTGCTTTAAAATCTATACTTGTCGCCACTATTGCGCTTAGCTCTGCAGCAAGCTTGGCTCATAACCACAGTGAAAACTCATTAGTTGCTAATGCACTTAATGATGAGCAGCGCGCTGCTAAAAACAGTGAGCGTGACAAGTTTCGTCATCCAGCACAAACGCTGGCATTTTTTGGCTTAAAGCCGAATATGAGCGTGGTAGAAATATCGCCCGGTGGTGGTTGGTACAGCGAAATTTTAGCGCCTGTACTCAAAGATAATGGCAAATTTTACGCCGCGCATTTTCCAAAAAATGCGACTGGCTTTTATCAGCGTTCTCGCTCTGAGTTTGAACAAAAAGTAACGCAAGACCCACGCTTTAGTAAAGTAATAGTAACTGAGTTTGCTCCTGTTACTCACACCGAACTTGCCCCTGCAAATAGCGCCGATATGATACTTACCTTTAGAAATGTGCATAACTGGTATATGGGTAAAAATAAAGACGGCGCACTTAGTGCGTTTAAATCTTTTTATACCGCGCTCAAGCCAGGTGGCACCTTAGGTGTAGTAGAGCATAGATTGCCTGAAGCACGCGCCGATGACGATCAAAAAAGCAGTGGTTACATGAAGCAAAGCTACGTAATTGAAATAGCTAAACAAGCTGGGTTTGAATTAGTTGCTAGTAGTGAAATAAACGCTAACCCAAAAGATACAGCCGATCACCCTAAAGGGGTATGGACGCTACCACCAAGCTTACGTTTAGGCGAGCAAGATGCCGATAAATATAAAGCCATTGGTGAAAGTGACCGCATGACGCTGAAATTTAAAAAACCGCTTTAAATAGGAATTTTTCGCCATGAATGTTTTAGTCATTGGCAGCGGCGGCCGCGAACACGCTCTTGCGTTTAAAGCCGCTCAAAACACCAAAGTAAACACAGTATTTGTAGCCCCTGGTAATGCGGGCACTGCACTTGAGCCAAAACTTGAGAACGTTGCAATAAATGTTGACGACTTAGACGGTTTACTTCAGTTTGCACAACAAAATAATGTTGAGCTTACTATTGTAGGCCCTGAGATCCCGTTAGTGTTAGGTGTGGTTGATAAGTTTCGTGAACACGGCCTAGCTATATTTGGCCCAACAGCTGGCGCAGCTCAGCTTGAAGGCTCAAAGTCGTTTACTAAAGACTTTTTAGCGCGTCACAATATCCCTAGTGGCGATTACCAAACCTTTGAACAGGTTGCCCCTGCCCTTGCTTATTTAAAAGAAAAAGGCGCGCCAATTGTAATCAAAGCAGATGGTTTAGCCGCAGGTAAAGGCGTTATTGTTGCGATGACTGAAGCCGAGGCTGAAGATGCTATTCGTGACATGCTTGCGGGTAATGCTTTTGGTGATGCTGGTAGCCGCGTAGTTATCGAAGAGTTTTTAGAAGGTGAAGAAGCGTCTTTCATTGTGATGGTAGATGGCAAAAACGTATTACCATTTGCCACTAGCCAAGATCATAAACGCGCTTACAATGGCGATGCTGGCCCTAACACTGGCGGTATGGGTGCTTATTCACCTGCGCCAGTAGTTACCGATGAAATTCATCAGCGTATTATGAACGAAGTGATTTACCCAACGGTAGAGGGCATGGCGAGCGAGGGTCATCCGTACACAGGCTTTTTATACGCTGGCTTAATGATAGATACCGATGGCACGCCAAAAGTAATTGAGTATAACTGTCGTTTTGGCGACCCGGAAACTCAACCTATGATGCTACGTTTGCAATCAGACTTAGTCGAGTTAATTGAAGCGGCTAATCGTGTTGAACTGGATAAAACCACCATTGAGTTTGATCCACGTGCAGCCGTTGGTGTAGTACTGGCCGCTAAAGGCTATCCTGGTGATTATCCTAAAGGCGATGTTATATCGGGTTTACAGGTTGACTACCCTGCTGGCGAAAAAGTATTTCATGCTGGTACTAAACAAAACGGTAATGACGTAGTAACTGCGGGCGGACGTGTATTATGTGCCACCGCACTGGGTAATACCGTAACCGAAGCGCAGCAACGCGCTTACGAGCTAATAAAGCAACTCAGCTGGGATGGCATGGAATATCGTACTGATATTGCATATCGTGCTATTGCGAGAGAGCAAAATAGTTAAATATAACCTATTGGTTAATATTACTATTAAATGTAAACATCAAAAGCGCAGCTTGTCTGCGCTTTTTTAGTGCTACACTATTTGAAAGGATCAAAAAAAGCACAGCATAATTTGGAATTTAAAACGTTACGTTATCATGCGCTAGCCGCAGCAATACTTATATTAATATTTTTTATAATTAATACCTTGGTATCAAACCTGATAACGCCTGCCCGATACACAATTGATAAAATTGCCCCTATCTATTTAAATTATGCTTATTACATTGATAGCAGTAAACAACTCACATTTGACGAACTAATGGCTCAACCAGAGCGCATAATTGCTCAGCCTTTTTCTAAAATACCATGGAGTTTTACTGCACAAAATTATTGGTTATTTATTGACTTAAAAAACAAAAACTTAAAAAGTGAAGACCTTGTTGCCCACTTTGACAACCCTATGGTTGATCACCTAACTATTTATCAACTGAATGATAAAAAACAGTTACTACATACTTATAACTTGGGTGACAAAGAGCAAGATCTCTCTTTATTTCAATACAGTGTCCCCCATATTCGCTTTACCTTAGAGGGGCAAGCAACCCAGCACTTAGTCATTAAAATAGATACTAGCGGTATAAGTAAAACGCCGGTTAATTTATACCGCAATAAAGAGTTTGTTGACCTAGTACGCTCGCAAACCGGTATTTGGGGCATATTTGTTGGTGTATTAATAATGGCTGCGCTGTATAACTTAGTACTCTATTTTGGTATCAAAGACCGCGTATATTTAATTTATATTGGCTATATTATTAGCGCCATAGTGCTAATGGGGGCAGTATTAGGGTTTGGCTTTTATTTATGGCCAACCTCTTGGCAATTATTTATTCATGAAAAAGTTATATTTGCCAATTACGCTATCGCTTTTTTCACCTTGGCCTTTTGTACACTATTTTTACGCTACCATAAGGATAAATGCTGGCGTTATAAATTAAGTGTAAGACTACTTTCGCTGATGTTTATACTTGCAGTAAGTAGTCTATTTATACCAGAAAATATAGCCGCACCCATTTTTTTTGTAATAATGGCCGCGCTGTATATTGTGTGTATTATTTTAATTTATAATAAACTGCGTAGCGGTTTTAGATGGGCAAAGTATTACGTACTCTCTTGGGTGCCATTAATACTTGGTGCTGCTATTCAACCTTTAGAGTTAACCGGCGTAATTTCCTACAGTTTTACCACTCGCCATACTTTTTTAGTCGCTATACTATGTGAAATAGTACTGATGGCAATGGCACTTGCCGATAGAGTTCGCTACCAAAGAGAGCGCGCTTTATATCATGCCACCCACACACAGCAAACCAAACTACTCAACAGTGCCAAGTTAAAGCAAGCCTTTATGATGTTACAAACGCAGCAGCGTCGCGCTATTTTATGTTTAGTTAAAATACGCCACTTCAACTCGCTCAATACTATTATTACCCCAGCACAAGGCTACACGCTAATCAGGCATGTCGCCGATAAACTGGCATTGCAACTGAGTTATGAGCGTGAGTTTATCGACCTTGATAACGACCTCAGCGCCATTACGCAATTTTCCGACTTGGGCAGCGGTGTGTTTGCTTTTATTTCTACTAAAATCCAAAGCCAAGCTATGCTTGAAGAGCGGTTAACCAAAGTACTTGCTGGGTTACCAAAACAGTACGAAATAAAAGGCCTCAATTTGCAGCTTAACTATTCTACTGGTTTTAGTTACTTAAATGAAAATGACGATTTTGACTACTGGTTACAGCATGGCTATTTGGCACTTAAAAATGCCAAATACAGCATTAACAAAGTAAGCTCATCGGTGCACGATAAACAACAAGTGATGGACGTGGCTTTGGCCGCTAAGCTGCAACAGGCAATTAAAACTAATAAACTGGCGTTATATTATCAAGCGCAACTTAACTTTAGTACAAATAAAGTAAACGGCGCCGAGGCGCTATTGCGTTGGCCCGATCCGCCCTTTAAAAGCATTTCAATTGAAAAATTAATAATTTTAGCTGAGCACACCGGTATTATTAACGAGCTTACTTTGTGGGTTATTGAACAAGCTTGCCAAGATATTATTAGGTTCACCCAAAATGGGCACCCTGGGCATACTGTTAGTGTAAATTTAAGCGCTAAAAATTTAACCATCAATAATTTAGCCGAAAAAGTAGAAAACATTTTAATTAAGTACCAGGTTCCTGCGCATCTACTTAAATTTGAGCTGACAGAATCAGCCTTTGTAGAGAGCCAGGAGACGCTTATTAAATTAGTAGAGCAACTGAACACCTTGGGAGTTAAAGTAGTACTTGATGACTTTGGTACAGGCTACGCGTCACTTAGTTATCTAGTTAACTTTCACTTTAGTGAATTAAAAATAGATAAATCGTTTGTGCATGATTTACCCAATAATCATACTCATCAGGTTATTGTCCAAACAGCGATAGATATGGCGCATAACCTAGGTTTATCAATCACTATTGAAGGAGTAGAAACGCAAGAGGTTCACGACTTACTTAAAGGTATGAACGCCGATCACGCACAAGGATACCTTTACGCCAAACCACTCGCGTATGACGATTATTTACTGTACTTAAACAGCCAATATAATTTAAAAATGTTAGACTCCCCTTTTAACATCTTTAGGGGCCAAGTAAAGATGCAAGGCACATTGCGTAAATTAAAATCGAGCTTAACCGAGCCGGTACAATATCACTTACCTGTGGGTGAGCACTTAGTCGACTTAAATGCATTTATAGGCAAAGAGCTAACGCTTACTTTTAGCGGCACAATTTTATGCTCTAGCTGCGGTAAAAAAACCAAAAAAAGCTATTCTCAAGGCCATTGTTTTGTATGCATGCGCAAACTTGCTAGTTGCGATATGTGTATTATGAAGCCAGAAACCTGCCATTACGATCAAGGTACTTGCCGCGAGCCAGAGTGGGGAGAAGAAAATTGCATGATCCCGCATTACGTCTACCTCGCTAATACCTCAGGACTAAAAGTGGGTATTACTCGCCACACACAAATACCAACTCGCTGGGTTGATCAAGGCGCTACCCAAGCATTGCCTATTTTTAAAGTGCAAACACGGTTGCAATCAGGCTTAGTAGAAGTGGCATTGGCTGAATTTATTGCTGATAAAACTAATTGGCGCAATATGCTAAAAGGCCAAAACGAAGCGCTAGATTTAAAAGCTGCAGCCGCTGAGCTTATTCCACAAATTAGTGCAAAGCTAAATGAGCTAAGCGAGCTATTTGGCGCAACAGCTATTGAACAGCTAGATGAAGACGTAGTTGATTTAAACTTTCCGGTAAGCGAATACCCAACCAAAATCAGCTCGTTTAACTTTGATAAAGACCCGGTAGTAAGCGGTGTTTTACAAGGCATTAAAGGTCAGTATTTAATTTTTGAAAAAGGCGTTATTAACATTCGAAAATTCACCTCTTACGAAGTAACCGTAGGCTAAGTGCCAGTTGGTTGAGTGCTCGCAGATAAGTCGTTTAACCGATAAAAATCAAACCATTGCCGCTGCGTTAACGGGCGGCAATAGTAATACCCCTGTATAACATTACACCCTAAGCTAATAAGGTAGTTTTTTTGAGCTAGCTGCTCAACTCCCTCTGCCACTACCATTAAGTTTAAATTGCTTGCCAGTGCAATAAGCGCTGCAACTATTTGGCTATTGCCGTATTCATCAGGGATTTTAGCAATAAAGCTCGCGTCTATTTTTAATGTATCAAAAGGCAGTTTAGTTAAATAACTCAATGCCGAGTACCCGGTACCAAAGTCGTCTAATGCTATATGCACGCCCAGCTTTTTTAGTTGCTGCAACTGCGTTTTAGCCTGTGTAAATGAGCTAATAAAGCTGCTTTCTGTCAGTTCTATTTCAAGTAAACTACCGGGTAAATTATAATGTTTAAGCATAGTGCTAATATTGTTTGCCAGCTTGCCTTGGCTTAAATGACATGCCGATATATTAATTGCTAAGCGCCCAGCCACCAGTCCTTCTTTTTGCCATAGCGTTAGTACTTTACCCGCCTGATTAATAACCCATAAATCTAACCGCACTATCAACCCTAGCTCTTCAGCAAGCGGAATAAATTGCGCGGGCGATATCATTCCCAAATCGGGGTCGTGCCAACGCAATAATGCCTCAACGCCCATAATCTGTTCACTTTTAAGGCATTGTTTTGGCTGAAAATACAATTCAAATTCGTTATTATCTAACGCATGCTGAAAACGGCTCATCATGGCTAGGCGCTCTAGCGAGCGAGCATTCATAGAAGGTTTAAATAATTGAAACGAATTACGCCCCACATCTTTTGAGCGATACATAGCAATATCGGCATGCTTTAGCAGTGTTTCGCTGTCTAGGCCATCATCAGGGTAAACAGCCGCGCCAATCGAAGCTGTTACACCTACTTCAACATGGTCTAATTGAAACGGAGAGTTTAAGTTATTTAGTATTTTGTCAGCTAAACTAGCTACTGCATCAATCTTATTTATTTCGCACAGCACTACAAATTCATCTCCCCCTAAACGCGCTAAGGTATCGCCTTCGTTTAAAGTAGCCTCGATACGCGCAGCAACCAGAGTTAATAAACAATCCCCTGCGCTATGGCCTAAACTATCGTTTACTTCTTTAAAGCGATCTAGATCGATAAACATCACCGCCAATAAATGCTGGTCGCGGTGAGCTGCAGCCAAAGCCATTTTGAGCCTGTCGTTAAACAAACGTCTATTTGGTAGGCCCGTTAATTCATCAAAATAAGCCAACTGCACAATTTTATCTTCAGCATTTTTTCGCTCGGTAATATCACTAAAAATTGCCGCATAAATAGCATCTGAATTATTAGGCTCTTTAATTTCAATTATAGTTAACCACTCTATATAAATATCGCCATTTTTTTTACGATTACAAATTTCTCCCTGCCACACGCCCGTTTTGTTGATTGCATCCCACATTTTTATATAAAAGCTTTTATCATGCCGCCCAGAGCTCAATATACTTGGGCACTTACCTATAACTTCATGTTCTTTATAGCCGGTCAATTGGGTAAATGCTGGGTTTACTTGCATAATAGTGCTGTTGCTATGGGTGATCATTATGCCGTCGAGTGATGAATCTATTATTTTATTGGCTAAATATAGGTTTCGCTGCGAGTGCTGTAGGGCTAAATCTCGTTGCACTAATACTTTTTCTAGCTCAGAACAATACACACTTTCAATTTCATGTATTAAATGTTCGAGTGACAACACGCCTTTAATTTCATCTTTGTCGCTCACCACTAAATGCCGTACTTGGCTATCTAACATTAATTTGTAAGCATCAAACAGGCTATCTTGTGGGGTTATTTTATAAAGCGGCCGACTTGCTAAATCCCAGCACACACTCTGCTCGCTCTGGCGTGTGATCAGTTGTAATAAATCGCGCTGCGTAATAATGCCATGTTCTTTTTGCTGTTGATTAAAAACTAAAATAACTTTTTCGCTGCGTTCACGCATTAGTTTTACCGCTTCATTTAGCGCTAATGAGCTAGGTACAATTGTTATGTTTTTAGTGTACTGGTCGTTAATAGTGCGAAACTGCAAGTAATGATCAAGCCCTTGATTACGCACAATATCTGTAATGCTAATTACCCCACACGGTAAGTTATTGTTATCGGTAACGAGTAAATGCCTTACACCATGCTGATGAAAAATTAGTGCGGTATCACTTAAAGGCTGCTGACTAGGAACACTTAAAACCGGGCTCGTCATCACATCTTTAATGGTAATATTTGTAACTGCTGGATTGGTAAAGTCGAGTTTTAAACAATCCGTTTCAGTCCAAACACCTAATATGCGTTGTTGCTGCGCAATAAATATTGCACTGATATTATGTGCCCGCATTAGTTTAACCGCATCAATTAATCGCGTATGCTTGCTGCAGGTTATTACCTTATTAGTAAAAATATCACCTACTTTTTGAAAACGGCTACTGTGTGGCATTATTCTACTCCCTAAATTTGCACTAATAAGCGAGTATAAATCGAGCAAATATTCCCCCTTTGATGTAGGACAATAAATAAGCATGTCGTATCCAAAAATTATTATTTATAACAATGAAATTGAGTTAGCTGAGCAGCCTGATGAAGTAGATGATTTTGTATATGCGATGGATGAGCTGCAAAAAAGCAGAATTATTATTTTAGATAGTAAGTATAGTTATACAACACTAAGTGGCGAGCCAAAAAAAGCCATTAGTGCCATTGAATTAGCAGATTTAGTGAAAGATTATTTGCTAAAAGAAGGTCAGTGTTGCCTAAGTAAAATTAAGCAGCTAACACCTGAGCAAGCATTTGCGTTACTCATAATCGACTAACGCTTTTACATGTGCAATTGCACTGCGACCCAATGCAGAAAGCGCATACCCCCCTTCTAAATACGACACTATACCGCGGCAATTATGCTGCTCACTAAAGCGGGCTAATTGCTCGGTTAGCCAGCGGTAATCTTCCTCTACAAACTTTAAACTAGCCATATCATCTTCGAGGTGAGCATCAAATCCTGCGCTAATAAATAACATGTCAGGCTTAAAAGCATTTAGTTTAGGCAGCCATTGCTGCTCAAATACCGCTTTTAAATCGTTACCGTCGCTGGCAATTGGCAAAGGTGAATTAACTAACGTGGTGTTATTTTCAACCACTGTATTGGGATAAAATGGATGCTGAAATAAAGAGCAAAACAAGACGTTTTTATCATCTATAAATATATCTTGAGTGCCATTACCATGATGTACATCAAAATCAACAATAGCAATGCGCTTAACCCCTTTGCTTTGTGCATATTTAACCGCAATAGCAAGGTTGTTAAATACACAAAAACCGGATGAGGTAGTGCGATTTGCATGATGCCCCGGCGGGCGCACCGAGCAAAATGCAGCATCAAGGTTGCCCTCTAGTATTTCATCTACCGCTAAAATACCGGCTCCTACTGCACGCTCAATTGCTTTTAATGAATCGGGACATAACCAAGTATCACCGTCTAAATCGACAAGCCCTTGGGTAGGTATTTTACTTTCAACGGAGCTAACTAATGATTCGTCATGCGCAAGTAAGTAATGCTCTCGTTGCGCTTTAGGCGCTTGCTTTTGCTCAATAGCAATATCTAACCCGCTTGCTAGTAAGCGATCGTTAATAGCATCTAACCGCTCTGGGCACTCTGGGTGATCATCAATCATTTTATGTTTACGACAATGAGGGTGAGAAATAATTGCGGTACGCATAAAAGCTCCTAACTGTATCATTAAACATAATATAACAAAGCCACCCGTGGGTGGCTTTGCGACTTTGGTGTATACCCTTTACGCTAGATATAGCAAATTAGGGATAGCAAAAACAGTTATTTTGCTGTTAATTTTAAATTTCTAAAGTCAAAACTAAAGTCGGTTACTTGCGTTGATACTGCACGCATTTTAGCGCTACTCACTCTGTTTTCTGTATTCATATTAAAGTTAATAAACGCATCAGCCTCAAGTAGCTTTTCATCCCACTTAACAATAAAAGTATTGCCAGTGTAATGCTCAAGCGAGCCTTTTAAGCCCTTGGTATGCGTAAAATCAATATGTAATTTGCCATCAAGCTGCTCAATAATTACATCGCCGTACCAATTATCGTGCAATGTACCAGTGTAATTAATATTAGGTAGTTGCGGTTGATAATCAGCTGGCGCTGCAGGCTTTGCGTTAGCGTATGCTTTCTCTTTACTTTCAAAATGCTTTTTAGCTAAGTCTTCAACCCAATCTTTATCTTCAAGCTCAAGCGCATCTTCAAGCACTTCGTGGGTTACTGCCGCTAGTGCACCAAATGCTTGCTGATTACTTAAAATAACAATACCGAGTTTTTTCTCAGGTAGTAATGTAACCTGCGACACCATGCCTAAAATACCGCCATTGTGGCCGAGTTTTTTAAAGCCGTGATAGTCCTCAATACTCCAGCCTAGCCCGTAACCTCTAAATTGCTGATGATACGCCTCAAACGCGCTTTTAGACGCCATAGCCGTTATATGTGGATGCCACATTTGCGCTTGTTGTTTTTCGCTAAATAACTGCTCGCCATTTGGCATTGTGCCACCAGCAAGTTGCGTACGTAGCCATTGGCTCATATCGCTGGCACTTGAGGCTATTGCCCCAGCGCCTCTAAAATCTTCTAGGTAGTTAACAAAAAATGGATGGAGTTGGTTATCCATCGGAATATGCCCCGTTGCCCAGTTTTTATTGCTGCTTGGAATGCGCGAAAACCCCGCTCGCGAGTGAGTCATATTTAGTGGCTGTAACATGTTTTTTTCGATGTAATCGTTCCAACTCATCCCAGATACGCGTGCTACCACTTCCCCTGCGGTAACAAACATTAAGTTGTTATACGCATATTGGCTGCGAAAGCTGCTGGCCGGTTTTAAGTATTTTAAGCCTGCTAAAATATCATCAACCGACTTGTCGGTACTTGGCCAAATCATTAAGTCGCCTTGCCCAAGCCCCAACCCACTGCGATGACTCAGCAGATCGCGAATACGCATTTCGCGGGTTACGTATGCGTCATATAGTTGAAATTCTGGCAGGTGATCAATCACTTTATCGTCCCAGCTCAACTTGCCTTCATCAACCAACTTAGCCAGCGCCGCACTGGTAAATGCTTTGGTGTTAGATGCAATGCCAAACAAGGTGTCTTTATTAACCTTATTACCGGTGTTTATATGGGTTACACCAAAACCTTTAGCAAATATCACTTTGTCGTTTTCAACAATAGCAACTGCCATTCCTGGCACATCAAAACGTGCCATGGAGGTTTTAATTACCTGCTCTATTTTATTGGTATCTACCTGTGCCCAGGTACTAAACGTAGCCCCTGCTAATAAAGCAATTGTGGCAAACTTAATTAACTTCATTGTTATCCTTTTTTATTATGATTATTTTTGATGTACTGCAAATTCAATTTCAGCACGCTCTAGGTTACTGTCGCTTTTTTGCGCGCGGTTTAATATTGCATCACTGTATGCTTTTGGAACGCCAGCTTCAAGCGCGCCGCGATGAACGTGTTTAATATACCAGTCGTAGGGTAGCGCTTCACTGTCATGGGTATTGGCAATATAGCAATGAGCGTTAACGTCTTCGCCGCTTAAAAGCTTTACGGTTATATTTACGCAGTCGTAACCTGCACCTTCTATACCATCTAAAATGACTTTTTCGGCATCACTTATTTGATAAACAACCCCATAAACTAACGCATCCTCTGCATCACTTGGGCTAATACTGCACTTACCTGAGCCATCTTTAAAATACATATCAAAGGTTAGCTCATAACCTTGTAATACGGCTGTACCAATGCGCTTAGCATTAGGCAAGCGCGCCAGTAAACGGTGAGACGACATGTTAGAGCCAAACGAAAAATTATAAAGCGACATACCTACTCCTAAAATTAAATAATGTAACTTGGTTTTAAATTACAACACGAATAGCCAAAGCTATTAAAATAAAAAACAAGGTGGCTTTAGGGTTTAATGCATTGGTTAAAAAGCCGCGCCGAAAGGCAAACCAAACGGGCTCTGCTGGCACCGTTTTGTTGGCAATATTATCATTTAGATTTGCCCCCGGTTTGGCTGCTCGCAGTGCTTGCACTCCCAAATAAGCTAAATAGGCACCGGCCAAGTATTTAAGCCCCTTGACATCCTCCCCCACCTCGCTTCGCGCCCGACAAGTCGGGAAAGGAGGGGGATTCCTGTTTCATAGCGTATCGCTTTAAATTCAAAAGAATCTAAAGTC
>LV_Brine_h2_0102DRAFT_1000114_pt1 | contig 28948 bp, 37 predicted proteins | sample LakVidmifraction_3_FD_10600 | JGI IMG/M metagenome (IMG submission 10600)
CAGAACTGGGTTTGTATGTGCAAAGGGTTACGTTTCTAGATATATGATTGCCCAAAACGCAACCAATAAACGCTAAAACACCTTGCAAAGAGTGGTTTAAACGTTCTTTAGTCATGTCTTAATTAACTATGTAATTGTATATATAATTGTACTCACAATAACAACAGATGAGCAAAAAGCAACCAATAAGCAAGCGCACAGCTATCAAACGAATGAGAGAGTTATCCGCAGACAGTATTCCTTTCTCGTTTGGTTTCATTAGCTGTAACACAACCAACCGTACATCAACAGGTTATAAGGTAATCGCTAAAGGTTTGTTGCGTGGTGGTTTAAGGGCAGACCAAAGTGATAAGGCTAACACATTGATAGCTTACACAGACTATTCTGATAGTAGTGATGACAAGAGCAGACAGTTCCACTATGCCTTATTAATGATGTTTAACGGTCAAATAGTAACACGATGAATATAGATAGATTTGGTAGAGATGCCATAGTACAGCATGAACAAATGTGTTACACCTTTAAGGTTGCAGAGAATCCTAGAGAATTAGAGGATAAGAAACCAAAGGAAGACAGTTTGGATTGGGTTAATCATCATAATTATGTTGGTGACTGGATCATTCATCCTTATGGTGATAGTAACAACTTACCTAAAGAGATACAACGTGTTATACAGAATAGTTCTGATACTCCTGGAGAGTTAAAGCGTAAGGCTAACTTATTGTGGGGCAAAGGACCAAAGTTATACAAAGAGGTTATAGAAGATGGTGACATTGTTAGGCAGTGGCAGGATGATAAAGAGATTCAGGCTTGGCTAGACAAATGGGATTATGAAGATTATCTGTTGAAATGTGTAGTTGATTATCAGCTATTGGAAGGTACTTGGACTAAATTTCAACTGAATAAAGGCTTTACAAGATTAGGCAGAAAGGCAATAATTGCAAAATTAGAGCACTCTAAATTGGATAGAACTCGAAAAGTATCTAAAAAGAATTCAAATCTATCTATTGCAACGCATGGATTAATTACTGATTTTTCTTTCGAATCGATGGGCGATTTAATGGACATTTCTGTGTATCCGTTATTCAATTTCAACAATCCATTTCAACATAATACAACAGTTTTTTACAGTAATATGTATAGTTTTTGTCAAGACCATTATACTGTTCCAGATATTTATGGTGCATTAGAATGGATTAGAAGATCTAACGCTGCTCCTTTAATTTTGAAAGCTTTATCGAAAAACGGAATCAATCCATCATATCATGTGGAAAGTCCGCAGGCTTTTTGGGATTTAAAAGAAACTGCCATGAAAGCAAATTGTCTGGACAGAAATATAGAATATACAGACAGCATGTTGCAAGATTATGAAGCAGAACTAATGCAAGGAATATCAAAAGTATTATCTGAAGCAGAAAACACAGGTAAGTTTTGGCACACTAAAAAAGCATTTGAAGTTAATGGATCCAATCTTCTAGAACACGGTTGGACTATTAAGAAAATAGAACAAAATGTTATCGATTATATCAAAGCTCAAATTTTAGTTTCTGATCATTCAAGTAAAAAAGTTTCATCAGCAATTGGATTGAATCCAGCGATTGGGGGCACAGGAACAGATACAAAGGTTAATTCTGGTGGCGAACAACATTATGCAATGATTAACTATAAAACCACGCAAAATGATATTCCAGAAATGATTGTCATGAAAGCGTTGAACATGACTTTGAAAGTAAACTTTAAAGAAAAAGGGTTAAAAATGGGATTTCTGCAAGGTGCAAATCCGAAACGTTTAGAAGATACAACGCCAAAAGAACGCCCAGAAAATAAAATATAATTATGAAACTACTTTTTACAGATGCAACTGGAACATTAGAAATTACAACTTTGTTGGGGTTTTTGGATGTTGATATTCCGTATGAAAATTTAAAAGCAAAAGTAATTACGGCAACCAATGATGTTATTAATCTAATAGGAAAAGAAACCTATGATTTGGCTATTTTGGAATATGAAAAAGAAGAAGTAGATGAACAAAATCTAGATTTTATTTTCGCCGTTAGAAATCCAATTGCTATTCAGTCCTACAGAAAATACGCACCTCATAACGATTTAGCGCACACTAACGCAGGTAGATTGGCACGGTTAGAAGATAATCAGAAATCGCCTTTTCAATGGCAAGTAGACAAAGATAATGAAGCCTTAGAAAGAAGTTATTATGAAGCTCTAGACGATTTAATTAAGTATTTAGATGCAAATATAGACTCGTGGAAAGAAACAAAGCAATACACAGCAACTCACAATCTATTTATTAAAACTGCATCAGATTTTGATGACTTCTTCCCTATTGGAAATTCTAGACTGTTATTTTTAAAATTAGCACCAGGATTAAGACGTTGCGAAAATCAAGAAATTAAAGCACGTTTAGGCAAAGATCTATTTGATGGTTTAAAAGAAGATCCAACAACAAATGAAGATTTGGTGTACAAAGTAAAAGAAGCTTCGGTTTACTTTTCTTTAGCCTGGGCAATGCGCCGTTTATCTGTGCAATTGTTTCCAGAAGGTGTTTTGCAAGGTTATAAATCAGACAGAATTTACGGTAAGGCATCTAAAGCAGCAGAAAACAATGAAGCCTATCAAGTTGCTGCTTATTTTGAAATCGATTACAGAAATACGCTTTTAGAAATTGAGCAAATGGTAACTGTTTTAAACAGAGAAACAAATACAATTGTAGAACCAATCCAATTTAAACCAAATACTAATAACAAATTTTTAAGCCTTTAACTAATGAAGACAATCAAAATAATCATTCAATTTTTTACTAATCTATTTAATCGATTAAAATATCGACGAATTACAAAAAAACTCCAAAACGGGGCAAAAAACAAAAATACAGACCGTAATAATCTACGTTTCTTAATGGCAAGATTTAAGAATAAGTACCGCAGAAAAATGATAGGTAAAAACTCATCAAAATACATTCCGTGGACTTTTGAAGAAAAGCAATGTATAAAATTGTTGTGTGAAAAAGAGTTTGGCAACCAAATGAAGCAACTAAATGTAAGGTTAAATAACAATTTAGAATTGATATAAATGCACACAATAGAAATACCAGAAGCGAATTTTAAAATCTATATTCCAGAAGATTTATCTGAGTGTGATAGAATTCAGTATATAAATATTTCTTCTTTGGCGCATCAATTAAATACAGGTTTAATCGACCAAGAAACGTTCCAAATACAAGCCGTTAAGTTTTTGTGTTTAACCAATAAGGAGCGAGAAGATTCAGCAACAGAAGATAAAAAGTATGAAAATATTTATTTAATATCAGATTATTTATCTTCTTTTTTCGAAACCGATGAAGAAGAAAATACAGTTATAAAACAATATTTCATTCACAATCCAATAGAAAAAGTAAAACATAATTTTACTACTTTTTATGGGCCATCAAACGAGTTTAATAATGTTTCGTATGGCGAATATGTAGACGCAATGTCTCATTTGTATGATTATTTAGAGACGCAAGACAAAACCTATTTGTACTTACTTTTCGCCACATTTTACAGAAAAAAGAAAGTAACTTTATTTTCTGCAGATGCAACAAATGACAAGCGAGTGCCGTATAATGAGCATCGAGTGCCAATAATAGCAACAAAATTTAAGCATCATAATTTCGGTATTATCTATGGTTTTTTCTTGCTATTTACTAGTTTCAATAAATATTTACAAACTGCTAAAATATTTGTCCAGGGCAAAGAAATAGATTTATCAATTTTATATAAAGATTTCCCTACGGATTTAAAACAAAAAGAAAGTAACATCCCCGGTATTGGAATGAAATCTTTACTCTACACCATTGCAGAAAGTGGCGTTTTTGGAACATTGGCAGAAGTACGCAAAGCGCCATTATGGGAAATATTAATACGATTGTACGACATTAGAAAGCGTGATTTTGATGCACTAGCAAACCAAACTAAACAAGAAAACAATGCTTAAAGTAAACGAATTTAGAGACTATATACAATCTTTAAAAGATGCAATTGCAGAAATTACTGTTGCAGAAACGGTGATGGACGATTCTCAATTAACAATTTTTTTGCAGAAACAATTAGGTGACACACATCTTATTTTAGGCATCATTCCAAAACACAAACTATCCGGAGATATAAATTCTTTAGTTTCAAATGACAAAGCTTCTATTTTAGTGCTGGAAAAAGTATCAAGAAAATCAGAAGTTCATTCGGCTTTTCTTGATAGAATAAATAAAGCCCAAGAGGTGGCAGAAAAAGTAATACAGAAATTATTATTTGATTTTCAAGATGAAGATCGTTGCGATTTTATCAGGTATTTAATTCCAAATTCTGTTGACATCAACCCAATTTGGTCGTTGAATTCTTGCGATGGTTACCAAATAGATTTTTCGTTTAACACTACTTTTTAGCGTAAAAGTGTCGTATATTTGTTTACGTTAAAAATAAATTTATGACACATCAAGAAATAGAAATCCTTTTCGAAAAGGAAGCACAAAAAGAAGATTTTAGAAAGAAAACAGGCGTTTCGCGTCAAGTTTGGTACAACTACAAAAGTAGGCAAAACCCAAAATTATGCACTATGTTAGAGGCATTACTAAAATGTGATGTTATTAAAATAATCCAAAAATGAGTTTATTATCAGAAAGAAATAAAACAGCCACTGCAATTGCAGAAGGAAAATTCATATCTCACGTTCTAAAAAATGAAGGTCAAGAAATAGAGGCAGATGTAAGTGAGCGCATCAGCTCGTTTTCTTCTGCATTTTGGAGTCAAAGAAACTTTTCTGAAAGTAACAATGTGCTAACATATACTACATTAAAAGTACACCGTTTTCAAGATATGCGAAGTCGCCAAACCAAAAAAGGAATCATAAAAAAGAAGCGTACAGAAATGCACAACAAACCAATTTTTGGGCATTTAAATAACATTGCGCGTGAATTATCTATCGGTTTTACAGATGCTGTTAAAGCAAAATTTATGCAATTAGAAAAATAAGTAATTTGCTCTTTAACTTTTAAAAATAATTATGAGTAAAAGCATGGAGATTACCAAAGAAGAAATTGCTAAAATTAAAACAGAACTGCAAGAAACGTTTAATTGCTACTTAATTACAGATTTAGCTGGAGATAATAAAGACAGACGAAGCAAGCTTTTTGCGCTATCAGAAACCTTTAGAATATTAGATCTTATTTAAACTAAAAAAACCTGCACTTAAGCAGGTTTTATTGGCTTTGTAATATTCTTAATTATTACCTATTGGGTTAAAACCCAAAACATCAATAATTTTTAAAAGATAATCTAAATTCATTTTTCTTTTATTATTAAAAATCAAAGAAATAGATCCTTTAGAAATACCTGTTAATTCAGATAATTTAGCATTAGAAATGGATTGCTTTGTCATTTCTTTTTTTACCGAGTTAATAACATCTGTGTATGTTTGCATTTTTTTTAAATTTTTAAATTTATTGTTTATTCTATAGAGTTTGAAAACTCTTTATTTTTAAATAATTCTGCTAAACCAGACAGTTGTTTTAATCTTAACAATTCATCTGCATCCATGCCTATGTTTTTAAGAATCCAAGCATCGCTCATTCCTGCTTTTGTAAGTTCAGATACAATTGTAGTCATTAGTTCTATTGAGTGAGAACCACGAGCTCTGTTGTGTCTAATAGTAGATGCCATTCTGTTACTTTCATCTTTTTCAATAACAACAACAGGTAATTTGCCATTTTCTCTTTTATAAATATCTTTATGCTTTAGCATTACTGTATATCTATGATAACCATCTACAATTTCATATTTATCAATTTCTGATAAATAATAGCAAACGATTGGCATTGTATATCCATCTTCTTTTATAGATTGATACAATAGTTTCATTTCTGGAGGAGCAACGCTGTTAGGGTTGTAAGTATTTGCTTGAATTTTATCAATTGATATTGCTTTTACTTTATAAACTGGACTTATCATAATATTGATTTATATTTTTTCATTACATTTTTCCGTTTTTGCATTTCATTTTTAGTTAATGAAAAACCCATATATTTACACAAATGATCATTTTTCATTATGCAAATGCACATTCTTTTATATGTTGGAATTAAATTAGCATCAGCACCTTTAAAATCGTCTAAATAATCCATTGTAACAGGCTTTTTAGTCGTATTATAATTAGATGATTCAGCTATTTTAATATCAATTTTTAAGGCTTTTAATTCTAAAATTGTTTCTTCGGATAAAACACCGCCTTTTTCTTTCCAAAATTTAATAGAGGTTTCTAATTTATTCAAATAGTTGTGTTTTGAATCTTCTGGAAGCGTTGACAGTAAAAAATACATATAAGATTTCCAAGTGTGTTTTGGCGGTAATTTTATAGACTGCCATCCCATTGCTGTAGTTCCGCCGTAAAGTCCTGTGAAATTAACGCCATTAACTCTACCAATCATTTTTGCCCAATTATGTGGGTCAATTACTTTGTAAAGCTTTAAACTTTCTTGAGCTGATGATATAAATGGACTTGCTACTCTTTGTTGCTCAATACCAACACCAGCTTGATAATATAAATCATATAATTTATTGTAACTCCAATTAAATTTGGCGTTTGCCGTCCAAACATCTGTAGTTAACCAATCATAAACAGGGTAACAATTGTAAACGTTTTCTGATATTGTTTTGGTCCATTTAATGCCATTGTAATTTTTATAGTTCTTATCAGAATGTATAGCACGCCATCTCTGCAAACTTTCTTGAGTTCTTATACCAACTAAACAAGCTGTGCGTTTTGCATTATTTTTTTGATGATACCAAGTACTAAATTTTGTTTGAAAATCATAATCTGTCATTTTAGGTTTCCAAAAATTAAAATTGTGATTGTCTTCAGTAATTGCGTTTTCGGGCATATTTCTAACCCAAATATCTTTTTTAGATTTTTGCCATGGAAACCAAAAACTTTGTGTCATTGATGTGCAAGTTGTTACTTTAATAGGCAAGCAAACGCGGTAAATATCAAAAATATCAGCATTAGATTCCAAAACATCATCCGTATAATCTGTAGTCATTTGGTATTGCGCTTCATAATCTAAATGGAAAACACCTATTTTTTTGGTAATATTATTTTTACGCATATAATCAACAACAAGATTCAACATTACACCGCTATCTTTTCCTCCAGAAAAGGACACGTAAATGTTATCAAATTCTTTAAAAATTAATTCTATTCTTTTATTTGCTAACTCGTAAACGTTCATACCGCTTCTTTTTTAAAAGTTTCTAGTGTCATTTTTTTAAATTCTTGCAATAAATCTTGTTTTGCATTTACATTATTCCACATTAAATTTTCAAGACCGCAATTTCCCTTAAAACGTCTAATTACGCAATCATGTTTTTGACCTGTTCTGTAGATTCTCTTTTGTATTTGGTCAAATAAACCATAATCCCAATGTTGATCAAAAAGCAACATTTCTTTGTAATCTTGTAAATTAAGACCTTGAGCGTGTTTTTGCCAACTTAAAATACGTGCATGTGGGAATAATTCTTTCAATTTATTTTGTGTGGCAATATATTTTGCAACAATAAGTGTTTTTGGTTCTCTTTTTAAAATTGCTTTTGTTAGTGTAATTTTTTCTGCATTTAAAGAATAATTATTTTGTAATTTTTGAGTTAAACTTAAAAAGAAGTTTGGTTTTGCCATTAACCATTCGTTTGTTAAAACTTCTTCTATAACACGTTTATGTTCTTTGTTTTCTTCTTCAGATAAATTAAAATTAATTTCTATTTCCTGCAAATTAACATCTAATTGTAAATTTGCTCTAAAAACGTAAGGTTCAATTAGTTTGTATAAATAATCTAAATTATGGTATTTAACAATCCATTCTTTACTTCTAGATCTATTGCCTTTTCTAATAGTTACTTTTTTGTGCTCGCAAAAGTTATTTTTAAACTGCGTTTCGTTCATGTTTAAAATAGTTGGCGATAGAAATTCCATTTGACTCCATAAATCCAGTAGGTTTCTGCTTAATGGCGTGCCGTTTAAAATGTATTTGTATTTCACTAAATTACTAAGTAACAAAATACGTTGTGTACGTTTTGCATCAGCATTTTTTATTTTTAAACTTTCATCTACAATAATAACAGCCTTTTTTGCATTAATTATTTTATTATGAATCTCTAAATAAATACGATCAGAATTTTGAATGCTCTCTATACCAATTAAATCGAAATTGCAATTAAACCCACCCCATTTATTTATTTCAAAAAGGGTGCTTTCTTTTTCGTTTTCTGTATTTATGCACTGGTAAGGCGCAAAATACAGTACGTAATCTGGTTCAATTTCATTAACTAGCTCTACACATGGGCGTGTTTTGCCTGTGCCTGCTTCCATAAAAAAAGCACCAACATACATTTGTTGCAGTTTTTCTTTACTTTGTATTTGTTGGTCTAATAAGGCTTTCATTTTGCTTAATTGATTTTATTTCGAGTTTCTTAGGCGTGTGATGTTCAATAGTAATATTGCCAATGTTTCTACCGTCTTTTGTAAAGATTGTAGTTTTTTTTCTTGAATATTGTAGTTCTTTTTTCTCTAAAATCCATTCTGTAATCCAATGCGCTTCGCTTTTAGAAACGTCATAATCTTGTCCAAAATATTGTGATGCTGGTATAAGCGCTTCACTACCATCGAATGCTATTGCTAAATAGCATTTTGGTGAGATTTGATCAAAAGATTCTAATCTCACCGAAATACACTTAGGCATTTTTAATTATATAACTTGGACCAAAAGAAGTTTCTTTTAATTTACAATTTTCTTTAACGTATTTTTCTAAACTTGCTTTTTTACCTTCAATATCTTGGTTAGGTATTAAAAAAATGTACATATCTCCATCATGTTTTGCTTTTTCTACATATATAGAGATAGTACTTAAACCAATTTGAAAAGGTTCTGCAGATATTTCGTGTTTTTTATTTGTGGTTAAATATGCTTCTTCATTGGCTACATTACCAAAAGCAGTTGTTATAGATACATATAAATCTTGATTAGTTAACTCACCTTTTAATACAGAAGTGTCTTTTAGTAAATAAACTTTTTCATAATCTGACTTATGCTTAACCTCTAATGGTGTTGAGTTTTCAATTAATTTATTTACGTAAATCATATCGTGCTCGTATTGTTGCTGTGTTTCAGATTTAGTGTTAAAGCCGTTTTCTTTTAAAATTTCTTCCCAAGGTTTATCGTTTACAGAAATTACTTTTAAAGGGTTATAACCGTTTGTCCAGATATAAAAGTAAAAATTATTTTCTCTAGTTTGCGCCCATTGTACACGTCCCCAATCTGCAACATCGTAAGTTGCATCAATAGCTTTTACAATTCTAGTTTCCGTTTTTCCATTATCATCCCAATTGCTATGGTTTTCTTTATCTACAACACCATGAAAAGTAACTGTTTCATCTTTTGCGCCATTAAGGTCTGTGTAAAAAATCCAACGTACTTTGTCGTTTTCTTTTAAAAGTTTTACGTTTTCTATGTTCAAATAGCTGTGATTTGTTAAGTAATTCATAATGTTTGTTTTAAATTGTTAGTATATCTTATTGACAATTCAAAGATACAAAATAGTTTCTAATTAGAAACTATTTATCTACGAAACTTTTACGAAACTTTCATTTTATGGTTTTTAAAACCAAAAATACCTGCTTAAAAGCAGGTATTTTATCGAGAAAAAACTTTAATCCATATATCAAATATGAATTACAAATATAGAAGATTTACTTTAATTTTATACTCATTAGTTAAATATTTACATATTTATTTAACGTATAGATTAAATTTTGTTTCTTTGCGTAAGAAATAACACTAATTTAATCTATATATATTATGAAAACTTCACACTTAATTACAGTAAACCGAAAAGAAATTACAATTGTTACAGATAAAAACGAGAAATACGTTTCTATAAAATCTATTTGTAAAGCAATTGGAGTAAATTATCAAACCCAATTAGAAAAGATAAAAGATGACGAAATTTTAAGTTCAGTTGTACCCCTCAAGGGTACAACTGGAGCAGATGGGAAAATATATAAAATGAGGTTAATACCACTTCGTTTTGTCTTTGGTTGGTTATTTACAATTAACCCAAAAAATGTAAAATCAGAAATAAAACAAAATGTTTTAGAGTATAGAATGGAATGTTACAATGCCCTTTTTGATACATTCACAAAAAGAACATCCATCTTAAAAGAAAAAACCACCTTACAATTAGAGATTGAAGCTTTAGAAGAAGAATTGGAAAACGATTATCGAGTAAAAAAAATAAAAGAATTAAAATCTTCTGTAAAAAATGCTTCGCAAAGGTTAAATAATTTAGATAAAAATATTGTTTCAGAACAATTAGATTTATTTAAGAATAAATAAACGCAAAACATTTTTTCAATTTCCTTTTATTGGAGGAAACTCAACTTCAAATATGAACTAACCGACATTCCGGTTAATTCATATTATTTTATTGTGGCATATCTGCCACGCTATTTTACTTTCAATTTCCCCCATATGGGGAAAATTGAAATTTTTATCTACCCCATATGGGGGGAATAAAAAAAATCTTGCAACTCATTTTAGATATGGAAAATTGTGTATCAGGTTTTTTGTATCTTCCAAATATATGAAACCATACAAATACATAAAAAACAACCTTATAGCGGGTGCAATTATCTCCTCAATAATTGCACTGGTTTACGCAATAAAAAAATTAGTAGAATTTTTGTAATTTGGCTCCTTAACTTAACCCAAATTGTTATGAATTTACCAGCAGTTATTTTTATAATTTTAATTGTCGTTGCATTACTCTATTTTTTATCGCAAAAAAACAAAAGCGATTCTCATACCATAGAAATGGATGTGCCAAGACCTAACAAAGCACCTTTTGAAAAAGTTTTATTATTTATTGATACAAAATCTATAAACGTAATTAAGCAAGTCTATGATCAATTTAAAAATTTAGATATTGATTTTAATGGAATGGAAAAATACTATAAGCAAAAATTAAATGGTACTTTTAATTTTAAAAAAGCATTAAATGAGAACAATAAAAAATTAATTGAGACTAAAAAAGTAGATGCTATTGAAGAATTGAATTTTGATCACTTTAACAAAAACAAAGTACCATCTAAATCGCAACAAAGAGATTCTAAAATTCCAAATAAATTATTACATCAAAAAAAAAGCATAACAGATACTTCTCATTATTTTTACGGTAAAAAAATAGTAATTTCAGGTACTTTTAATAATTTCCCTTATAGAGCAGAGATAGCTAAATTATTATGGGAAGTTGGCGCAGACGTAGATATGAAAGTTACAGCAAACACAACTATTTTATTAGCTGGTAAAGGTGTAGGTTGGAAAAAGCTTGAAACAGCAAAAAATGAAGGTATTTTGATTATGAATGAAGAAAGATTTATATCATATTTTCCTGATTATGTAAATACTTTTAATTAAAAATTAAACATCATGAAAACTAAAATATTATTATTAATTATTTTTTTATCACTAACTATAGTTTCTCAAGAACAAAAAAAAGACACCACATGCAGATATATTACAAATGAAATTGATGATTTTACTAATAAGAAAGTAGTAAAAACAGATTTTTACGATTTAAAATCTAAAAAAGACTTTATTCTTATTATGTTAAGAAATTTTGACAATAAAAAATCAATAGTAATTTCTATCAATAAAGATTTAGGTTGTGCTAATCCGAATAAAAATGATAGATCTAATGTTAAAATAAAATTAGAAAATGGTAAAATAGTTAGTTTCTTTCATTACACAGATATAGATTGTTCAAATTTTACTTTGATTGGTAAATTATCAGAAAATGATATTAAAAACTTAAAATCTTCACCAATTCAGACAATTCGTTTTACTGGTACAAAATATTATCACGACACTAAAGATTTAGTTTACAAAGATTTTTTCATTGATAAATTAGATTGCATTAAATAAAAATATACAAGAATTTACAAAAAAAAAGTATGCAAACGCATATTGTTTAATTAAAATAATTATCTTTGCTTTGTCACAAATAATAGAGTAAAAATGTTTTATTCAAAAATTTTAATAATCATAGCCTGTACGTGGCAGTTTTTAACTGCACTTCCTGAAATTCATTTTCTGTTGTTTGTGACAAACGCGTATAGGTCATTTTTAAAAAATAAATGTAATGTCACAAACAACAGAAAAAGCAAACAAATCAGTTTGCAAAGCAAGCGAATCTTTAATTAGTTTAATTACCAGTTATGACAAAGAGCAAGTGGATGCTTCTTTTACTAATATGGACAAACTTTTTAAGGAATGGAACCTAACAGATTTTGCAGACGATAAAAAAAGCAGACAGCAATTTGCTTTTTCTTTGCAAATACTACAAGAATTTGGCGAAATTGTAAAAGCATTGTCTCCAAAGAAAATTAAAGCATTTTATTTAGCATTTACAAAAGAAAACAACCAATAATGGTACGTTTCTCTGTTATTAAAGTAGTGTTATTAGATAACACTGTTTTGCAATACAACAATAAAACGTTGTTAGAGGTGGCAAAAGAATGTTTAAGTTATCCGTTGGTAAATCACAATCCTATTTTGCTAAAAGTAGGCGAAGATTATAATTTGTATTTTAACACCTCACTTTTTAAAGATTGGGTAAATAAACAAATCGATTTAGAAGAATTGTTAGACCAAGTTAAAGTAACTAATTTGTTACGCAACAAAGAAACCATTCATTTAAAAGATGCTACAATAGATGAAGAAAGTCTATGGCTACAAAAAGACAATTTGTGCATTTTAGCAGATTCAGATGAATTTGTTTCTGTACAATTAGATGATAGATTTAAACCTTTTTAATTAGTAAATTCACTTATAAGTGAAAAAATAAGTTAACAACGCTAGTTTTCCGCTTAAAGCTGCAACTTGCAATACCATTTTAAAACCGCAGTTAAAACTAGAGTAATGTTAATTTTAAATGAGAACCTCGCTATAATTAGCGAGGTTTTTTTGTACCCTCTCATGTCTTAATTAATGCCGTGTCTTTTGCTATCATTGGCTAAATTTTTAACCAATGGCAAAGTTTATTACAGACGAAAATATAAGACTTAATATTATTGTTAATGGTAATAAGGCGCAAAAAGAATTACTCGATTTAGAAAAAAGCACCAAAGATCTAACCAGAACTCAAAAAGATTTAAGAGCAGAAAAAGCACGTTTAATTGCCGCAGGTAAACAAGAATCTGCAGAATTTAAAAATGTTACCGCAGAAATCAAGAAAAACAATGCTTCTTTAACCGTGAATAAGGCAAAGATGGAAGCTTTGCAAAAAGAAATTGGAGTTACTGGCTTAACCATGCGCCAATTAAAACAACGTGCAAGTGTATTGCGTTTGGCTTTAAACAATGCCATGCCAAATGGCGAAGATTCTAAACGGTATAATTTAGAATTAAAGGCGATTTCTTCACGCTTAACAGAGTTGCAATTAAAAGGTAAAACAACGCGAATGTCTTTATCTTCTATTGCAGGCGGTTTTAACAAATACGCTGCATTAGGTGCATCTGCAATTGCAGCAACTACAGGTATGGTTTTAGGATTGCAAAAAATGATAGATTACAATGGTAAACTATCTGATGCACAATCTGACGTTCAAAAAACCACAGGTTTAAACAAAAAACAAGTAGATGAGTTAACTAAATCTTTTGGTGTTTTTAGCACTAGAACTTCTCGAATGGAATTACTGCAATTGGCAGAAGAAGCTGGACGATTAGGTATGACAGGAGTTGATAATATTTTGTCTTTTGTAAAAGTTGCAAACGAACTTAAAGTTGCACTAGGCGATGATTTAGGTGAAGAGCAAATACGTGAAGTAGGGAAAATGGTAACTGTTTATAAGGTTGGCCAGAAAGAAGGCAAGAACTTTGAAGAATCAATGCGCGCATTAGGCTCTTCAATAAATGAAGTTTCTGCTTCTGGTGCTAACCAAGCTAGTTATTTAGTAGACTTTTTAAAACGTACCGGAGGTATTAGCGATGTGGCTAACATAGCAGCGCAAGATATGATAGGTTTAGCAGCTGCTTTTGATGAGGCAGGGCAGTCTCAAGAAATATCTGCAACAGCAATTAATAAGTTTTATGGTAGCGCAGCAGATGATGTTTCTAAATTTGCAAAAGTTGCAGGCGTAAGTATTACCGAATATTCAAGATTGTTAGAAGAAGATGCAAATGAAGCACTTATTTTATTCTTAAAAGGAATTAAAAAAGGAGACCCAAGTTTAGAAGAAATGAGTTCTAGGTTAAAAGGCATAGAACTTGGTGGCACAAGAGGTGCGCAAGCAATTACGGCTTTAGCTTCTAATATAGAAAATTTAGAAAATAAACAAGCTATTGCAAATAAATCTCTTAAAGAATCAACATCTTTAACAGCAGAATACAATATTAAAAACAACAATTTAGCGGCATCAATTGAGAAAATTCAGAAAAAGTTGATGGGCGCTTTTTCTTCACCAATATTAATTGGTGCGCTCACTGGCATGGTTAAATTGGTGCAGAATATTATTTCACCTACAGAAAAGCTTTCAGAAAAATTAAGAGACCAACAATTGGAACTTTACGTTTTAGAATCTAGAATTAAAAATGTAAATATTTCTCAAGAAGATAGAGTTAAATTAATAGATAAACTAAAAAGTCAATATCCAGATCATTTAAAAAATATTAATTCAGAAACAATTACCAATCTAGAATTATCTAAAGCATTAAAATCTGTAAATGACGATTTAATTAATAAAATTATTCTGCAAGAAAAAGATGAAGATATTAATGAGCAAAATGAAACAATCGCTAGAAGAAAAATAAAACTTTTTAAAGAAGAAGAATCATTAATAAAATTAATAGCTAACAACGCAAGAGATTACAACCTAAATATTAAAGAAGGTGTTACTTTAGAACAACAAGCATTAGATATTGCAAAACAAATGAAAGATGCAAATATTGTAAAGCTATTTGGAGGCTCTAAAGATATTGGTCAAAATTTGACAAGAATAAAAAACCTTCAAGAAATTATAAACTATGAAGAAGGTGAGGGGAATAAATTGCTCACTGAAAAAATCGATTTAAAAAAACGATTAGGTATTTTAGATAAACCAGATGTTAGCGGTAATTCTGAAAAACCTAAAGAGGGTGAAGAAAAATTTATTGGTAATACTAAATTTGTCTTTAAAGGTGGTAAATGGGAGGCATTAAAAGACACTGGCGGTGGTGGTGGCGGTGGCGGTGGAGAAACCGAAATGACAGCTTCAGACAAAGCAATTGCAGATTCTAAAGTAAAACTATCAGAATTTATTGCACAATGGAATGCAGATCAAGAATTGCAGGAACAATTATTGAAATTCGAAAAATCACAAAGAGCAGAAGAAGAAGAAATACTAAATTTAGAGAATAAGTATTTAAAAATGGCAGAAGATGCAGGTTTTGAAACCTTGGAAGCTGCTCGTTTAGAAGATATAAAAAATGAAGAAATTCAAGTTGTAAAAGACAAATGGTCTGCTATTCGTTTATCAGAAAAACAGAAAGAAGATGCTAAATACAAAGCTTTAGACGAAAAACAGAAACAAGCCTTAATAAAAGCAGAAGAAAATTTAGAAGCGGCCAAAAAGAACTTGCAAATGGTTGGTTTAAACACATTGGCTAACATCTTCGGTAAAAAAACAGCGTTATATAAATTAATTTTTGGTCTAGAAAAAGCATTGGCAATAAGCAACGTAATTATTGAAACTAAAAAAGCAAATGCACAAATAATTTCTAATTTGGCAATTGCAAATATGAAAGCTGTTGCAATGAATCCGTTAGTTGGTGGTTTGCCCTGGACAGCAACAAACACTATAATAGCAGGGAAAGAAACCTTGGCAAATAATCTTAATGCAGGAATACAAATTGCAGGTATTGTTGGCACGGCAATACAAGGTTTTGAGCAAGGTTTATATCCTGTAGAGCGTGAACAAGACGGTAAAATATTTAACGCACAATTTGGTGGTAAAACGCAATCTGGTGTAGTAAACAAACCAACTATGTTTTTGGCAGGCGAAAATGGTCCCGAGTTAATTGTAGATAGTAAAGCATTTCGCCAAATAAATCCAGACATACGTAATTCTTTTCAAAGAGAAATTGCAAGAGTAAAAGGTTTTGAGCAAGGTTTTTATCCGCAACAAATAAAAGCGCCTACTTCTTCTCCAGATGATATAACTGTTAATTCTGATCAATCAAACAATAATAATGCCCAAATAGTAGAAGTATTAATTAGAGCAACGAGTATTCTTGACAAACTAGAAAGAGACGGTGTAATAGCATACATGACAGACGATTTACGTAACGCCAAAAAGATAAAAGAAGCTATCGCAGATTATGATGCGTTAAGAAATAAAAACAAAAGATAATGGTAACCTTTCCTTACAAAACAACAGATTTCGCCTTTACGTTAAACCCTGTTTTTATCAATTTCTCATCAAATAATAATGCTTATTTTGATGTAGAAATAAGCATTAAGTATTTCAATTTTTATAGCCAAATACAACAAACCAAGGTTATTAATTACAAAATACCTTTATTTAATGGTGTTGCAAAATGGTATGTTGGCGCAATTATACACAGAAATTTAGCAGATTTAAAGGTTCCTTTTGCTGCAGGTTTTCAAACCAAAACAGCATTAGTCACTTTTACAGTATTAGAAAAGCAATTGGCAGATGACCAAGTAATAAGCGCACAAACTTTGGTAGATGTTAAATTTATTGCAGGTAACTTACCTAATTTAATAGCCAATAATATTGCACTATTGCACACCAACAAAGAATTGTGTAGAGTAACGCAAAAAGGATACTGCAACGTATCTTTTCTGTTATCAGCAGGCGAGCACGTTTTAAAAATCTTTTTAAACGAAAACCAAGTATCTGCAGAGACAATTACAGCAACTGCAAGCAATGCAGTATTTACAAAACAAGTTTCTATTGCTTCATTGAACGCAAATTTATCAGATAGTGTAATAATAAAAATAGAAGGTACAAGTATTCAAAAAACGTTTGTTGTTTTTCCATCTACTAATCAATCAAACACATTATATTTTATAGACAATCACAAATTGTTAACCAGTTTAGAGCTCACTGGCGAATTCTTATTCCAAGAAGACTACAAGCAATTAACCCACGATTACAAGAGAAATTTAGAAGAAGTTTTAGAAATTGTAGATGTGGAAGAAGAAAATATTTTAAAAATTAATACCGGCTATATTTTAAAAGCCCAGGATAAATTAATCAACGAACTTTTTAAGTGTAAAAAAGCTTTTATAAAAAATATTAATGGTTATGATTTACAAATCGTGCCTATTTCTAAAAAAAGAGTAGGGTATGATTCTACCGCTTTTTTATATGATTATGATTTAGAATTTCGCATAAACAAAAAGACAGATGCATAAAATTACACATCCAAAGTTCGAGCTAGATTTAACCAATTACGGGCTATCAATTACGCAAGAAAATTACTGGTTCACAGATCGTTTTTTTACAAAATATTCTTTTCCGTTCAATATTTATTTAAACGAAAAGTTAATTAGAGTATTCGGTTATTTTTTAGATGATAATAACAATTTAGTAGATACAACTTTTAATGTTACTTATTTTTTGGGTAATAAAATAGAATCTGCAATATTCGAAATAGAATCTCAACTAGGCAAAAATTTAAAAGCTAGTGTGCGCTTTGGTTTTGATGAATTACCAAATTGGGATAAAAAATTAAACGAATTACCTTTAGAAATTGCAACAGTAACAAATATTTACACGCATGCGGCAGCAATTGTTTTACAAAAATGGCCTGCAGTAAATTACAATTATCCGCAGATTTTTACAGATAAATACGATTTAAAAGATGAAAAGTGGAAATATTTTCAAGGAATAAATATTTATGGGAATGGTTATTTTGCTATAAATGAGTACACAAATGAAGAAAGTATTAATAGAAATATAATTCAGCCACTAGCCTATCTGTTACACATTTTAAAAGTGGGTTTTTTAGATGCTGGTTATGTTTTAAAAGGCGATGTATTAACAAATGAAACGATAAAGCAAATCTTAATTTTTAATGATATCGATTATTTTGATGAAGATGACGGAGCTCAATTTCTTAAAGTATTTAAATTAGAATCAGATTCAGATGATGAAGCCAGTTTTGGGTATTTTAATCGAATAATAGAATTAGAGTCACTTACAGAATATAGAATTACAGGCACAGTTTATGCAAATGCAGAATTACCACAAAGGGATGCTACAGATTTTGAACCCGCTTCTCGTTTGGGATTTACAAACATAAAATATAGAGGTACTATTTTAGGTGGTGTCTCGGCGCAACCTACCATTCCAGAAGTCACAAAAAATTTAGATATAACTTTTACAACAGATGCGAATGATACGAATCAAAAATTAGATTTTTATTCAGAAATATATTTAATACAAGCTTATCCAGAAGAAACTGTTTTCGATTTAACAATTAGTAAAGTAATAGAAAGTGGCGCAAATGCGGTTGTTTTAAAAAATGAGTTAGATTTAAGTAAAGTAGTTCCAAAAACTTCTTTTGGTGATTTTGTAACATCAGTAAAAAATTTATACAATTTTGGTTTAGATATTATTGGTACAGATATTTATATGAACTTTATAGAAGAAGAAATGAATTATAATGATGCAGTTTCTTTGCAGGATTATGAAGTTATGGAGCCGCCAAAACGCTTTAATAGATTAGATTCTGTTTTGCTAAAATACCAAGACGCATCAGAATCTAAAACAGTGCATTCACCCGTATTTATATCTAAAGGATTAATTAGATATAATGAAGATTTAGTAAATGACAAAACAGATAGAATAGAAATAGCAATGTGGCCTTTGCCGCGTAGAAGAAATGAATCTGGTATTACAACATCTTATTTCGATGATTTTGGAGGAGATGATAAGTTGTATATTGTTTTATACGATAGTTTAGATCAAGGCAGAAATACAACTTTAGAAATTTTTCCGATTCTTATTCCAGAAATTTATGAAAACAACCATAAAAAATGGATTAATTTTCGTCTAAACTCAACTACATATAATTTATCGATGAAATTATTAACAGAAAAATTAGTGGAAATAACAAACAAAGTTTTTATTTATGGCAGATATCATATCGTTAAATCTATAGATAAAACACAAATTGCAGAAGATTTATTTGAAGTGCAAATTGAAACAAACACCTTAGATTAATTAATTTTTCATAAAATTATCTAGTAAATAAATTTCTTTGTTTGCATCTTGGGCAACAATATGCGCATAGATCATGGTTTGTTTTATGTCGCTATGACCAAGCAACGCCTGTACGTATTCCACTTTCGCACCAGCTCTTAAAAGCGAAGTCGCAAACGTATGCCTGGAACAATGAAAGGTTATTTTTTTTCTGATGGAAATAGAGGAGAATATCACTTTCAACTCTCTATTTATATACTGATTTGTTAATTTTTCTTTAAATAAATTAGGGCAGTTTTCAATCACCACCTTAACGCTTTCATTCAGATTTATTAATTGATTTTTCTTTGTTTTCTTTGTTATAAATTGGACGTAATCGTCCGTTAAATCTTTCCGTTCAATGTCCATCACATCAGAAAAGCGCAACCCTGTAAAGCAAGAAAATAAAAAGTAGCCCAGAATTAGTTTTTTTTCTTCAGGTATAAATTCTGATTTAAAATAATTGTATGTTTTCGTTAATTCGGTTGCCGTTAAAAAGTTTCTATTTCCTTTCACGGGACCAGAAACAATATCGTTTACATCACATGGTATTTTAATTCCGCTTTTAAGTGCAATTCTAATCATTCGTTTAATACATTTTATGTTCGAATTTATGGTTGTTTTCTGATTTCCAATCTTCGCCAAATGGTTTCTATATTTTTCAAACCAATTTAAATCCAATTCAGAAAAAATTAAATCGGCATTAAATTCTTTCAGTTTATTTAAAACAGCCTGTAATTTTCTAAAAGTAGATGCATCGATCTTCGGTTTGTCATCATTCAAAGCATGCTGATAAAACGAACAGAAGTTTACGCGTGGCAAATCGTTTATTAGTTCATATCTTAAACGTTCTGCACTTAAAGTCTTTTCAGATAATCGATACACTGTTTTAATAGCGGTTACTTTAGAATTGATATTTGCGAGTATCAAATTCACATCATGTAAATTTCTAATTAATTGATCAGAAACTTTAGCTCTCACTAATTTTGGATCTAGAAGTTGTTTTTTTTCGTTCCAGAAACGATGTTCAACCTCTATATCAAGTTTCAAACGTTTCCGAATTCCGCCACCAGTTATGTGAAGATAAAGTGGTAAAGTTTCTCTATTTGGGTATTTTCTAATGGTAAATTTTGTTTTCATTGACACGTAAATTTTGTTCGTGTCAACTCGCGTGTCAAAAATGATGTCTTTAGATGCAACCATGCCTAGTAATTAAAAAGTTAAAATAAAAAAGAGTACTGATAAGCAGTTGTTTAACTGATTAAAAGCACTCTCATTTATTGATTAATTACTATTTGTGACCGGGCTGGAACCATCTCACGAGAGCTAACAAGTTAATAGTAAATTAATTAATCTTTATCCGTGTCATTTTCGTGCCAAACCTTTAGTTCACTTAGCCTTACTTCTATCTCTTTTATAAGACGTTTTGGATTTTTTACGTAAACAATTTCTTCCTCGTTTACTTCTAATTCAGAGTCTTTTATAAGATAGTTCCAATCGATGTCTTTAAATTCTTTCGAAACTGCTTCTATAAATTCCCAATTGGGTGCTGTTTTGTTTAAGTATCTGCTAAACATTCCATCTGTGTAGCCTAATTTTTGCGCTATTTCGCCTTGTTTTAATCCTGTATTTGTGAAATACTTTTTCAATTTTATATGATAGTCCATAATTTAGAATGATTTTAAATTAAACCTATGAGTTAAATCTTTCGTCAAAAAGTTAACTTATAAATTAAAATATGTGTTAATTTGTACAAGTATTTACAAACATATACAAAATAATCAATTTAACGTCAATTTTAAAATATGCAACCACATATAAAAAAAGCATACGAATTTTTAAATCAGCATTTACCGCATGATTATTCATCGGGTGTTCAAAAAATTCTAAAGAAATCTAACATTGTTGCTTCAAATTTTGTGGTACAAAATGTTAGAAATGGTAAAACAACATCTAACACATCAATATTAAATGCGTTGCTAACCGTTGCTAAGAATGCAAAGAAAGCATCAGAAAAATTACAAAAGGAATTTCAAAAATAATTTAAAACCACAATTATGACACTAGCAAATCAAAAACCAAATCTTTATCCAGGAATGATTTCTTCTGGAGTAGAGTTTTTCGCTGTCGAGGGCGAAAGAAAATTTATTGCAAACGGCAAAGTAGAATGCACAACAAATCTGCCTGCAGGAATTATTCAATTAGCAGAAGAAAAAATTAAGAAAAACCCAAATGTAGAAAAAGCATTATTAGAATGGCATCCAAATTCTTCATTTAAAAGAGTTGATCAATTTTTACATTGTAGATATGGCGGGTTAGATTTTACCGCAGATTTCGAAGACAATACGTTTAAAGAAGGTGATTATTTCGACTGTCCAAAACGTGCAAATTGCAAATTCAACGGTATTTTGTGTCACGCACCAAAATACAACGGCAATTCTTTAACGCCTTTAGATATTAAGTTAATGAAGCTGCTATCTACCACTTTAACCAACGAAACCATTGCAGAAATGTTACACCTCGCGTATGGTTCTTTTCACAAATTTAAACAAGCATTGTATGCCAAATTAGGGAACATACAAACAAAACAAGAGCTGGCGTTAATTACAAAATCTCTTAACATTATTTAGTATCGGGGGATGCTAAATGCAAGTTCTTTAACATGTGCGAAAGCACTCATTATTGATTAATTAATTCCGTCATTTTAAGCGGTGGCGGAATTTTAAAAACTAACAGCCAAAAACGGCAAAAAAACTAAAATTATGAAACAAGGTAAATCAAGAACATTAAGCATCTGCGTTAGCGACATTCCAAAAAGCAGAATTTTAAAGCATGAAAACGGAAAATCTTACATGAATATTTCTACTTGGGATAATGATCAAGAAGACAAATTTGGTAATGATTTTTCAGTATCAATGTCGCCAACAAAAGAAGAGATAGAAAAACGTAAAAGCGGTGAAAAAGTTGATCGTATTTTTATTGGAAACGGTAAAATATGGGAGGAAAAAGAAATGAGACCAGTAACTCAAGAAGAAGCAGACGATTTGCCTTTTTAATATTTAAAACACAGTTATGACACTAGCATTTTCACAAACAATAAACGATAAACCAACATATTTTGTTGAGAAAATATGGCAATGTTTCCCAGAGGAATACAAAGCAGTATATTTTAATGATTTTTTAGAAGGATTAATTGAAATCGATTACGATTTTCAAGTAAATGCTTCTGATTTTAGGGCAAAAAAGCACACCATTAGACGAGACAAATCCAATCGATGGGAAGCAGGAACCAAAATTCACTTTTCGATTAACGTTAGAAAAAAAAATCTATTTCAATTTGCCCCTGTAATCAATGTTATTTCAACACAATCTATAGAAATTAATAATATAGCTCCTTTTTTATGTGGCGTTTTTATAGATGGAAACGAATTATCCGGTAAAGAAATAGAAACTCTTGCTTTAAATGATGGTTTTGATACTGTTGATGATTTTTGGAATTATTTCACAGAAGATTTTAAAGGCAAAATAATTCACTGGACAAACTTAAAATACTAAAAATGAACAGCAAAAAAATTAAATCAAAAAATTTAAGAACAGAATTTGGAGAAAGCATTGCGCAAATAGTTTGTTTACCAGAAGAAAATAAATTCAGAATTTATGTTGCTTGGGAAAACCAAGCAGCAGCAGAAGATGGTTTTATGGGTTTTTATAAATCTAGAGTTTTGTTTGATGATGTAAATCAACATACTATTGATCAAACTATGAAATATGGTTTGGACATTTCGCATCTACCAGAATGTAAAATAATATTTAAAGCACTTTTTTAATTATGAAACCACAAACCCAAAAGCTAATTCAATCGAGAATTAACACGGTAAAAGCGCAACTAAATCAAGTGCAAACCTCTCATATTTTTAGCATAGTTGAAATAGCACGTTTAGAAATTAATCTAAAAAAACAACTCGCAGACTTAAAAAATGAATTAGAAGTTTTTGAAGCCCAAGAAATATGAACTCCTACGAGAAATACCACCAAGAAAAAGAACACAAGGAGTATTGGGAAAAAAAGCAAGAGCAAGTCTATTATTTACAAAGAAAATTGCGTGCTAAAAACATAAAATACAATTCTAGAGATAAAATAGTATTTCCAACATCCGATTTTGCAGAAGACAAACACGTAAAAAAACTGCTAATATTTCACAATTACACCGTACAAACTATAATAGAATAGAATTTATGGCATACATAAAAAAAGAATTCGCAGAATCGCTACTTGAAAAAGCAGACATTGTAGATATAATTTCAGATTACACAGCTTTGGAACAAAAAGGTGCAACACTATTTGGTTTGTCGCCATTTCAAAAAGAGAAATCTCCATCTTTTAACGTTAATAAAGTAAAACAACGCTTTACGTGTTACTCTTCTGGGAAGTCTGGCAATGTGATTACCTTCTTAATGGAACATAATAAAATGACCTATCCAGAAGCATTAGAAGAAATTGCTAAAAAATACGGAATTCCAGTGGAATATGCAGACGAAAAACAAGCGGCTGCAGCTGCAATAAAAGCCGAAAAGAAAAAGCAACTCCGCCCAATTTTAGAAACTTCTTTGGCATTGTATCAAAAAGCATTTGCGAGTTTGCCAGAAGATCATCCTGCGAAAGCAGATGTTATTGGAAAGCGACAATATACAAATGATGTAATTCTAGATTGGCAAATTGCTTTTGCTCCTGGTAATGATTTTGCAACCAAACATTTTTCGCCAGAAGAATTAGTGTTATCCAAAGAAATAAAATTTACAAATGGTAAGAATTTAGATAAATTCTACAACAGAATCCTTTATCCTATTCATGATATTAATGGTTTGTTGGTTGGTTTTGGTGGCAGACACGCAGGTGCGGAAGATAAAAAGTATGCAAAGTGGGTAAATTCTGATGAAAGCGATATTTATAGAAAAAGCAAAGTTTGGTTTGGGTTAAACAGAGCTTTGCGTGCAATTATTAATAGTGGGGAAGCAAACATTGTTGAGGGTTATAATGATGTGATTGCTTGGCACGAAAACGGATTGCAAAATACAATTGCATCATCCGGAACATCAATTACAGAAGAGCAAATAAATATTTTAGCCAAATACACCAAACGCATCAATTTTACTTTTGATGATGATGGCGCAGGCAAAAAAGCAATGTTGCGTTATATTCCTGTTTTCTTGGCGGCAGGCTTTACGGTTAACGTTCAAAAAACCAACGGGGCAGATCCAGATGATTTTGTAAGAAATCATAAAGAAGAATTAGAGAATCAGAAAAATAAGTTTACAGAAATTCAAACGTTCACAAATGATAAAGAGCCGTCTGAAGTAGAACTTGAATTACGCACAAAATGGGAGAAAGTTTCATCCGCAGAAATTGAGCAAATTAAGAACTCAAAAGATTCTCCAGAAAAACACGCACTAACCAAAGTTTTAGAAGAAGTTGGCGAAAAAGTAGACGGTTTTAAAATTCTTTTAGAAGAAGATTTAAAAGGAAATGCAGTAGAAAAAAGTAAAGCAGCATATAAAATTTGTGAAACTATTGCTAAAATTCCAGATGAACCTATTCAAGAAATTTACATTCCCTGGTTAAAAAAAGAAAGTGGCGTTTCTTTAGCGAAAATTAAAGAATGGGTAAAACAAGCGAGTGCAAAATTTGATGCAGAAAAATTAGCCAAAGAAAAAGCAAGTGGTTATTTGTCTTACAATGGCGCATCTGCAGATGACGATTACACATTGCCAGAAAGCATAACAAAAACGTGGGAAGAAGTAAAAAACGATGTCTACACCTACTCTTTATTTGAATCAGACAATAAAGTTTGGTCTAGAAAAGGGAATGCTGGCGAATATACTTTTAAAGCAATTACCAATTGTTCTGTTCAGATAATTCAGCACATGAGTGATGAAGAATATCCCATGAAATTGATAAAAATCAAAAACGTAATGGGTTTAGAAAAGATTTTTGATGCGCCGTCTGTAGATGTAGACACGCAAGCTCGTTTTACAACTTTACTTTCTAACAATGGAAACTTTATTTACACGGGAGATTCGCGCGAATTTGTAAATCTTAAACGGTATCTGTTCGATAAAATGGGTGTTGGCCGTAAGATTGAGGTTTTGTATCATCAACCAGAAAATTTTTGGGTTTGGAATAACCTAGTCCAATTATACGATGGTACAGAAATTCCAATTGATGAAAATGGTTTGTTTATTCACGATAAAGTTTCTTATTACGTGCCATCAGCCAATAAAATTTACCGTAAAAATGCTTTTAAATATGAAAGTCAGAAAAAAGCAAGTGTATTCGAAGCTAAAGTTACTTTTAAAACATTAACGGCAAAAGCAATGCAAGTGCATCGGGAGCATGCAATATCAGGCGTTTTGTTTGCAGTTGCTTCTATTTTTCAAGACATTGTTTTTAGAAATATTAAAAATTTCCCGATTCTTTTTTTATATGGACCAGGAGGTTCTGGTAAAGATCAAGTCGCAGAATTTGTACAATCGTTTTTAGGTTTGCCACAGCAAGCGCAAAACTTGGAAGGTGGCGCAAGTACAATGAAAGCAAAAATTATAAAATTGGCGCAATTCTGTAACGGAATGGCGGAGTTTTCTGAATACAAACGTGGAGATGATAAAGTAGATGGAATCTTAAAAGGTATTTGGGATAGAAACGGTTACGAGCGTGGAAATTTAACGAGTAAAATTGGTTTGGAATCTGTGCCGGTATTGTCTTCTTTAATTTTAACGGGCAACGATTACCCAAGTCAAGAACCTTTAATACAGCGATTATTTGTAAACGAAATTAACAAAAACGAGTTTACAGAAGAAGAAAGTAAAAATTATGATGAATTTAAAGATATGTGTTCTACTGGTTTTTCGTCTTTTACTGTAGATATTATAAAGCATCGAGAAACTTTTAAAGAGCAATTCAAAGCAAAATTTAGAGGTTTCCGTAAATCTTTTCAAGAACGTGTGCCAGATGCAAAAGCACGGATGATATCTAACGCATCGGTTTTTGGCGCAACATATGAAATTTTTAAAGACAAATTAGATTTCCCTTTTTCGTTCTCAGAAATGGAAGCGCATTTTATTAAGTGCATCGAGCAACAATCTAGAAAATTACAAAGTGAAAGCATTATAAACAAATGGTGGGATTGTTTCCTTTACGGAATTAAGTCTCCAGAAGTAATGAAATTAGTGTTGCGAGAAGATTTTAAACTAGAAGGGCGCGCACTTTCTTTTCACTTCAATCAAGTATTTATTAAAATGTCTCAATTGTGGTTTGTAATTCACAAAGAAGCGATTCCTGGTAAAACGTTTTTAATGGATCAATTGAAAAGTTCTGATGCATTTATCACTTACCATAGTAAAGGATTAAAGATGGATGCTGGGCGTGACGTGAAAACAAGCTCTGGTTACGAGATGGATTTAGAAAAGACTGGTTTGTACAATGAAATTTATGATGCAATACAATATCAATTGTCTGCGCACTACTCTAAAGAAGATTCTTTGAAGTTTCCCCCTGCAACCCCCATAAATGAAACTATTCCAGAAGATGAAAATAGCGGGTTTGGTGATTTGTTAGAAAATAATATTATAGAAGAAAATAATTGAGACTAGTGTTTTATACTCCATACTTTCCATACATTATAAAACACTATATATTAATTAGTTAAAGTATGATAAAGGTATGGAATGTTATGGAATGTATGGAAAGTGGTTTTGTGTTTCCATAACATTCCATACATAAAACATATTAAAGTATTGATTAACAGAGGTATGGAAGTATGGAGAATTTTAAGCGGTTTTTTAACCTATAAGTCAAAAAAATAAAAAAATGTACACATTAATAGAAATAGAAACCATCATAGAAAACTGCGAAACATCGTCAGAACTGCTGTATTGCTGTAAATTGTTTAAAATGTTGATCCTTTTTGGCGATTTAAACAGATCAAAATATTTAGAAGTGCTAACTTCTTTGCGTTTTCGTGAATTAGAAAATTTAAACTTATGATCACTAAACTAAAAATTAAGGCATTTATTCGTCCGGCTATTCCTGCGGATATTTTTGAAAAAAACGGCGAAGGAAAATTCATTGAAGAAAAGCAATATTTTATTTCGAATAAAGCAGGTGTAATTCGTGGGCCTTACCGATTAAATGAACCAGAGGTACTAATTTTTGATACGTATTTAGAGTTTGAAACACTTCTGGAAGAAAAAAGACTATTTATTGTAGATAAAAAACAGTTTTTAGAAAGTAAATTAATTGTTTTAGAATTAAAAGAAGCAGAGCCAGATGATGTTGTTCAAAATAAAATGTTGAAAATAAATACTACTTATTTTGGAAGAGATGGTAAAAGTGCTGTTGGTCCATTTTTAATAAAAGAAGATTCGTTCGGTGAATTGCGTTTATTAATTGAAAACAAAAATATGTTTGTTCTTGACGGAATTAAAGATTTAAAAGAAATAGAAAATTTAACAACGGCAGAAGCTGTTTAACTTTTAGTATATGAAACGGCTTATAAAATAGCACATATTTCCAAAATGGAAACAACTAAATAAATAAACAATAACCACCGAGAAAGCACGGAACTAAAGCTGTTTTATATACAGTGTTAGCATTTCGGCTTTCTCACAAAACTTTACAAATATGAAAACAATACAAGTTAGTGATGAAATTTATGATTCTTTAATGGAATTATCGAAAGAATTAAACACACAAAGTCACAGAGGAACTGCAATGCCTTACTTTTTTCAAGTCCAAACCAATAAAAAGATAGCCGTTCCCGAAGGAAATGGAATTGAAGCTTTGCACATGGATGGCTCGTTAATAGAATCGGATAAAGAAATTGAAGAAGCTGTTAATGAGTATAAAGGATGGGATGACGCAACTACAGAATTTAACCATCTTCAAGATTATGAAATAGAAATTATTTTGGAAAAAGCTGGTTATAAAAAAGTAAATTATGATTATGAAAAGGTTTTAGAAAATGTTTTTTTCACATCTAAAGCTTGTGATGAATATATTAAAAAAAACAGTCATAATTTATCTAATCCTGTAAATTATTTATCCCACGCCTTTAGAAATCCTGAAATGGAAATGATGATGAAATTTCTTTGTGAATTAGATGGTGGCAAAATACACAAGTAGTCAATCAAGCTGAATGCTAACGCATTGTGTATGAGCAGTAGCCCTCACAGAAGTTAGTAAATAGAAACAAAATTAATAATTAAACAACTGCAATAGTTAAAAAGCCTAACGGCTATTGCTTATACATAGTGTTAGGCATAGTTTATTATGAATAGATTTATGGGAATGATGCCATCCAGTGAGATAGCAAAAGAAGAATGTTTTAAAGTAGGTGAGAGTCAGTTGACAGTCACGATACAATCAGGTAAAAAAGGATGGACTATTTTATATAACGACAGTTCTTCTGAATATAAAGATGAAGTTGACACAACTGAAAATAACTTTAGCAAGGCAATGGATGTTTTAAAAACACATTTTGGTGACATTAATAAGGTTGGTTAATATTGTGCCTAACTCTTGGGTATAAAACGTGTTGCCGATTAAGAACAGAA
>LV_Brine_h2_0102DRAFT_1000116_pt1 | contig 28882 bp, 28 predicted proteins | sample LakVidmifraction_3_FD_10600 | JGI IMG/M metagenome (IMG submission 10600)
ATGGCCTAAAAGGAGAAGCCATATCGCTGGAAGGCCGTATTGTTGCCATTGCCGATGTATTTGATGCACTTACCTCAAAACGCCCCTATAAAGAGCCATGGAGCATAGAGCAAACTATAGAACATATGCAACAACAAGCCGGTAAACACTTCGACCCGCAATTGGTTGAGCTATTTATTGGCAAAATTGACGATATTATTGCCATAAAAAATGCTCATCAGGAACGATTTTAGTTTAGCTCTTTTTGGCTGTATGCGAGCCTAGTAATACCTGCGGGTACACGGTTTTAATCTGCGTATAGTCATGGGAGGTAATTTCATGGCTATTTCCGCAGTTATCTTTAAAGTAAATTGAAAACGTAACGCCGTGATCAGCTAGTACTGTTTTAATATTCAGGTGTTCAAAATGCTCAAGCCATGCAATAAATTGCTCCCCTGTGGCTAAAAAAGCAATGCCTTTACTACGTCCCTGTGCAGTAAATAACGCTAAACGCGTGGTAGCATTTGCATCTTCAAGGGTTAATGGCCCTTTGCCATCTTCATTCCAAAAGGCGAGTGCTTCAACCACACTAAAGCCTAAAACACGCTCATACCATTTAACCGCTTGTGCTAAATCATCCACATTTAAATGACAATGATCAATCCCAGCTAGCTTAGGTATACTCACGCTGCTCTCCTATTTCAGACTTTAGTTGCTCTAAAAAGTCATGCATATACTCAGTGCGTCTTAGTGCTTCGGCCTTAGCCGAGGGAGTATTCATGCTTTGAGCTATGTGTAATAACTTAATAAAAAAGTGATCAAGCGTGTATTTTTTATCATCTGCTTCGCGTTGTAGGCAAAATGGGTCATCCGGGTTATATAGTAATCGACTTATTGAGCCACCTACTTTCATGCAGCGGCTTATACCAATCGCGCCTAGTGCGTCCATTCTGTCTGCGTCTTGCACTATTTGTGCTTCTACTGAGTTCACTTTAATATTGGCGCTAAAGCTATGCGCCGCTATTGCATGATGAATTTGAGTAAATAATTGCGCGTCGTAATTAATAGAAGCTAAAAAAGCAATCGCTTTATCGGCGGCCATAGTAGAGGCTTTAGCCCTATCTGGGTGGTTTTTAGCCACGGCTACACAGTCGTGTAACCATGCAGCCGGGAGCACTACCTTCATATTAGCTTGCTCTGCATCGCACAATTTAATAGCAACCCGAACTACGCGTTCAATATGGGTTATATCATGCGCCACATCGGCATGAATTAGTGTGGTAATAAAGGCTCTGCACTGTAAATTGAGCTGCTGCAGCTCAGGGCTTAACATTATGTCTGTCACAACGTGTTCCAAATACCTAATTAACATATTGAATTAGCCATACTTTACCGCGATTTATGGGCTCCATGCAAAACATTCATTGTATGTTGCCCTTGCCTTGACTAAAATACAGCGCTTATTTATTACTACTGAGAAGCTTTATGACATCTGCCGTTTACCTGCAAGCTGGCCGCGATAAATCATTAAAAAGAAAACACCCTTGGTTATTTTCCAAAGCCATCAAAAAAATTAAAGGTAAACCAGGTCTAGGTGACACAGTTACTATTCACGATAGTGAAGGTAAATTTTTAGCAACAGCAGCTTATAGCCCACATTCACAAATTCGTGCCCGTGTTTGGAGCTTTGACGAAAAAGAAGTTATTGATCAACACTTTTTTGAACGCCGCCTACGTCGTGCACTAGAAGCCCGTAGCCAAGTAATCGAAGAAGGTGGTTTAACTGGCTTTAGACTCTGCGCCGCAGAATCAGATTTTTTACCCGGCGTTACCATAGATAAGTTTGACAACGTATTAGTGTGTCAATTACTTAGCGCGGGTGCTGAGCGTCATAAAGGTGAAATTGTTGGCGCGTTAATGGCTATATTCCCTGGTATGAGCATTTACGAGCGCTCAGATGTAGAAGTGCGTACCAAAGAAGGCCTTGAGCCAATTAAAGGGGCATTATGGGGCAATGAACCAACTGCCCCAGTACTCATTGCAGAAAATGGCTTTAAAATTGAAGTTGATATTATTGATGGCCATAAAACCGGTTTTTATTTAGATCAACGCGATAGCCGCGCTGCACTTGAACGCTTTTCTAAAGACAAAACCGTATTAAACTGCTTTAGCTACACGGGTACATTTTCGTTGTATGCCCTACGTGGCGGCTGTAAACACGTAACTAACGTGGATGTATCGCAGCCAGCCCTCGATACAGCTAAGCGCAATGTTGAGCATAACAATCTTGATTTAGATAAGGTTGATTTTGTCAAACAAGATGTATTTAAGTTACTGCGTCAATACCGCGAAGACGGTGTATTGTTTGACACTATAGTAATGGATCCGCCAAAGTTTGCCGACAACAAAGCACAACTTACTGGTGCGTGTCGTGGCTATAAAGATATAAACATGATTGCTATGCAAATATTAAAACCAGGTGGCACCTTATTAACCTTCTCGTGTTCGGGCTTAATGGAGCAAAACTTGTTTCAAAAAGTGGTGGCTGATGCAGCCCTTGATGCTGGTAAAGACTTACTTATTATGGAGCGTTTAAACCAAGCCGCCGATCACCCTATTGCGGGTAGTTACCCTGAAGGTTTTTACTTAAAAGGCTTAATTTGTAAGGTTTACTAACGCCTAGGCTTGATTAGCATTTATACGTGGTTATTACCTATTTATATGGGCAATAACCACGCTACCTAAGCTAATTAAACTGTATTATCTCAAGTCCGGCAGTTATTGTACCATCATCTTCTTTGCTGGCGCGTATCACCTTAGCCGTTGCGTCTAAAGGCGCAATACTCGGATGAGTTGAGTCTATATGTACCAATAAAATAGTGTTTGGCTCAAGTAACTCATCTAAATGCAACGACAACCCAGTTGCACTCAAATCTACACATTCTGCATTATAATTTAAGCCAGCAATCGGCTCTATTGTGGTTAGCTTTGCTGGTGTATTGATCTGCATACGTCGAAAATTTCGCTTATCATCTGTAAACATAATTTTTCCTATACTATTTTATTAATTTGCTCTAACAACAGTGGTACAGAAAACGGCTTAACCACATAAGCATCACAGCCCGCGTCAAACCCAGCTTGCTTTTCAAGCGGTGACTCCAGCCCTGACACCATAACAATAGGGATGTTTTTTGTCTCAGGTGTATGTTTAAGCATTCTACACGTATCGTAACCATCCAGCCCTGGCATACATACATCAAGTAAAATAATATCGGGCGGATTAGCAATAGCAGAGGCTAAACAGCTTGTTCCAGAATCGGCATAATTAACATCAAACTTTGCGCTAAGTGCTGCTTTGAGTATTTCATAATTAAAATACTCGTCATCTACCACTAGTAGTTGTTGTACTTTATGTTCTATTGATGAGGACATGGCTATGTCGTTTCCTTCTCAAAACAAAAAATAAGTTCTACTATTAAGTACTTAAGCTTAATAGTAGATACACCTTTTACTCTATTTCTTTTATTGCATTTAACACACGTTTCGCCGAAATTGGATACGGAGTACCCAAGGTCTGTGCAAATAAAGACACTCTCAGCTCTTGCTGCATCCAAAAGATAGCTTCTACCTCTTTTGGAATTGGCATCCCTTTAGGGGTTTTGTTTGCTTGCTTTTTATACTCTTGAGCCACTTTATCAAGCTCAAGTACACATAATCTATCGCGATTTGGATCTATGGGTAACTTTTCTAAACGTTTTTGAATCGCTTTTAAATAACGGATTAAGTCACTTAGCTTAGTTGCCCCATGTTGGCTTACAAAGCCTTTAAAAACAAGAGACTCTAATTGCGATTTAATATCTCCATGCGCAGTGATCATGGTTAAATCTACCCGTCCTTTCATTTTTTTATGTAAGGCATGGGCTATACTTAACACTTGCTCTACTTGCGTGGCAATTTCAACTACAGCGTCACCAAGCTCACCACGTATATGCTCTTTTACATTTTCAAACGCGTCGCTGGTGCGAATGTCACCGTACTTTAATAATAAGCTATCAACACCGGCGGCAATGCAGTCATCAATTAAATCGGCTATTTTACCAAAAGGATTAAAATACAATCCAAGCTTAGCCTTATTTGGTAAGTTTTGCTGCAAATACTTTATTGGTGAAGGCACATTTAATAATACTAATCGGCGCAGCCCTTGTTGATGGGCAACCTGTGCTTTTACTTCGTTATCGAAAAGCTCAATAGCAGCAGTTGATTTTTTATCCACCAGCGCCGGATACGCTTTAATTTCGTATTGCCCTTGTTTTTTTACATATGAATTAGGTAGCTCGCCAAAATCCCACTGCGTTAAGTCTGCTTTTTCTATGCCTTTATCGGCTACTTTGGATAATGTTTGCGTTACTTCGCCTTGTAGCTGCGCTTTAAGTTTGGCTAAATCTAGGCCACGCGCGAGTAACTTATCGTTATCGCCACGTACTTCAAACTGCAAACGTAAATGCGCTGCCAAGGCACTTAAATCCCAGGCATCAGGGTCAACTCGCACCCCTGTCATTTTTAATAGTCGATTACTAAGTGCGTCAATTAAACTCCCCTGCAATGGCTCAATAGCCGCCAAAACAGCATCGGCATAGTTAGGCGCAGGTACAAAATTACGGCGCAGTGACTTAGGCAATGATTTAATTAAACCACTTATTAACTCATGTCGAAACGCAGGTATATGCCAGTCAAAGCCGCTTTCTTGCACTTGGTTTAATAGCGCAACCGGTATTTGTACCGCCACACCATCAACCGCTTGACCGGGATCGAAATGATACGCTAAAGGTAAAATTAAATTATCTTGCTGCCAAGTATCTGGGTAGTCAAACTCGGTAATACTGCTTGCACCATGCTGCATTAAGTCATCGCGGCTCATTTGCAAATAGTGTTTATTTTGTTGTTTTTGCGTTTTATACCATTTTAAAAATGCTGCACGATTATTAATTTCTTTTGGAATTTTTTTATCGTAAAACTCAAATAAAGTTTGCTCATCAACTAAAATATCGCGCCTGCGTGACTTGTTTTCAAGCACTTGAATATCTTCAATCAGCTCGCGGTTAAACTCTAAAAAGCTTTCGTTTAAACCCAGTTCTTGCTCAACTAATGCGGTGCGAATAAACAGCTCACGGCTCACTTTAGGATCAATATTGCTATACACGCAGCGGCGCTTATTGACGATTAGCAGGCCATATAAGGTTTGTTGCTCAAAGGCGATTACCGCACCGGGTTTTTTCTCCCAATGTGGCTCTGTATAACTGCGCTTAACCAAATGCTGCGCCAGTGGCTCAACCCAGTTAATGTCTATTTTGGCGTTAGTGCGGGCATATAATTTACTGGTTTCTACTAGCTCTGCCGACATTAGCCATTTTGGGCTCTTTTTAAATAACCCCGACCCCGGAAAAATATGAAACTGGCTATTACGCGCGCCTTTATAAATTTGTTTTTCATCTTTAAAGCCAATATGGCTAAGCATACCGCTCAGTAATGCTTTGTGAACTTGCTCACCGTCGGCAGCATTCGATGTGGCTTTCATACCCATTTCGTTGCATACGGTACTTATTTGATAAACAATATCTTGCCATTCACGAAGGCGCATATAAGCGAGGAAGTCTTTTTGGCAGAGTTTTCTAAACTGGCTATTAGTCAGCTCGCTTTGTTGCTCTTCTAAATAATTCCACAAGTTTAAAAATGCAATAAAGTCTGAATCAGGATCATCAAAACGGCCGTGTTTTTCGTTTGCCGCAGCACGTTTTTCTTGCGGGCGCTCACGGGGGTCTTGAATAGACAGTGCCGCCACTATAATAATTACTTCACGTAGCGCACCGAGCTTATGTGCGGTTAACACCATTTTAGCTAAACGCGGATCGACCGGTAAACGGCTTAATTCTCGGCCTGACTGGGTAAGCGCTGTTTTGTCGTTACGTTTAGTGGGATGTACTGCTTGGAGTTCCTCAAGCAAGGTTAAACCATCGCTAATATTACGACTATCTGGGGCTTGCACAAACGGAAACTGCGCCATGTCGCCTAAACCCAGCGCTAGCATTTGTAAAATAACCGAAGCTAAGTTAGTACGTAGTATTTCAGGATCGGTAAACTCTGGGCGTGATAAAAAGTCATCCTCAGCGTATAAACGAATACAAATACCCGCCTCTACGCGGCCACAACGTCCCATTCGCTGATTTGCACTGGCTTGCGATATTGGCTCTATAGGCAGGCGCTGTACCTTGGTGCGGTAACTATAACGGCTAATACGCGCCGTACCCGGATCAATTACATAACGAATCCCCGGTACGGTTAACGATGTTTCGGCCACGTTGGTCGATAAAATAATATGGCGGCGCGAGTGCGGTGCAAATATGCGGTTTTGCTCGGCGTTTGATAGTCGCGAATAAAGCGGTAATATATCAGTGTGTTTTAAATTACGTTTACTGAGAGCATCGGCGGTATCGCGTATTTCACGCTCACCATTTAAAAATATTAAAATGTCGCCAGGGCCTTCTGCACACAGTTCATCTACAGCATCAAAAATACCTTGCAGTTGGTCGCCTTCGGCTTCCATATCCTCTTTATTTATCTCAGTAACTGGGTTGTAACGTACATCAACCGGGAAGGTTCGCCCTGATACTTCTATAATTGGCGCATCATCAAAGTGCTTTGAAAAACGCTCTGGATCGATCGTTGCTGAGGTAATTATTATTTTTAAATCGGGGCGCTTAGGGAGTAAGTTTTTTAAATAACCTAAAATAAAGTCAATGTTTAAGCTACGTTCGTGCGCTTCATCAATAATAATGGTGTCGTATTGATTTAAAAATCGATCTTGTTGAATTTCGGCAAGTAAAATCCCGTCGGTCATTAGTTTAATATAGGTATTATTCGAGACCTGATCACTAAAGCGTATTTTAAAACCAACTTGTTGGCCAAGTTCACACTGCATTTCTTCTGCAATACGATTAGCCACCGTTCGTGCTGCTAGTCGCCTTGGTTGGGTGTGGCCAATTAAGCCATCAACCCCACGCCCTAGCTCTAAACACATTTTAGGAATTTGCGTGGTTTTACCTGAACCGGTTTCACCTGCAATAATAACCACTTGGTTATTAGCAATGGCGTTTTTAATCACATCCTTTTTTTGACTCACCGGTAATTGCTCTGGGTAAGTCACTTTAGGCAGAGCCGCTAAACGCTGCGCGCGCAGTGCTTGGCTAAGGGTAATGTCGGCCGCTATTTTTTCAAGCGCGTTGGCATGCTTATTCTCATCGGTTATTTTTTTTACGCCATGTAAGCGTTTTTTAAAAATGAATTGATCTTTTTTCAAGCACGTCTTTAGCTCGCCAAACAACTGACCTAGGTTTACCACCCGCATACCTTATAAAATTAGTAAAAGAGCCGCAATTGTAGCAAATTAAATGGCTGGGGTTAATCCTACAAAGTGCATAACGCTTAGTAGTTTGTTATATAAGCCACCAGCCAAACAAATAAAGCGCTTATTCGCCTTTAAAAATGCCTACATAAGTGGCTTGGGTATTTGATTTACTGGCTCTGTACATACCTGAGGTATTAAACGGCAAACTAATATTACCTTTAGTATCCACTATAATAACACCGCCCGTACCGCCTATTGGTGCAAGTACCCCATTAATCACTTCGTCCCCTGCTTGCGTTATGGTTTTACCTTGGTATTTAACGCGCGCACAAATATCGCTGGCTACATTGTAACGAATAAAATACTCACCATGGCCGGTAGCCGATACCGCACACGATTCATTTTCCGCAAACGTTCCTGCACCAATTACCGGCGCATCACCAATACGGCCATAGCGTTTGGCGGTCATACCGCCGGTTGATGTACCAGCTGCTAAATTGCCATTTTTATCCAGTGCTACCGCACCAACCGTGCCCATTTTATAGTTATTTGGCAAGGCTTTATGCGCCGCTTGATAGTCTTTACTGGTTGCTTTGGCTTTATCTAATTTTTGCTTTGCTTTTAATAATGCTTTATAGCGGTGCTCGGTATCAAATAAGTTATTTTCGATTAAGGGAATACCTTGCTCTTTAGCAAACTCTTCAGCGCCTTGGCCACTGAGCATGACGTGTACTGAATTATCCATAACCAAACGTGCTAAATTAATTGGGCTCTCTACATGCTTAACACCTGCAACTGCGCCCGCCTGACGATTACGACCATCCATAATTGATGCATCGAGCTCATGGCTGCCATCGTAAGTATAAACCGCGCCACGCCCTGCATTAAAATAAGTAGACTGCTCCATCACTTGAATCGCTGCCGTTATGGCATCTAAGCTTTCGCCGCCTTGCTCAAGTACTTTATAACCGGCCTCTACCGCTTGGGTTAATTTAGCACGATAAGCTTGCTCTTCTTTGGGCGTAAATTTACTTTTTTCAATCGTGCCCGCACCGCCATGAATGGCAATAGCAAAAGGTACTTCTGCGCTTAAGGCGTTATTGCTTACGCTAATAAAACTAGTGGCGATAAGCGCCATTAAAAGTGATTTTTTCATAATGAGCTCTTATAAACTTCAGTGAAACCAATGTGGATGGTCGCTAACTATTTATCAAGTAAAGTAAGTTTAAACACATAAAAAAAGCGCCCAAAGGCGCTTTTTTTTGCTGGTTTAAATTATTACGCTTGTTGCGCTTTTAAACGAGCTAAACGTGCTACTTGATGCGTAGACGTTAAAAAAGAATAAATTGGTGCTAAATAACCACGTTTACGTAGCTCTAAAAAGTCAGCATCACTTAATTCATTAAGTTTTTTCTCATCGATAAGGTAAATACCGTTAATGTCTTTTTTCTCGCCTTTAATATCAACTGTTAGCGTTTGCGCTACTAAAAGCTCTTTATCGGCTAAAAACTTCGTAAAAGCATCTGTGATCTGAGAAAACTCAATAAACGATACTAATGCTTCTTTACGACGCTTTAAGTAGTCAGTTTCTTCGCCGTTTTCAAACAACGCATTACCTTCTTCTTCGCCAACTAATGGGCTCGCTTCGTCAATAACAATACCGTATTGATCTTGATCTGGGTGTTTTACTAAACCTAGTGGGTAGCGCGTCGTAGCCATTGGTGCAAATGCTGCCGTCCACTTATCGCCTTCAACAAACAAGTTTTCGCCTGGCTCAAGGCCAAACATAGCAACTGCTTGAAAAGTGCCTGTTTCGTTATTTTTAACGAAAGACATTGGAAATTCATTCGCTATACGCGCAAATTCATGTGCAACTACTGGCACTAAATGTTGCGTTTTCATAAATTCTACATTGATGCCGTTTTTAATTTTAGTATTGGCATGTTTTTCGTTGTGTAAAGGCTGTACTTGTTGCTCCGCCATGTTACTGCTCCGTTTATTTTTAATTTGTATGTTTCTTTGTTAATACCTTTAGGCTAATGCTTTTGAGCAAAAAAAGGAAGGGAAACTTTTATGACAACCGTTTTGATAAAATAAAATTTAAATAAATCTGCACCTTGCCAAAAAACGTACACATAACAAGGGTTAAATCTGCTTAAAAAGAATACGCTGAAAGGCTATTTAACATACAGGCTTGTTTTTAATGTTAACCTGTTTTAACAAAATCACGTTACTAACCACGTTATTTTGGATAATAATTACACAAATAAAAAGGCAGCTAGTTATAGCTGCCTTTTTATTTGTTCATTCGCACTCATTTTAAATTACGGCGCCCAATAAACCTCAATATTAATACTTGGGTGATTTAGCACTGCGCGTAGTGGCATGTCGTTTACATCTCCGCCCGCTTTGGCTTGCTTATACACAGCGAGTTTTTCATCACCGCTAATAAGTAGCTTAACCACTTTAGATTGCGCTATCGCGTTTAATGTAAGTGTCATACGCTCAGTTATACTGCCAGTTACATCACTTTCAATGGCATTAATTGCACACACCAGTTGATCCGAGTTTAGGCCCATCTAAACCCTCTGCATGTGGGAATAATGACGCAGTATGACCATCTGGCCCCATACCTAAAATAGTCACATCATACGGGCGTTTTAACGCAGCATAAGCAGCTTCACACACTGCAGTGCCTTGCTGCGCTGTATCAGCGCTATTTTTCATCGTGACAAAGTTAGCCGCAGCACCATAGTTTTGTAATAACGTGCTGTTAATAAATGCTTCGTTACTTTTTTCGTGGCTCGCATCTACCCAACGCTCGTCAACCATAGCAACATCAACATGTTGCCAATTTAAATCAAGGGTTGATAAATGCTTATACGCCGCAGCAGGGGATGAGCCGCCCGATACCATTAATACTGCACGGCCATCATTGCTTATACCATCACGTAATGATTGTTCAAGTGTTGCTGACAGCTCCGCTGTAAGCGCCTCTTTACTATCAAAAAATTTTTCAATTATTGTTGCCATTATGCTCCCTTATCACCGGTGTTAAACCATACATGGTTGTTCTCTGCTAATAATTCGTCTGCATCTTCTGGGCCCCAGCTACCTGCACGATAAAGCGCCGGTTTGCCTTTTTCTTGCCAGCGGTCGATGATTGGATCAATCCACTTCCATGCTTGGCGTACTTCATCACGATGGATAAATAACGAAGGATTATTAGCGGCTGCATCTAGCATTAAGCGCTTGTAGGCATCTGAGTGAAAACCATTGCTATAGGCTTGTGAAAGCTCAATATTCATCGTTACTGGCTCAAGCTGCATTTCAAGGTTATCTAAGCGTTTAGACATCAATGTTAGCTGAATAGTTTCCTCTGGTTGTAGGCGAATCACCAAGCGGTTTGGCTCTATTTCGCCTACGCTGTCTTCGTATACATTGTGTGATACTTTTTTATATTGCACTACAATTTCAGCACAGCGTTTAGCCATGCGTTTACCAGTGCGCAAATAAAATGGCACACCTGCCCAACGCCAGTTATCAATATGCGCTCGAATACCTACAAAGGTTTCGGTTTTACTTGAACCCTCATTAAGCTCTTCTAAGTAACCTGGTACAATTTTACCGTTTAGATCACCTGGTACATATTGGCCACGAATAATATTTTTATCTACGTCGCTGCCAATAAGTGGACGCAGCGCTTCTAATACTTTGAGCTTTTCGTTGCGAATACTATTGGCATTAAGTTTATGGGGTGATTCCATTGCTACTAAACATAACAGTTGTAACAAGTGGTTTTGAACCATATCACGCAGCGCACCGGCTTTGTCGTAAAAGCCTGCACGGGTTTCAAGGCCCACAGTTTCTGAAATGCTAATTTGAATATTATCGATTGATTTAGCATCCCACATGTTTTCAAACAACGAGTTTGAAAAACGCAGTGCCATTAAGTTTTGAACAGTTTCTTTACCTAAGTAATGATCAATTCGGAAAATTTGCTCTTCGCTAAAATACTCTGCGATTTTTCCATTGATAGCCTCAGCAGATTCACCACAATAACCAATAGGCTTTTCAACCACTACACGTGAAGTAGGCGTTATTAAGTTTTTAACAGATAATATTTCACAGCAAGTGCCGTACACAGCAGGTGGTAGTGATAAATAAAATACGCGAGATTTAGTGCTGTCGTGCTCATCTAAAATACCTTTTAGCACATCCCAGTTATCGTCAGGGGCTGTTACATTGCTAACAACAGGTACTAAAAAAGTAGCAAAGGCTTTCCAATCTTTAGCATTAAACTCATCCTTTGCTAAAAACTCTTTTAAGGCTTTGTGTGCTGTTTCTATGTACTCAGCACGTTGGGTTTCTTCGCGTACCGTTGGCAAAATACGTGAGCCTTCAGGTAAATTACCTTCTTGATATGCTCGATACATTGCAGGTAGTAATTTGCGTAACGCAAGGTCACCACCGCCCCCAAAAATTATAATATCAAAAGGATTAAGCATAGTTACTCTCTACGTTTGTGCTACCTGGCACTACCCGTTAGGTAATCAGATATAGCGGTTTATTGCTTGAATGATGTCGGTTTTTATAAATATATTTGCACAAAAACCTGCTTTGTTATGCTGTGATGATGATGTTTTTTATTTAACCACACTGCTGGCTATTTATTATTAATTTTATCATCTGCGCTTAAAAATGGGCCTTAGGGAACTGTAATTCCTCTCACAAAAATACAGTCCCTAAGTACACCAGCGCTACCCGTTCAAAGGTATTTGGTTGCTTATGTTACTAAGCTAAATTTTTACTGCGTACGATGTTGCTTATAATACGCCATTAAACCATTAGTTGAACTATCATGAGCATATTTAACGCGCTCATCAACTAACTCTGCTTCTATTTTTGATGCTAATCCTTTACCTAGCTCAACACCCCATTGATCAAATGAGCAAATTTCTAAAATAATGCCTTGGCAAAAAATCTTATGCTCATACAACGCAATTAAGCGCCCTACCGTTTTAGCGTCTACGCTATCTAGTAACATAGAGGTAGTTGGGCGGTTGCCTTGATGAATTTTGTGCTTAAGTAACTCATCTATTTGTGCCTGAGATTTACCCTTAGCGGTTAAATCTGCGGTGATCTCTTGCTCATCTACGCCATTCATTAGTGCTTCTGTTTGCGCAAAAAAGTTCGATAATAAAATATCGTGATGTTTATCAACGTTTACTTGCGGCTTAATTGAGGCAATAAAATCAGCCGGTACAATAACATTACCTTGATGCAAACATTGGTAAAATGCGTGTTGCCCGTTAATCCCGGTCATACCCCAAATAATTGGCACTGTTGTATAAGGCACAGTTTCACCCGCAAAGTTAACATGCTTGCCGTTACTTTCCATTTCGCCTTGTTGTAAGTACGCAGGCAACATGTGCAGCGCTTGGTCATAAGGTAAAATAGCTTGCGAGGTATAACCTAAAAAGCTGGTATTCCACACACTTAATAATGCCATAATAAGCGGAATATTTTGCTCTAGTGGTGCGTTTTTAAAGTGCTCATCAACTTCGTACGCACCCTCTAAAATTGCTTCAAAAGCGTCATATCCTGCATATAATGCAATCGGTAAACCAATAGCGCTCCATAATGAAAAGCGACCACCAACCCAATCCCACATCGTAAATACGTTGTCGTTACTAATGCCAAACTCGGCTGTTTTTTCTAAATTAGTGCTCACCGCAACAAAATGCTTAGCAATAGCGGCGTTATCTTTAGCTGTTTGTAAAAACCAATCAACCGCTGTTTTAGCGTTGGTCATTGTCTCTGACGTGGTAAACGTTTTTGATGCAATAACAAACAAGGTTGTTTCAGCATCAATATTTTTTAATACCGAGGCAATTTGTACNCCGTCAGCATTCGACACATAATGTACATTTAAGGTATCGTCACTTAATGCTTTTAATGCTTCGGTTGCCATTTGCGGGCCAAGGTTTGAACCACCTACACCTATACTTACTACATCTTTTACTGGCTTACCACTGTAGCCTAACCACTTACCACTGCGTACTTTTTCAACAAACAGTTTAATTTTAGCAAGTTCGTTATCAACCAACTCAGTTACATTTTCACCATCAACAATAAGTGGCGTATGAGCGCGGTTACGTAATGCTGTGTGTAACACTGCTCGGTTTTCGGTGATATTAATTTTTTCACCATTAAACATTTTTTCACGCCAAGCGCTAATGTCACACTCTTTAGCTAATGCAATTAACTGCGTAAAAACATCTTTATCAATACGTTGTTTTGAGTAATCAAATAATAATCCAGGGATTTGCGTAGAAAATTGAGAAAAACGCGCGTCATCTTTAGCAAATAAATCCCTAAGATGGCTTTGTTTCATCTTGGTTGCACTTTTTTCAAGCGCTTGCCAACTTGCTAATTGCGAACGGTTAGTCATGTAAACATCCCCTAAAATATTAATCTATTGATTTAAATGTATTTATTATATAAAACTTAGTTAATTAACATATATAGCTAAGTTAAAAATGAGCTGTTTTTATATTTTATGCTGTGAATGATAACGTAATTTTTTGCTTTTGACACCGGTATCATAAAATTAATATATTAATTTAACAACCCATTCAGAGGCGACTCAGTTAGCTTAATTTGGCAAATAAATAAAAAGGCCGACAAATGCCGGCCTTAATTATATTTATTTGCTAACTAATTTTAACTTCCCAGTGCCAAACCGCCATTTAAATTATAAACCGAGGTATAACCTAGCTCAATTAAATTAGCTGCTGCCAACTTTGAGCGGTTACCACTGCGGCACACTAAAATATATTGATTATTTTTATCTAGCTGCTGCTCTACTATTGCGTTTGCCATACGACTAAGCGGAATATTTAAGGTTTTAGCTGTAGCAACATTTAACAGCGATGAAATGTTATTAGCGCCATGCTCATAGGGTTCGCGCGTATCAATTAAATATACATTGCCGTGGCTGAGCATTTCTTTTGCCTGTGAATAACTCAATTGCTGTGTATTTGTATCTGGTTGCGCATTTACATAACCACAAAGTTGGTTGTTATTATCTGTTTGTTTTTGCTCATCGTGCTGCTGCTTTTTAGCAGCAAATTCATCTTTCGTTATTTGCTTAGATAATAATGCGCTCAATAAAGGAGTTTGCTGTTGTTGCACCGCCCAGTTCATAGCAAAACACTGTTGGTAATCGTGTCCTGAGCAAATAACCGCCTCTGGGGTTAACTGCTGCGCTAATAATATTAACGAGTCAGCCATTTGCTCTGCACTACCACCAAGCAAATGAGTATTACCCAGCCCCGCTGGTAAAATGAGATCACCACAAAAACAATAGCGAACCTCACCCGAGGCTTCTTTTAATAAGTAACTCACACTGTCTTGGCTATGCCCAGGTGTGGCAAGTTTTTCTAGGCGTTGCCCATTTAAATTAATCACCGTTTGGTTAACTGGCCAACCCAATTGATCAACCTCTCCTGCTACTAAACGTGCTGCTAACACACTGCGTAATAGGGTAATTGCACTATTACGCTCTTGGTGAGCATGGGTGTCTAAAATAGCGGTTATGGTTAAATTTTGCGTATTGGCTATTTTTTCAAAGCGCGGTATTAACTCTATAATAGGGTCGATGATCACCGCTTGGTTGTTGCTATTAACATATAACCAGCTGCACGCGCCTTGGTGCCTAAATTGGGTTAAGCCTAGTGCACATAATTCCTGCGTAGGTGTAGCGCTGTCAGATACTACCAGGCAATTTGCTTGTAATACTTGTTTAAGGGCGCGAATTCGCTCACAGGCATGGTCAATATCTTGTTGCGTGGCGGCAGGTCCAAACGATAAACGTATGGCGTTTTCACTTTGCCACTGGCTTGCACCCATTGCATCTAGTACAAAACTTTGTGAAGCACCAGTACTACACGCAGAGCCGCCGCTCACGCGTATGCCGGCAGCATCAAATAAATCAATAACTTCTTTACTGGTTAAGTCGTTAACCGCAAAATTAAGCGTGGTGGGCACTGAGTATGCAAAATCATGGTTAAAGGTAATGGCACCAAATGTATCGCTTATTGCATTGTGTAATTGGCTGCGATATTGCGCAAGCACAGCACTTGATTTAAACGTGTCATCGGTTTTATCTAATAACAAACTAAATAACTTATTAAGTCCTGCAATACCAGGGAGATTTTCAGTACCTGAGCGCATACCACTTTCTTGCCCACCACCGGCTATAAATGCCGTATAAGCACTGCCTTGACGAATATATAATAAGCCAATGCCTTTGGGAGCGTAGAGTTTATGGCCCGAAAACGGTGCGTAATCTATTGTTGTTTCGCTCAACATAAGCTGCTGCTTACCTAATGCTTGAACGCAATCGACCATCCAAGACACGCTGCTATTGCGATTACGAATAACCTGCTCTATTGCCGCTAGATCTTGGTATACACCGGTTTCATTATTAACCGCCATAGTGCAAATCATCAGCGCATCATCAATATGCTGAGCAATAAAATCTAAGTCTAAAATACCGTTACTATCAACCGGAATAGCAAGTACTTGAGCGTTAATCTCTAGCACTTGATTCCAATGTTTTAGGGTATTTGGTACTGCTTTGTGCTCTGTAGCGCCATAAAGTAACACCGGATTTTTTTTATTATGGGTTTTAGCATTTATCAGCGTAGACACTACAGCCGTTTGAATACCTTCGGTTGCCCCAGAGGTAAATAAAATATCACCATTATTAGCGCCAATTACCGCGCGTGCTTTTTGTCGAGTTTGCTCCAATAAGTGCTTAGCTTGAATACCCGTTATGTGCGGGCTAGAAGGATTACCAAAACAGGTTTGCATTGCATGGCACACCACATCAACTATGCATGGCAACACAGGGGTCGTTGCATTTGCATCAAGGTAAACTTGTTTTACTGGCTCATCGGGTAATAAATACTCAGACATTAAAAAACGCACCTTATTACTAATAAATATATCTTATACCAATATTACATAGTTTTGGCTGCAATAGATAATAATCAATTAGTTTTAAAGATGCGTTTTCTATGCTTTTTTATACTTAAAGCGGTGTTAACTTTTAGCTCAGCTCTTTAATGATTTCTTCTTGAGTAGATGACCACGCATTGATCAGCGCTTTGACTAATGACGCCAGTGGAATGGCAAAAAATACGCCCCAAAAACCCCACAAGCCACCAAAAAACAATACCGCTACAATAATAAATACCGGATTTAAATCAACCGCTTCAGAGAACAATAAAGGCACTAGTACATTGCCATCAAGCGCTTGAATAATACCGTAAATAATTAAAATGGTCCAAAATTGGGTTTCAATTCCAAACTGAAACAACGCCACTGCCGCCACCGGAATGGTTACCAATGCCGCACCCACAAAAGGGATCAACACCGAAAAGCCCACTAATACTCCCAATAACGCAGCATAGCGTAAATCAAGTACCGTAAAGGCAATAAACGACACCGAGCCAACAATCAGTATTTCAAACACTTTACCGCGAATGTAGTTCATTATTTGCTGATTCATTTCATTCCACACCTGCATTATTAAGCGTCGTTGTTGCGGAATAAGTTTAGCAATACTGTGGCTAAGCTCTAGTTTGTCTTTAAGCATAAAAAACACTAACAAGGGCACTAAAATTAAGTAAATTAACCACGCAACCGCATCTTTTAAAGACGTGAGCGACACCGACAGCACTACTTGACCAAATTCAATTACTTTAGTCTCTACTGTTAATACAATTGTTTGTACTTGTTCTGCAGTAATTAAACTAGGGTACTGCGCAGGCAAGGCCAATAAAAACGATTTTCCTTGCTCTACCATATGCGGTGTTTCTTGAAATAAATTACTGGTTTGCTGCCACAGCACAGGGCCAATAACTAAAATAAGTGTCAGCATAATACCTGTAAATATAAGCATAACAATTACTGTAGCGGTAAAACGCCTTAACCCAAAACGCTCTAAGTGCAGTACCGGCCAATCGAGTAAATAGGCAATAATAAGTGCCACCAATACCGGCACTATCAAAGATCCAATAAAATATAATAAGGCTACTAACGCCAATAATAAAAATAATAAAGTAACTGAATGAGGATCAGAAAACTTTTTTTCGTACCACGCTTTTATATATTCAAACACGTAATGGCTCCACTAATAACATTCCTTGGCGCTTATTTAAGGTATAACAATATGCATGCTTTTGTAAAAATCGTTCAATGTCGTTTATATTTTCTGCATTATTGAAACTAAAAGTAATACTTTGTTGTAACGACACGGCTTTACGCAGCCCAAGTTTAAATTGAATAAACTGCTGTGGGCATTTATAAGCTGATAAATTTTGCTCTAGCATACTCGTTTCACCTTGAGTTCACATCAATAATAAGTCCCATAGTCACCACCTAAAAATGTATTAAGTGTGAACATGCATAACTTTTCCTTAAAACAACCTCGGCAATAGTTTATCCTTAGGGCATAATTAGCAGTAAGGATAGGTTAATGCCTGGCACGCATAATAAAGCGCAATTACCCAGTAATCCAACACTCAAAGAGATTAATTGGTATAAAAAACAAATAAATTGGGGCGAATTACCACCTTTTTATCACCTTGTTGCCTCATCAGTCAGCGAAGCTGAAGGTATTTTAGAACATGGGTTTGATAATGCAGTAAAAAGCCTTTTAGACAAACGTAATTGGAACCTTGATCTACTTGACGGCTACGAAACCGAACTAGGCGAAATTCAATGTAATAAAAAGCCACGCATTGCACTGCATCAAGTATTTACCGATCGTGGTTTTGAGCTTTGGGCTCAACCGTACGCTAAAGATGTTATTATTGATCAATACGTTAAAAATAATCGTTTTATGGAATTTAAAGTATGGGATCCACTTTCCATGAAGTGCTTAATTAGAATAAATCAATTACATACATTTATTGGCTTTTATTTTGAACGTGGAGACAAAGCCGATAAAGCTATTATTTTACACGCACACAAGGTAGTGCATAAAATTATTACTTTTTTACAAATACAATTGAACGTAGTAAAGCTAGATGGGGTCACAATAAAAGCGCTTTATCAATTATGTGAAAAAGACAGCCGTGCATGCAGTGACGAAATAAACATTGCCAAAATTGCTCTTGGTGAACCAATTAACAGGGAATAAAATGCAGCTAAAATCAGCCTTTATCACTTTATGTAGTGCCGCGCTTACATTTAGCCTATTAGTAAGTGAGCCTTTAAAGGCGCAAACAAACTTTAAATTGCCAGATTTAGGTACCTCAGCCTTACAAGTGCTGCCGCTCGAAAAAGAACAAGCGATTGGCGAAGTAATGATGATGCAAATTAGAGGCTCGTCGCCAATAATTAACGACCCTGTGCTTGATGAGTACTTAACCACAGTGGGCCGTAAACTTGTGGCTAGCGCCAATGATGTGCGGTTTCCGTTTTCATTTTTTTGGTTAAATAACTCTGAAATAAACGCCTTTGCATTTTATGGCGGCCATGTTGGCGTACACACAGGATTAATTGCGCAAGCTGATGATGAAAGTCAATTTGCATCGGTACTTGGCCATGAAATTGCCCACGTTACCCAGCGCCATTTAGCACGGCGCCTACAGCAGCAACAAGACAACAGCGCAATGACTATAGCCGGAATGATTGCCGGTATTTTAGCCGCTGTCGTCGTGCCCGATGCTGGTATTGCTATTATTTCAGCAAGCCAAACACAATCGGCATTTAGCCAACTAACGCATAGCCGCTCAGCAGAGCAAGAAGCCGACCGTATTGGTATGCAAACGCTTAATAATGCAGGCTTTGATCCTCGTGCATCAAGTGAATTTTTAACTAAACTCGCTGCGCAAATTCGTTATAAATATAAGCCACCTGCGTTTTTACTTACTCACCCGCTTCCTGAGAGCCGTGTGTCTGATGTAAGATTGCGTGCGCAGCAATACCCTAAACGCCAAGTAAACCCGAGCCTTGAGTTTAACTTAGCAAAGAGTCGCGTGCTGGCAAGATACGACAATAAACCAGAAGCAGCAGAATCGCTGTTTAGAAAATTAATTCGCGAAAATAGCTACAATAATGCCGCCCTAAAATATGGCTTAGGCATTAGTTTGCTGGATCAAAAAAAGCTTGATGAAGCGCAGCCTATTTTAGATGAACTACTAAAAAGCGATCCTAAAAACTTATTTTATATAGATACCTATACCGATTTATTAATAGCGCAAAAAAAGGCCGCTGAAGCCGTTACCTATTTAGCAGAATTAAACAATTACCGCCCTAACAATCAGGTAATTACGCTAAACTATGCCAATGCAGCCCTAGAAGCAAAGCAATACGAGCTTGCCGAAAACATCTTAAAAAGCTTTTTACTAGAAAAACCAGATCACAGTTTAGGTAAGCAACTATTAACCGACGCCTATAAAAAGCAAGAAAAACTCGCCGCCTATCACGAAGCCAATGCCGATGTATTATCGCAATACGGCGCTTATTTAAAAGCTGCCGACGAAATACAAAAAGCACTCAACTTTATTGAGCCAAACGAGCTAGTTAAACAACAAAGGTTAAAAGCGCTACTTACACAATACCGACTTTTACAAAAAGAGCTTGCTAGGCTTTAAGTCTACAAGCGCTTGGCCTAAAATGGCCGCAACTCATTTATTGGAAGCATTTTATGTCTGTAACTATTTATCATAATCCGCGCTGCTCTAAATCGCGCGAGACCCTAGCTTTATTACAAAGCAAAGCTATTGAGCCAAGTATAGTTGAATACTTAAATACGCCTTTAAGTAGCGAGCAGCTAACTACATTAGTTAAGCAGCTGGGTTTTACATCTGCACGCGAGTTAATGCGCACCAAAGAAGACATTTACAAAACGCTAAACTTAAAAGATGAAACCAGTGAAGCTGCACTTATTAATGCTATGGTACAAAATCCAAAACTAATTGAGCGCCCTATTGTGGTTAACAATGATAAAGCTGCTGTTGGTCGCCCTCCAGAAAACGTATTAAGCGTTTTATAATGAGCACGACCATAGTGGTACTTTACCATTCAAGCCATGGCTCAGTTGAAGCTATGGCCCATGAAATTGCCGAGTCTATAGAGCAACAAGGGGCCAGCGCTTTGCTGCGCACTTTTGTTGCTAAAAACCCACACGACATTATTATCACTAAAGACGATTTAATAAACTGTGATGGCCTTGCCTTTGGCACACCTACTCGCTTTGGTATGATGGCCTCTCAAGCAAAAATGTTTTGGGAAACCACCAGCGAATTATGGTTAAAAGGGCAATTAATTGACAAGCCAGCCTGTGTTTTTTCGTCGTCAAGCAGTATGCATGGCGGCAACGAAGCCACATTACTGAACTTATCGCTACCGTTACTGCACCATGGCATGATGTTACTCGGTGTACCTTACGATGTACCCGAATTGCTGGCAACACAAACCGGTGGCACGCCCTATGGTGCAACACATGTTGCTGGTAGTAGTAATAGTACTGAATTAAGTAAAGACGAAATTAAAATATGCCAAAGTGTTGGCAAACGCCTCACTCAAATTGCGAGAAAACTTCAATGAAAACAGCTGAAATTCCAGCTAAAAAGCCAATTACTGTTAAATTTCAACGTACCGCGATTTTTGGTTATGTCGGTTTATTAATTTTAATGCCTTTATGGATGTTTGTATTTGCACCGAGAGAAGGCCACAGCAATGGCTTTATTTTTGCCGTGTACATACTGCCATTATTATTTCCTCTTAAAGGCATAATTCAAGACAAAGCGTATACGTATGCATGGGCAAACTTTATTGTTATGCTTTACTTTATTCATGGCCTTACATTGCTTTGGGTAGCGCAAGATGAGCTGGTATGGGTATTGTTAGAGCTATTATTTGCCTCTGCTATGTTTATTGGCTGTACCTACTATGCTAGGCATCGTGGGCAAGAACTTGGCTTAAAAATTCGTAAATTGAAAGACGATCTCGCCGAAGAAAAAGCAGCGCACGAGCACGAAAAAACAGATTAAATTATAATTTAAACACAAAAAACGCGCTAATTAGCGCGTTTTTTATTTATGCATCGTTATCGCCTATTTATGGGGAACAGCTACACTACATAGGCTCTGCCTTGCCTAACGGCCAAACACATTGCTGCAAATTTAACCTCGAAAGATAAACTTGTAAATATTTAAACTAAAGAACTTAATGCGGCAAGGGTTACAATAGCGGCTAAACCTAACTGCCCTACTAGGCTAACTAAAGAAAAGCCTCTTAATACAAATAATCCCCACGGGTGTTTAATGTGCGGGTACAGCGCGCAGCGCTTTAAAGTAGCCGCAAAAAAGAAACACACCGCCGCAATCATAGTTAGAGTTAATGTTAATTCGCTTTTTATGGTTATTGTTTCATCAAAAAAGAAAAACAATTGCACCGGCAATAATAAAGTAACCAGAGCATGCAGCGCATGCACTTTTTTAATGCGATCAAACTGCCCTTCAGGCGACAACTCTTTAATACCAAAGTCGCGCTCAAGGCACTTTACTAAGTTACTCGCTTTTATGCTCACCGCTAAGCGATAACAGCTAAGCCCTTCGTTATTACGCACTCTAAAGTCATACCCCGCCTTTAGCAGCAATACCATAAGCGATTCGTTTTTAGAGAGCACAGCATAATGCAAGGCAGTATTCCCCTTATCATCAACTGCTTTTTTATCTTGTTGGCTCAGCAGGGTTTCAACTACATTTACGTAGCCTTTTTCAGCAGCCCACATAAAGGCTGTTTTATTGTGCTCATCGGCAAGCGTACCTGTTGCGCCTTGCTCAATAAAGCGCATGGCCATCATTTGCTTAGCGGTTTTTTTATTTAAATGAGCAAGCAAAGCTTTTTCAAGTAGTACCACAGAATCTACATCCGGCGATACTTGAGTGAGTAAAGTAAAGTAGTCTTTGCCTTTAGCCACCTTTTCACTTGCCAGTTCAGTTAAATGCTCAAGATCGGCAATTGAACCTGGAATATAAGCACTCAAACGCTCTCTAAAATCAACTTCTTGCCACAGAGCTAGCGTGTCAACCGCCGATAATTTACTGCGATTATTTAACGCATGCTCAATTAGAGTAAAATAGCGTTTAGCAAAAAATAAACTAAATAACGACTGCGGTGTATCAATCTCATTTTGCGCCGATACATTCGCGTATTTTTCGAGCCGTTGGCAAAGCATAAGTACTAAGCTTTCGGGGGTATATTCGTTATCAAAATAATGTTCTTTTACCGCGCTTATATACGTTTGTGCACTTTCGTCATACTCGCAAATATGTTGAAAATAACACTCTTCAAAAGGCTCCAGCGGAGTAAACCACGCTAAATAAAATATGGGCGGTAAAACAGTAGTACATACTCCATCATCTTCATGGGTAGAACGACAGGCAGGCCAAGCTTCTAAAGCATCTAAAATAAAGGCACCATTTTGTTCTACAAGTCCTTTGATAAGTAATGGGTATTCCTTTGGCCAAATCAGTACATTTTCCATTAAAACAACACAACTCCAGTGTAGCTTGGGACAGTGGTCAGTTATAGCAGCTTTTAGCTGACACCACGCTTAATCGACGAGCCGATATTCTAGCACACCTTGATCGCCACGCTAGCGCAAAGTAACGCAATACTTATAAAATAAAAAAGCAGCCAACTACATAACTAGTTGGCTGCTTATTTGGTTGGAGCTGGACTTAATCAGGGTCACATAATCTACTATTAGTTGCTTTTTAATTCGCTAATAACGCTCTCTATACCTACATCAGAAATACGTTGTATAATTTCTTTTTGCTTGGCGCTGAGCAATGAAATGCCTTCTGCAACTATGTCGTATACTTTCCATTGTTCATCTTTCCCTAAGCGCAATTTAAAATGTAAATCTATAGTAGGCGCATTTGCTTGTATTATCTGGGTTTTAACCGTAGCGTACTGTGAGTCGCTCAAAGCGTTATCTTGCTCAAAAACTACTTTTTGACCAGTGTACTTCATTAAAGCACCGGCATAAGTGCCTGTTAAATAATGCTCTACTGCATCAATAAAATTAACTGCTTGCTCGCGCTCAATGCCCTTTATATGTTTGCCTAATAATTTAAATGCTACAAATTTTATATCAATATGCGGCATTAAGCGCTGCTCAACAATGTTAAACATGTCTTCTTTACTTGCATCGCCTTTGGCATTAACTTGGGCTATATCGGCAAATAAAGTATCGGCTACGCTTTTAAGGAGTTGTTGTGGAGATTGTTGCGTTTGAGCAAAAAGTGAGCCGCTAAAGAATACAGCTACAACGAGAAACAGTTTTAAAAACTTCATAATAAATTATTGTCTGTGTGATTAAGATGACGCTAATTTACGCGATAATTACACCTTTAAATAGACTTAAATAAGCAACTTATTAATGCCCATTTAGCACCAATAAAACAAAGTAAATAAATTCAATTAGTTAATCAACCTCGGTTAACACCCTATATACAAGCGTATTTTTGTCCCATTGAAAACACCCATGTTGCGCCCTTACTATTTAGTCACTATTTAACTCAGGCACAGCACTGACACCTATGAAAACGTCATTTTTATCATTATTTATATTTGTTTTATTATTCACGAGTCAACACGCATTCGCACAATCGCAGCACGGCTACGCAATTGATCTGCTCAAGGGAGAAGGTGGCGTAAATGGCTTTAAACTAGCCCATCAATATTATCCTACAGGGTTGCAGTCTTTACTTGGCGATACGCGCTTTTATTTCGAAACCAGTGTAAACCTTTGGCAATATAACCATGGCGATAAAACACAGTCTAATGTAGTGCTTGCCATGTCGCCTGTGCTGTTGTTCCCAGCATTTAGCATTAACAATACCCCCATATATGTAGAAGCGGGTATTGGTATTTCATTGGTTGATGAAACCTATTTTGCGGGTAAAAACATTAGCACTCACTATCAGTTTGAAGACAGAATTGGCTTAGTTGCTGATTTTGGCGAAACCAACGTGGCGCTAAGAATTATTCATTACTCTAATGCGGGCTTTAAAGATCCCAACCCCGGGCTAAATTTTTTAACTCTATCGGTAGCAAAACGCTTTTAAATACAGCATTAGCACCATTTTTTAAGTCACTTTATTGCTGTTTTAAACTAAAACGCTCACACTTATACTTTGCTTATAATTAACGGACGTTGCTATGCAAACTTGGCACATGGTTGTTATTGTTATCATTGTATTTGCTATTATTATTGGTAATCTTGCACTGCTAAAGCACTCGGCAAATTTACCCTTTAAAAAAACAAAGCCCGATAAAACTAACTCTACAGATACAAAAAAGCCCTGAATATCAGGGCTTTTTACTGCTTAATCTTTATAACCAACTAACCAACTAACCAGTGCGCCATTAAGGCAATAACTGGTAAAGTGATTAAGGTTCTAAGAATAAAAATAATAAACAATTCAAAAATATTAACCGGTATTTTACTGCCTAGTAAAAGTGCACCCACTTCCGACATATAAATAAGTTGCGTTACACTCATTGCCGCAATAATAAAACGGGTTACGTCGCTCTCAATTGTGCCCGCTGCTAATATTGAAGGAATAAACATATCAGCAAAACCAACCATAATCGTTTGTGAAGCAAGCTCAGCTTCTGGTATTCGTAGCAGCTCTAAAAATGGAATAAACGGCATACCTAAATACTGAAAAACAGGGGTATATGTGGCAATAATTAACGCAAATGTACCTACCGCCATTACGACAGGTAATACAGCAAACACCATATCAAATGCATTGTGTAAGCCTTCTTTTAACGTGCCTTTAAACCCTGGCGATCTATGCGCTTTAGCTAACGCAACATCTAAAGAATGCCCAAACAAGGTTTTACCACTTGGTACAGACTCAGCATGCTCATCGCGTTTACTGCCATCTATAAAGCTATCTTTTTTGAAGCGTAACGGCGGTAAGCGCGGCACAATAATCGCAGCAACCACACCGGCTAAACACACAGTTAAATAAAACGGTGCAAAGTGACTCTCTAAGCCCACTTGTTCAATAACCACTAAGCTAAAGGTAATCGAAACTGCCGAAAACGTAGTACCAATTATGGCCGCTTCACGCTCAGTGTAATGTTTTTCTTCGTACTGACGCGCAGTCATTAAAATACCTACGCTGCCATCACCTAACCACGACGCCGCACAGTCAACAGCACTGCGCCCCGGCACACCAAATAACGGACGCATAAGTTTAGTAAACAAGGTGCCCACTAGCTCTAACAAACCAAAATTTAATAACAGCGGCAGTAATAACCCCGCTAAAACAAATACCGAAAACAAAATAGGCAATAAATCGTTTAAAACCAAGCCGCCCGTATCTGCCGAGGTAATAGCATTAAATACCGGTAATAAAAACGCAGGAAGCGCCGAGCTCACGTCTGCGCCGGTTTGACTAATAAAGGTCAAAACAATAAACAGCATACCCAGTAAGCGAATACCTAGCCAAAGCCAGTTAACATCAAATAAGTGTTTTAGTATAAAAGACTTTTTAATAAAGCTAGGCTTAACAACTTTAGCTAATAGCGAAAGCACACCCGTTACACAAATAATGAATGTAAGCAGCTCAATCATAACAGAGCTAATTCCCTCTTTAATTGCTTTAGCCATTAATGCAATGGGAATGGTCATACCATCAGCAATAGGGATTGGTGTCATAAATAAAAACAAACCAATTAGCGAAGGAACTAAAAAGGTAAGCCAAGTGCGCATATTATATTGCGACGAAGTGGGGAACTGAGACATATTTTTAACCTATAAAAACCACAAAAAGAGCAAAGTGCTCTTTTTGTGGTAAAAACTTATTATTATTAAATATTAATACCGCGCTGAATGAGTGCAGCCACTAATGCTTGCTGTAAACCATTCATAGTACCTGGCTCAAGCGTATCGCCTTGTTCATCCATCCAGGTCAGACTAGTGCCGCCTTGTTTGGTTTTACTTACTAATATTTGATATTGACCTTCATCAATAGGTAATTGGGTTACTTCGTCACCCCAAATAGAATCCCATACACTTGACTCTGGTTTTTTATAATCTGCCGTAATTAAGCCTGTATCTGGGTTAATTTCAACAATAGTGAACGACAAGCGCTCTAAAAACCCTGAAAAACGGTCAAATACAGTTTCATACGACTGCTCAGTTACAAGTGCTGCATTACCTTTGTTATCAAAGCCCATTTCTAAAGAAATAATACCTTGGCGTTTGCGCATATCAACTTCAAGTTGACGATAACGATAATCAAACTCGCTAATAACTTGGTTAAGTGCACGCACTTCTAACTGTTGCTTAAATAAATCACTTAAAGGCTCATCACCTTTAAAGTCAATAAGTTCAGCACTTAATGAAGCCGTACGCTGATGCGACTTTTCTTCAATTGTAAATTTAAAGCGTTCTAAATCAACACTTTCGTCGCTATTCCATAACCAGCTTTCTTCTGGCTTAATAATAGCGTACCAATCTGTTTCTATAATGCCTAGTAGCTTGTCTGCTTTAGTCGCTTGCGTGTTATTGTCGGCTAAAACCGCATTAATAGACTCCCAAATAAACTCATCTAGGTCATCAATACCATCGTTTTTATCAAAATAAACACGGGCGTTTTTATCTGTTTCTTCAACCCAACTACCCTTTGCTACTGTAAGTACTTGAGCAGGCGGACGGTAATTTGTAGCATCTGGATTATTACTATATTGGCCTACATCCATTTTATATGTTGGATCTTGAGCGGGTTGTGATAACGATGCAGGCACTTTTACTGCTTCATGAGCGCGATAATTACGCTCGTCATGTGCATCATTAGTAAATACACTACATCCTGATAAACTTACCAATACACTTACTGTTAGTGCTTTTGGGATCCAATACTGCACAGATATTTCTCCTTAGCATACCCTTTAATTGTTTTAACAAGTATATGAGTGGGTAATGCCGATTTGGTTCAGTGTAAAATCAATATTAACTTTACAGTTATAATTTGGTTGCCTGGTTGCTTAATACTCACCTCTGTTAACAAAAGTAAGCAACAAATAGACACATTTGGGCTATGGTACTTTCCCATGCTTGTAAAAACAAGAAACACTGTACTTTTAAACTGCTAAATTAGCAGCCTGTGTAGTTTAAACACGTTTTTGTGTTAAACTTCGCCGCCACGCAACTTTATGTGTTTACTTTTTGTGTTGCCAACTGCGCTGTTGTAATTCAAGTAACTTAGGTATTTAAACCCATGACTGCACACTCAAATCATCAAATTGTTTTAACAGCTATTGGCGAAGACAGGTCTGGCATAGTTAGTGAGTTAACTCAGCTAGTAAGCGATTGCCACTGTAATATAATAGATAGCCGCATTGCTATTTTAGGTAACGAATTTACATTTATCATGCTACTTAGCGGTGACATGTCGGCCATTAGCCGCATAGAACATACCCTGCCTACCAAAGCGATGGAACTGGGTTTGCTCACTATGATGAAGCGCACAGCAAGTCATAACCAAGGAGCGTTTCGCGCTGGTTACACACTAGAGTACACAGGCACCGACACACCCGGCACTTTGAGTAAAGTTACGCGCTTTTTTGCAGACAACAATATTATTATTTGCTCACTAAAGTCAGACACTTATGATGACGAAGAAGCAGTAATGAGAATGCGCTGTGAACTAGAGTTTAATATTCCTGTTGAAGTAGATGTAGACCAATTTAAAATTAGTTTTGAAAAACTTTCTCACCTTCTCAACGTAGACTATATATTTAGACGTATTCGTTAAATTAAGGAGCAAGCATGAACAAAATCAGCCCATTACAAGCCGGCGACAACGCCCCCGCTTTTAGCTTACAAAACCAAAACGACGAAACAATCACCTTAAGCGAGTTGTTAAAACAGCAACAAGTACTGGTTTATTTTTACCCTAGAGCGTCAACACCAGGCTGTACCGTACAAGCCGAAAACCTACGCGACCAGCAAGCAGAACTGGCAAAATTTAACACCCGCGTAGTAGGCATAAGCCCAGATCCAATTAAACGCCTTAAAAATTTCGAAACTAAAAAAGAACTTAACTTCGATTTACTCTCAGATGAAGATCACGCCATTGCAGATGCATTTGGAATTTGGGGCTACAAAAAATTTATGGGCAAAGAATACGACGGCATACACCGCCTGACGTTCTTAATCGGTCAAGACGGCAAAATTAAACACCTGTTCGATAAGTTTAAAACCAAAGATCACCATCAGGTAGTGTTGGATTATCTCGCAGCAGAATAAGTTAGCGGCAGAGTAAGTTACTCGCTGTTAGAAATTAGACATATCGAGTAGGGTGAGGCTTTTGCCTCATCCCTCTCACAGAACCGTACGTACGGGCCTCGTATACGGCTCCTGTATTCTTCTATCCCTTCGGCTTA
>LV_Brine_h2_0102DRAFT_1000117_pt1 | contig 28864 bp, 19 predicted proteins | sample LakVidmifraction_3_FD_10600 | JGI IMG/M metagenome (IMG submission 10600)
CAAAAATATCATCACAAAAATTCATAATACCCTTAAGTTTAAGTCTCAATTTATCGCTACAAACATAAGCAAACAATTGCTAGTGAGAAAATAAAAGCTAGGCATACTTGTTTAACAAAGCCATTTTGTCTCAAGATATCATAATGCGAACTAGCCAGCGATATCGCTTCGCCCTAATCACGGGGGGGGCGGCCAATTTTAAATCACTACTTTTAACATCTAATGATATTTAACAGCGCCGCTGTTATGATTAAACATAACTTCAACAATAATTAAGTTTTGAAATGATAAGCGGTTTTAATAATGCCTAATTACTCCCTTGATGATTTACGTTATTTTTGCACTATAGTGAAATTAGGTAGCTTTAAAAAAGCATCCGAAAGTCTAAATCTATCATTATCAACCTTAAGCCGCAGAATACGTTTATTGGAGCAAACTCTACAGTTAACCTTACTTAATCGAGACGCTCATCGCGTTACATTAACTCATACAGGGGAGCTATATTACGCTCGCTACTGTAAACTGTTTGAGGAAGTAGACGCCATAGAGCAAGCGTTATCTGATGAGAAGCAGCAACCAAAAGGTAAAATTAGAATTTCTGCGCCAATTTACATGGGCAAGCATTTTTTAAGCGCTATTTTTTGTGATTTTTTACTGCTGTATCCAGAAATACAGTTAGATTTACGTTTTTCAAATGACTTAATTGATATCGAAAAAAAAGGCATTGATATTGCTTTTAGAGTACGAAACCCAGCTATTGATAATTGGGTTATTAGAGAGTTGAAACTCACCCATAATATAATATGTGGCCGCCCTAACCAAACCACTCATTTAATTACCCACCCTGAGCAATTAGAAGAACAACCCAAAGTTATTTGCTTTGGATTAGCCCCGTGGCAATTAAAAAATAAACTGACTAATGAAGTGTATAACGTTGAGCCAAAAAAACACATTAGGCTTGAAGTTGATGAAATTCAAATGATGAAACATGCCGTAGAATCGGGTGTTGGCATTAGTTATATACCTGATTATATTGCATTGCCATTAATAGAGTCAGGAACGCTTGAGCGTATTCTTCCTGATTGGCAAAGTGAAGGGCAGCCTTTTTCTATGCTTTATCGCGACAGAAAACAAATCCCTCATCGTGTGAGGTTACTAATAGACTATACCTTGCAACACTTTAGCTAAAGCGCTGCAAGGTATTTTTTAATAACTCAGCCTCAGTACCATAACGCTATAAAAGTCGCTTAAAGTATTGCTGTAATTACTAAACGGCTTGCTTAAACGGATTGCGAGTATCTTGATGCTCATCAAGATTACGCATTAAAATAGCGTACGCTAAATCTAGTGCTTGAGGCAGCGCTATTTTAACAATATGGCCGGAACCTTTAGCATCGCTAATACTTTCACCCTTTTTATTTTCCATCTGCTCAAGTACAAAGCTAATATTACCTAGTGGGGTCATTAACTCTAATGAATGGCCAACACAAAACTTATTTTTTACATCAATATCAACTAAGCCGTTAGCATCTCTACCCAGCACTTCGCCAACAAACTGTTGTTTAGTTGATACCGAATGGCCGTATTCATAATTTTGATAGTCTTGGTGCGCATGGCGCTTTAAAAAGCCTTCGGTGTAGCCTCTGTGGGCTAAATTTTCTAAGGTTTTAAATAAGTTGGTATCAAACGGGCGACCAGCTACTGCGTCATCAATTGCTTTGCGATAAACCTGCGCGGTGCGTGCTACATAATAAAAAGACTTAGTGCGCCCTTCTATTTTTAAGCTATGTATACCCATTTGGGTAAGTTGCTCTACATATTGTACTGCACGTAAATCTTTTGAGTTCATAATATAAGTACCGTGCTCATCTTCATAAGCAGGCATATATTCACCGGAGCGACCTTGCTCCTCTAACATGACTATTTCGCTGCTAGGCGCGCCTTCACCAAGCGTAGGTATTATACTTTTAGGATCGAACTTATGTACCATTTCGCCCGTTTCGTTTTCAACGCCCGGTTTTACATCGTAATCCCAACGACAAGCATTAGTGCATGTACCTTGATTTGGATCGCGTTTGTTTATGTAACCCGACAATAAACAGCGTCCAGAATACGCCATGCACAAGGCACCATGGACAAATATTTCCAGCTCGGTATTTGGGCAAAGCCTGCGTATTTCGGCAATTTCTTCTAGCGACAGTTCGCGCGATAAAATAACTCGCTCGATCCCCTGTTTTGCCCAAAATTGTACACTCGCGTAATTTACCGCATTCGCTTGTACCGATAGATGAATAGGCATAGTCGGCCATTTTTCACGCACTAACATAATTAAACCCGGATCAGACATGATCAGCGCATCGGGCTGCATAGCAATAACCGGCTCAATGTCGCGTAAATACGAGTTAACTTTAGCGTTATGCGGCGCAATATTAGATACCACATAAAACTTTTTATTCAGTGCATGCGCTTCATCTATACCTACTTTTAATGTTTCAAGATCAAACTCATTATTACGTACTCTTAAGCTATAGCGTGGCTGCCCTGCATATACTGCATCGGCACCATAGGCAAACGCATAGCGCATGTTTTTTAAGCTGCCCGCGGGCGATAATAGTTCAGGGGTGAACGCAAACAGCGGCGTGTTTTTTGAAGAGTTAACAGTAGTTGATGGCATGAGCGCTCCATACATAAAACTGGTTACAAGCCAGTTGCATGAATAATTAACAAATACAATAAGTGTAGAGCGCGGCAGTATAAATGCAGCAAATTATTTGTATTTGATCGAGATCACAAAATAACAATCAAATTGGTTATTAATAATAATTAGTATTTTTACGTTAAAACGCGTATAATTCGCGCCCGTTAATATTCACACTTTCACTTAAAATTATTGGAGCATTAAGATGGCTTTAGAACGTACTTTCTCAATCGTAAAACCTGATGCAGTTGCTAAAAACCACATCGGCGCTATCTACAACCGTTTCGAAACTGCTGGCCTTAAAATCGTTGCAGCTAAAATGGTTCACCTTTCACAAGAGAAAGCTGAAGGCTTCTACGCTGAACACAGCGAACGTCCTTTCTTCGGTGCTTTAGTATCTTTCATGACATCTGGTCCAGTAATGGTTACCGTTCTTGAAGGCGAAAACGCTGTTCTTAAAAATCGTGAAATCATGGGTGCTACTAACCCTGCAGACGCACTAGCAGGCACTTTACGTGCAGACTACGCTGACAGCATCGACGAAAACGCTGTTCACGGCTCTGACGCTGTTGAATCTGCTGCTCGCGAAATCGCGTACTTCTTCGCTGACGAAGAGCTTTGTTCACGTACTCGTTAATTCGAACTCGTTAACATATTGAAAAGGGCTTTCGGGCCCTTTTTTAGTCATTATGTAAGGTATTAATCAGTAAACTTATAATGTTTTACTTAATGATTAAGCTGAGTGAATTGTGTACAATTCGTCCTCGTAAATTTTTATCTCCACCGTCACCGATTGAGGTTGTTTCATGACCGAGCAAAAAAAGATTAACTTATTAGATTTAAACCGAGAAGGGATGCGCGAGCTATTTGCATCGTTCGGTGAAAAGCCGTTTCGTAGTGACCAGGTGATGAAATGGATTTATCATTTTGGCGTAGACAACTTCGACGATATGAGCAACGTAAACAAAAAGCTTAAAGAAAAACTTAAAGCTGAATGCGAAATTGTTGCCCCAGAAATATCAGTGCGTCAACAAGCTAAAGATGGCACGATCAAATACGCATTAGTGCTTGAAGGCGGCCAAGAAGTAGAAGCTGTTTGGATCCCTGAAAAAGAACGCGCTACGTTATGTGTATCATCGCAAGTTGGTTGTGCGCTTGAATGTACTTTTTGCTCTACAGCACAACAAGGCTTTAACCGTAACTTAAAAGTATCTGAAATTATTGGCCAGGTTTGGCGTGTAGCTAAAGATATTGGCCTTGATGGTCACAGCGAAAAACGCCCGGTAACAAACGTGGTAATGATGGGCATGGGTGAGCCACTCCTTAACGTTAAAAACGTAGTCCCCGCGATGGAACTGATGTTGGACGATTGGGGTTTTGGTTTATCTAAGCGCCGCGTTACATTAAGTACTTCAGGCGTGGTACCGGCTCTGGATTTACTAAAAGAAAAAATTGACGTAGCACTGGCTATTTCATTGCATGCTCCTGATAACGCACTGCGCGATATTTTAGTGCCCGTTAATAAAAAATACCCTATTGAAGAGTTTTTAGCGGCGTGTCGTCGTTATATCGATGGCTCTAAAGCAAATAAAGACGTAACCGTTGAATACGTTATGCTCAATGGTATTAACGACAGCACCGACCAAGCGCACGCATTGGTACAAACGCTTAAAGGCACTCCTTGTAAGGTAAACCTTATTCCGTTTAACCCATTTCCGGGTAACGAATATACGCGTTCGAGTAATAGTCGTATTGACCGTTTTTCTAAGGTTTTACAAGCAGCCGGCATTACTTGTATTGTACGTCGCCCTCGCGGTGATGATATTGATGCAGCGTGTGGTCAATTAGCTGGCGATGTTGTTGATAGAACAAAACGCTTGGCTAAAAAGAAAATGCGTGACGATAACGCGATTACCGTTAATATTCACCAAGCATAACCTCATCTCTAAATAGCAATCAGTCTTAATTAATACTTCATATCAAGACTGATTGCTTTTAAGTCGTTTATTTTTAAATAATTGATGCAACATAGATGCTTTTAGGTAAGATAGGCGCTATGGACAAAAAATAAAGAGACAAGGTAATGCGACCTTTACTAGTTTTAACTATATCTACGCTCGCCTTAGGCGGTTGCGTTACAGAAAATAGTTATAACGGCAGTGATAAACCCGTTGTCGAAAATAAAATTAATAGCGCAGGCGCAGCTCGAACTCGCATTGCCCTTGCTTTACAATATTTAAATACGGGTAATAACTCTCAAGCAAAATATAACCTTGAACGTGCCAGCGAATATGCGCCAAACCTACCCGAAGTCCACTACTCTTTAGCGTATTACTATCAACAAGTTGGTGAAAATAAACTTGCCGATTTAGCCTATCAAAAAGCACTTGCTATTAAACCTGACGATCCTAATACCTTAAATAACTATGGGGTATTTTTATGTGGTATAGATGAATACGACCGTGCTACTGATCAGTTTTTAAAAGCAATCGCAATACCCAGCTATATCCGTGTTGCCCAAAGCTACGAAAACTTAGCGTTGTGCGCTATAGAATTTGACGACTTTGATAACGCCGAAACTTATTTTCAGCAAGCAATAAATCACAGTTCTCAGCGCGCTTCAACGCTGATTAGTTTAGCGGCTTTATATTACGCTAAAAGCGATTTATACAAAGCAAGTGCACTGTTAAAGCGTTACGACGATACCGCGCAAATATCTCCGCGTGCTTTATTACTTAGTTATTTAATTAAACAGCGCATGGGTAAAATTGAAGAAGCAGAGAAAATTGCTGCAACTATCCTACAAACTTACCCAAGTAGTGAGCAGGCTTTTGCGATTAGAGATAGCCAAATAAAACAAACCGAATTTGAAGTTTTGCGCGAAAAATATCGTCAAGCGCAGCTCAATGAATTAAAACAAGATGGTAGCGAAGCGCAATTAAGTTCACAGCCTAAAATAAAAATAATTCGTAAAAAGCGTCCATCACAAAATGACTCAACAAGCTTAATTAGTGCTAATAAAACGCCCGTTGCACCAGTAACAGACCCAGCTGCAGTAATAGCCAAAGTTAAACCAGTTCTGCCATCAAGCAAAACTGTCGCACCACCAAGCCAGGCGAACGCTGTGCTTAACGCAAAACCAATAACAAACTCAACAAACCAAAGCAGTAAACAAGCTATTGTTAGCCCTTTAAGCGCGCAGCCTGAGACACCACCAAGCACCTTGCCTGCAGCACAGGCTGCAGCTAATAATAACGTTAAAATAATTTCTTTTGGTGCTCCTCAACCTGCTATTAACAGCGCTAATAAAGCAAATACAACTAACACTACTTTCAGCCAAGCGAGTGCTCAACCTAGTAATAATGGTCAGGTGGTTTTTTATAAGCCCACTAAAAATGCAGATGTATTTGCTAGCAATAACAGCAACGAACTTGACACCATAGAGCTGAGAAATGCGCCAACAAGTAACGACAATAAGCTACCTATGCTCAACCCTAAGGTTGCGCCGCTTACAGTCCCGTTTCATATTATAGAGTTTGGTGAAAACCTATTTAGCATTTCGGTACGATACAATGTTAAACTACAAAAGCTCCTATTATGGAATGGATTAAAAGAGTCAGATCGGGTAATGAATGGCAGTAAAATTTACCTTAACGATCCTAACATTTATTATGAAATTAAAGCTGGTGATACCCTTTTTGAAATAGCTACCCAGCGGCAGGTATTAATTGATGAATTAATGCGATGGAATAAATTAAGTCCTGATATAGCACTAACACCAGGGCACAATCTTTTACTAGTGGATCCAGACTCATACCTATTATGAATGAAGAAATTACTCAGCCCCAAAGCGAACAACCTTCTCTTGGGCAAATATTAAAAACACACAGAGAAAACGCTGACATTAGCCTTGCTACTATGGCAACACATTTAAAACTGACTGTGTTACAAGTGCAACGTATAGAAAATGATGAATATCAACTACTTGGCCCTACAACCTTTGTAAAAGGGTATATAAAAAATTATTGCCGAGAGCTAAAAATTGATCATACACCTATTTTGGCTATGCTACCTGCACCTACAACGCCTGAAAAACCCGTTGATATGCAGAGTTTTTCGCGTCGTACTGAAAAAGAAGCTAACGACAGTCGTTTAATGATTGCCAGCTATATTATTTTAGCCATTGTAATTGGCTCCTCTGCCTTGTGGTGGTGGCAAACTGCTATGCCTATCGAAGAGCAAACAAGTAATATTAATGTTGAAAACTCAATAATGAGTGAACAACAAGAGCAGGCTGCGCAAAGTAATATTGGCGCATCACAGCAGCAAGTTCTGGAAACAAATAATGTAGCATTACCGCAAAGTGAGCAATTAAGTGCGCTACCTAGCGGTAATAGTACAATTAACACCACTACTACAGCCCCTAACGAAGCAAACAATAGTAGTACTATCGTTATGCTTTTTAATGATGAGAGCTGGGTAGAAATTTATGATGCCGAAGGTGAAAAAATTGCGTTTGGAGTAAAAAAAGCAGGCTATGAAATGACCTTAACAGGCATAGCTCCTTTTTCGGTTGTGCTGGGTAAGCATGATGCAGTTAATATTACTCTAAACGGTGAAGCTGTTGACCTATCAGCTTTTCCAAAAAATCGTTTAGCTAAATTTAAATTACCACTAGCAGAGTAGCCGCTATGTTTTCAGAATCCCCAATAAAACGCAGAAAATCAACCCGTATTAATGTTGGTAATGTACCTATAGGTGATGGCGCGCCCATTGCCGTGCAGTCAATGACTAACACCGACACTATGGATGTGGATGCAACCGTAGCACAGATTCAGGCAATACAAGATGCCGGCGCCGATATTGTGCGCGTATCTGTACCAACTATGGACGCCGCCGAAGCATTCAAAAGCATTAAAGAGCAGGTAACTATACCGTTAGTAGCCGATATTCACTTTGATTACCGAATTGCCTTAAAAGTGGCAAAATATGGCGTAGATTGTCTGCGTATTAACCCAGGTAATATTGGCAGCGAAGAGCGAATTAGGGCTGTGGTAGATGCGGCTCGCGAGCACAACATTCCTATTCGTATTGGTGTAAATGGCGGCTCATTAGAGCGCGATTTACAAGAAAAATACGGCGAGCCTTCGCCCGAGGCATTATTAGAGTCGGCAATGCGCCATGTAAATATATTGCGCCGTTTAGACTTTGATCAATTTAAAATATCAGTAAAAGCGTCTGACGTGTTTTTAGCTGTAGGTGCTTATCGCTTGCTAGCAAAAGAAATAGACCAACCTCTGCATTTAGGTATCACCGAAGCCGGTGGCATGCGCTCAGGCTCAGTTAAATCTGCAGTCGGTTTAGGCATGTTACTTGCCGAAGGAATTGGCGATACGCTACGTGTTTCGTTGGCAGCCGATCCGGTGCAAGAAATTAAAGTTGGTTTTGATATTTTAAAATCACTGCGTATTCGTTCTCGCGGTATTAACTTTATTGCTTGCCCTAGCTGCTCTCGCCAAGAGTTTGATGTAGTTAGCACCATGAACCAATTAGAAGAGCGCTTAGAGGATATTATTGAACCGGTTTCGGTCTCAGTGATTGGCTGTGTAGTAAACGGCCCTGGCGAAGCATTGGTAAGTGATATTGGTTTAGCCGGCGCTAGTCGTCGCTCAGGATTATATATTAATGGCGAACGCCAAAAAGCCCGCATAGATAACAATAATATTGTTGAACAACTTGAAGGCTACGTGCGCGATTTTATTGCAAAAAAACAAAACCAAACACCTATCGATATTAAAATCGTTGAGTAACACCTTTAATTAGTTAGTTTGGCCTTTATTTAAATTGTGCTATCGCTGGGTAACTTAGCAATAGCGCGCCTCTAAGCTCGCATTTACGTGTAAATTAGGGTTATAATATCGGGTCAATTTTTTTAGTTTTATGTTGTCGCAGTCAAGCATTGTACAACAACAGTTTTTAGGATTTAGCAGTGGCAAAACAAATTCAAGCAGTTCGCGGTATGAACGATTGCCTACCAGGCGATACTCAAGTTTGGCAAAAAGTAGAAAATATTTTACGCGAAACCGTTGCGTCGTTCGGTTATCAAGAAATTCGTTTTCCAATTGTAGAATCAACCGACCTATTTAAACGCTCTATTGGTGAAGTAACCGATATAGTAGAAAAAGAAATGTACACCTTTGCCGATCGTAATGGCGACTTACTTACGCTTCGCCCAGAAGGCACCGCTGTGTGTGTACGCGCAGGAAACGAAAATGGCTTACTGTATAACCAAGAGCAACGCCTTTGGTATATGGGCCCAATGTTTCGCCATGAACGTCCGCAAAAAGGCCGCTATCGCCAGTTTCACCAATTTGGTTTAGAAACCTTTGGTATTGCGAGTGCCGACATAGATGCAGAAGTTATTTTACTTACAGCGCAATTATGGGAATCGTTTGGGATTAGCGAACATGTACGTTTAGAGCTTAACTCGTTAGGTTCAAACGAAGCACGTGCCAATTACCGTGATGCACTGGTTGCCTATCTTGAGCAACACCTTGATGTACTAGACGAAGATTCAAAACGTCGCATGTATTCAAACCCGCTACGTGTACTTGATAGCAAAAACCCTGACGTGCAAGCAATTTTAATTAATGCACCTAAGCTATCTGAGCATTTAGACACTGAATCAAAAGAACATTTTGCAAATTTATGTGAACGTTTAGACGCAGCCGGCGTCAAATACACGATTAACGAAAAACTGGTACGTGGTTTAGATTATTACAACCGCACTGTGTTTGAATGGATCACCGACAGCTTAGGCGCGCAAGGTACTGTGTGTGCCGGTGGCCGTTACGATGGCTTAGTTGAGCAACTTGGTGGAAAAGCGACCCCTGCAGTAGGTTTTGCAATGGGCCTTGAGCGCTTAGTGCTACTGCTACAAGCACTTGAGTGTGTAGGTGATATTCGTCGTAATGCTGATGTATATTTAGCATCAATGGGCGACAAAGCCAGTATTCAAGCACCTATTATTGCAGCGACGCTTCGACGCGATGTGCCAAACTTACGCGTTATGGTGCATGCTGGCGGCGGCAACTTTAAAAAACAATTAAAACGTGCTGATAAAAGCGATGCACTCGTTGCCGTTATTATCGGTGAAGATGAATTAGAACAAGGCGTTGTGACCATTAAGTATTTACGCGAGCGTAAAGAACAAGTCACATTAGAATTAGAACAAGCTAAAGCGCTATTAGCAGAGCTTATTAATAGCTAATATTTTAATAAAAGCATATTAATGCCAAAGCTATCACAGAGGTAAAAATGGATATTTATTCAACAGAAGAACAACAAGCCGAAGCCATAAAGCGCTTTTTCCGTGAAAACGGCCTTTCTCTTGCACTAGGTGTAATTGTAGGTTTAGGTGGTTTATATGGCTGGAAAGCGTATAACCAAAACCAAATTACCACAGCTGAGCAAGCATCAGACGCTTACACAACATTGGTTTCAGGCGAAAGTGTATTATCGTCAGCTGATACGTTTATTAGCGAAAATAAAGATACCAACTACGCAACGTTAGCTGCATTTGTAGCGGCTAAAGATGCTGTAGAAGCAAATGACCTAGACGCTGCAAGCGAAAAGCTAAGCTGGATAGTGTCTAACGTAAAAAACGATGAATTAAAAGCCATTGCTATTACACGCCTAGCTCGCGTTCAAATTGCCCAGCAGCAGTATGATGAAGCGCTAACGTCGTTAAATGCATCATTACCTGACGCATTTTCTGCCAATGTTGCAGAGCTTAAGGGTGATATTTACACTAAGCAAGGCGACAAAAAACAAGCTCGCGCAGCATATCAAGCAGCGGTTGATGCCGGTGGACTAACCAGTAATCCACTATTACAAATTAAGTTAGATGACCTAGCAGTAACAAGCCCAGCGGCATAAGGTTTTAGCTATGAAAAAAATAACAATCGCAACGCTTGCGCTTTGCATGGCAACTTTAATGGGTTGCTCGTCAAGTGATGATGAAGAAGAACTGGTTCTGCCTGAAATAGCCAACCAGTTCGAAACTAATATTGTATGGCAAGAATCAATTGGTAATGGTGTAGAGCATTATTTTTCACGCTTATCACCTGCTGTATATAAAGATACCGTATACGTTGCTAACCGCGAAGGCCAAGTAAAAGCACTTAAGCTAGAAAATGGCGATACGCTATGGAAAAGCGATGTGCGCCAAGATGTATCGTTTTGGCCATGGGCCGATAACGATAGTGCAAAATTATCGGGCGGAATATTACAAGCTTATGGTAAAATATATTTAGGTTCGGAGCATGGCTATGTTATTGCTCTAGATCGTGAAACTGGTGAAGAAGTTTGGCGTAAAAACGTACCCGGTGAAGCACTTTCAAAACCAGCTGCCGGTGACGGTTTGGTATTTGTAAATTTAGCTTCGGGTAAGTTATTAGCCCTTCATCCTGATACGGGTGAAGAACGCTGGCGCTTTGAGCAAGAAGTACCTGCGCTAACCTTACGTGGACAAAGCGCGCCTACTGTTGCAAATGGTGGTGTATTAGTTGGCCTAGAAACCGGCAAATTAAGCGTATTAATTTCAGACAGTGGTTACTCTGCATGGAGTGCCGAAATTGCAGTTGCTAAAGGTGCTTCAGAGTTTGAGCGTCTAGTTGATGTAGACACACAACCACTTATTAGCGGCCCATACGCTTATGCTATTGCTTATAATGGTAACCTAGCGGCAGTTGATATTCGTTCTGGTAATATTGTATGGAAACGTGAATACAGCAGTTACCGAGATATTGCCATGGATGCACAAAGTATTTATGTAGTAGATAGCAACGGTGTTATTTACGCATTGGATAAAGATTCAGGTATTGAACGTTGGAGCCAACCCGCTCTACGTGGTTGGTATTTAACAGGCCCTGCAGTTGCAGGTGAATATTTAGCGTTAGGGGATCAAGAAGGTAACCTACATTGGCTAAATAAAGTCACTGGCGAGCTAGTATCTCGTGAAGACTTTGACAGTTCAGGCTTTTTTGTTGAGCCTGTTGTTGCCAACGATAAACTGATTTTATATACCCGAGATGGGGAAGTTAGTGCGGTACAAATACCAAACTAACTTATGATTATTAGTATAACCCACTAATAGTTAATTATTTTTTGTAAGGCTTCGCAACGCGAAGCCTTTTGTTGTTTTTTAAAGAGGTAGTTTATGCTTCCCGTGATCGCTCTAGTGGGGCGACCCAATGTGGGCAAATCCACATTATTTAACCGTTTAACACGTACTCGTGACGCGCTCGTAGCCGATTTTCCAGGTTTAACTCGTGATAGAAAATATGGCCAAGCAAATTACGATGGCTATGAATTTATCGTGGTAGACACGGGCGGTATTGATGGTTCTGAAGAAGGCATTGAAATCGAAATGGCTGATCAGTCTCTGCTCGCCATTGAAGAAGCCGATATAGTACTGTTTTTAGTTGATGCCCGTGTAGGTATGACAGTAGCTGACCAAGCCATTGCTAATCACTTGCGCAAGCAAGAGAAAAAATGCTTTGTGGTTGCTAACAAAACCGACGGTATTGACGCCGATTCAAACTGCGCTGAGTTCTATCAATTATCGCTGGGCGAAATTCATCATATTGCTGCATCACATGGCCGTGGTATTACGTTATTACTTGAACAAACGCTACAGCCTTTAATTGCTGAATTAGCGGCGCTTGATGAAGATGTAAGTAACGATGATGAAGAGCTTATCGATTTATACCAAGAAGACAGTGAAGATGACTCTCATCAAGCATTTGCAGACAAACCTGTAAAGCTAGCCATTATTGGTCGTCCTAACGTAGGCAAGTCAACACTTACCAACCGTATACTCGGGGAAGAACGTGTAATTGTTTACGATATGCCAGGCACAACCCGCGATTCTATTTATATTCCGATGACCCGTAACGACAAAGAATATATTTTAATCGACACAGCTGGTGTGCGTAAGCGTAAAAAAGTAAGCGACGTGGTTGAAAAGTTCTCAGTGATTAAAACCCTACAAGCAATTGAAGACTGTAACGTAGTGTTATTAGTCGTTGATGCTCGTGCGGGTATTTCTGATCAAGATTTAAGCTTATTAGGTTTTGCACTTAACTCTGGCCGTTCACTGGTTATTGCGGTGAACAAATGGGATGGCTTAGACGATTATGTTAAAGATCGTATTAAATCAGAACTAGATCGTCGCTTAGGCTTTATCGACTTTGCCCGCCTGCACTTTATATCGGCATTACACGGTACTGGCGTAGGTCATTTATTTGAGTCGGTAGATGAAGCTTACGAGTCAGCTACTAAGCGTATAAGCACCGCAATGTTACGTCGTATTATGGACATGGCACAAGCGGATCATCAGCCACCACTTGTTCGTGGTCGCCGTGTTAAGCTTAAATATGCGCATGCCGGTGGTTATAACCCACCACGTATCGTTATTCATGGTAACCAAGTTCATGATTTACCTGATAGCTATAAACGCTACCTAATGAACTACTACCGTAAAGCACTGAAAATTATGGGCACACCTATCAAAATCGAATTTAGAGAAGGTGATAACCCATTTGCCGGACGTGTTAATAAAATAACACTATCGCAAAAGCGTAAAATTCGTGCGTTTAGTAAAGAAAACCGTAACAAATAGGTACTAGGTACTAGGTACTAGGTACTAGGTACTAAAATATTAAATGGCGTACATTAAATGTACGCCATTTTTTTGTTTAAAATAAAGTATTACGCAACCGCTTTATGAATAAGCCTAACTAACGGTTCGGGTAATGTTACATTACCAGCAAGCACAAAATCACGCGCCTCTACTGACATTTTTTGCCACGTACGGCGAATAATGCCAAGCCATTTTTGTTCATCATAATCTGGTTTGGTACTGGTAAAGGCCAACATATAATGTTCAATAAACACCAAACTTGCAATATCCTCCACTAACTGACTGTCTGGGTTGCGTTTAATATCTTGCTTAGCTACCGCGGCATAAACCCGTTGTTGCTGTGCTTCGTTAAAGCCAACTTGTTGCATCAACTCAATTACTCTTGAAGCATGAAATATATAAAGCGCACTACGCCACTGATGATACCCCTGCTTATTCATAGCAAAGTTACTACGCGGCGACTGCCAGCGCTCAATATGCTGGCCGCGTACTGCTATTTGCATAAGCTCATCGGCATTAGGGTTAAAACGTGCTAACATTTCGCTCATACGAGTTGCGTATAAACTTTCTTTTGGCAGGCTCTGAGCATTATATATTTCAGTATTAGGGTCTTGGCTATTTGCTTGATCAATTAAAGTTATTACTTGGTTAAGCATTGTTTTATTAGGTGCGCTATTTAGCATGGTACTTATATTTAACTTGAGTTTACTTTACACCATTCTAAGCCGCTCAAAACGAATAAGCGAGTACTGAACGTTAACCGCACTAACGAAGTGTTATCTATAAACAGCACGTGTTAACCTTGAACGATAAAAATTAACTCGCTAAAACGAGATAAACATGTTCAAAAAAAGTATTTTAGCTATTTGCTTAACCCTAGTTTCGCTGCCAAGTATGGCTGATAACAATGCCGATTTAAAAAATATAATTGATAAACATTGGCAACACGCCCAAGCCGAAAAAATATTTTTTCGTACCGATCCCGACGGCTGGAAACCCAATGGCAAGTTAGCTAATTGGACCGAGCACGCTATTGCTCAGCGTCAACTGTACAATGATGCCGTGCTCGACAATTTAAAAAACATTGATCCTAGCAAGCTCAGCGACGCGCAGTTGATGAATTACCGATTATTTAAATATGAACGAGAAACCGAGCAACAAAGCTATCTATTTCAGGATAAGTATTTTCCAGTAAACTTTTTAAGCGGCTGGCATACCTACTTTGCTGAAGCACCGGCTAATATGGCATTTTTAACTGCTAATGATTATGATCACTTTTTAGTCAGCCTTGCCGACTACCCTCGTTTTAATCAAGAAAACATTAACTTGATGAAAGCTGGGATTAAAAATGGTTATACGCATTACTGTAAAACCTTTGAAAATTACAGCAGTAGCATTAGCGCTCATATCGTTAAAAAACCTGAGAACAGCGCCTTATACGAGCCCTTTACCCGTATTCCGAGTACGTTTAGTGCAGAGCAAAAAGCCACATATCAAAACAAAGCAAAAGCTTTAATTAGCTCAAAAGTAGTACCCGCTTATCAGCATTTTTACGACTTTTTTGAAAACGATTACATGCCTAATTGCAGAGCCGAGCCTGGTATTTCAAGTGTTAAAGATGGCCTTGATTACTACAAATATACGGTAAATTATTACACCACCACCAATGCCACGCCAAAACAAATACACGAACTTGGCTTAAAGGAAGTCGCACGTATAAAAACGCAAATGCAAAACATCATTGATAAAGTGGGCTTTGATGGCACTTACGCTGAGTTTTTAGAGTTTTTAGCGAACGACAAGCAATTTTACGCAACAGACGCGCAAGACTTGCTCGAAAAAACCGCTTTCATTACCCAAAAAATGTATGGCAAGTTACCTACCTATTTTGGCCATTTACCGCGCAACACCTTTACGATTAAAGGCTCAGCAAGTCGCGGCGCGTTTTATATGCCACCACCTGATAACCGCTCACCAGGTACTTATTTTTTAGCTTCAACACCTAAAATACAGCCTTTATATAACCTAGAGGCACTGAGTTTACACGAAGCAATTCCTGGGCATCATTTACAAAATGCCGTTGCCATGGAGTTAAATGTACCCCAGTTTAGACGAACACTTAGCCACTCTGCATTTGGCGAAGGTTGGGGCTTGTACAGCGAACGTTTAGGCAAAGAAGCCGGATTTTATCAAAACCCTTACAGCGACTTTGGCCGTTTGGGCTACGAAATGTGGCGCGCAGTGCGTTTAGTGGTTGATACCGGTATTCATGCCTTTGGCTGGAGCCGCCAAAAGGCTATTGACTACTTGGCAGATCACACAGCCTTGCCGCAAAGTGCGGTTGAGGATCAAATAGATCGTTATATTTCTTGGCCAGGCCAAGCACTGTCTTACAAAATGGGCGAGCTAAAAATACGTGAACTGCGCGCAAAAGCCGAAAAAGAGCTAGGTGCTAAGTTTGATATACGCCAGTTTCACGACACTGTTATCGGCCAAGGTTCACTGCCAATGGCGGTGTTAGAAGCGGTAATAAATGAATGGATTGCACAGCAAAAGTCCGTTATTTGATGTCTGTGGCGCTGAACATTACTCAGCGCCTTTAACCTGCAAGCCCACTCGATTATTAAGGTAGGTTTTTTGTAAGATCTTGCGCAAGTGTGCCCGCTGGTTTTTCAACCATACGTGTTAGTTCTTTGCCATTTTGGCTAACTATAATAGTAGGTGTGTATTGTAAATTATGAGCCTGTGCTACGCCGCTAGCATCTTGCTTGTTGTACCCTACGGCTACAAATTTAATACTCTCTAATTGTACTTTCGACTGTTCAAGCAGTTTAATTAAACGCGGAACTTCGCGCGCGCTATCATGGCACCAAGTACCAAATAATACGGTTAACTCCTTCCCCTTTAATTTTTGTATTAGCGTAATATCTTGTTTGCTAGGGGTAAAGTTTTTATATTGCTGAGCAAAGTTATCATATTCTGCAAGTAAATCTGCCGCGCTAATACCCCCAGTATAAGGCGCTGTAGCCCCAAAAGTGGACAGTGGCAAACACAGAAAAAAGAATAAAACTAATTTTTTAAACATTAAGGCGCCTTTTTGTATTAATACTGTGAGTGTTTTATTTACTCGATTTAAGAGTATAAGTTAAGTTGATATATGGCTATTTTACAACCAAAGAAAGTCAATAGCATTACTATAATCAAGCCATTATTTATTGTTATCCATAAAAAAGTTTACTTGCGATAACTGCGTTAAATACTCTCGTCTTGCATCTTTATCTTGCGCTAATTTGTCTAAATCACCAATTAATGTAACTAACTTATTATGTGAATAATGGTTGGTATTTTTAAAATCATCTGGCTCACCAATCTCGTTTATACGTTCTTTTTTATCCATTTTGTGGCTGTTTTCGTTGTTTTCAAGCCAAATATCGTTAATAAGGCGAATGTTACTTTCGTTAGTGGTTTTTTCAGTAAGTGCCATTTTTAGCTCATACTGCGATTTATCTTGGTTGTATTGATAGGTTTTTTTATCAATATCTATTTGCTGGTATTGGTCAAGCCCAACTAACTCGTTATTTTTAACGGCGGTATTAATATTGTAACTTTCTTCGCTGTCGTAATAATCGGGCCGGGTATTCTGGTAGTCAAAATGGCTACTTACGTTTTTACTTTGCGTAACCCCTTTTAGCTCACCTGACTTTTGTTGCTCGGTGGCTTGGCTTAGCGCAACGTTACTTTTAGGCTGATAGTCGCCTCTGTCCATGGCAAACTCAAATTTTGCATCAAAATCAGCTAACTTAGAAATACCCGCCCCTAAAGAATTTTGCGTACTGTTGCCAAGCCCTTGATAGCGAGGATCGTTCGTGATCATGTTATCGACTAAATCGGCAACCATAGCGCGCCCGTCATTAAATTGCTGCGTTGCTAGTGACTCTAACTTGCTATAACGCTGCGCTGCTGAGGACATGCTCGTAAATGCGCCTTTAAATAAAGCAAAGCCTTGCTGCATATTTGCATCGCCTTTTTTACCAAATGCAGACGCTTTCTCGTCGCTACTATTGTGGCGGCTATCTTCAAGGTTTTTATCTAATGAGGCAAGATACTGCTGCATTTGCTGGTTATCTTTAGCGCCTACCGTTGCCATATCTAAAGTAAAGTCGATTTTATTAGCGCCGCGATCCGATTTAAATACCAGCGCTTGCTGCTGCATACTTTCATCTATGCTGTAGCTAAAATCAAGATTGTTTTCAGTAGATAAAACGCTCTCACCTTCGGTCGTTGAAAAAGACACATCAAAACCAGATAACTGCTGATGATTAAAATCTGCTAAAAAGTCTAAGTTCATATCGCCTTGGTTTACCGGCACATAACGGCTGTTAGCATATTGACTGACTTTAAAAAACTCATCAGCCATTTCACCTACACCTGCAAGTACTTCAGTTAGCGCCTGATGCTCAGCCTCTGACAAATCCCCTTCTACTTCATAGCTAAGGCTAAAATTATCAGCCGTTTTACCAGCACTTTCATCATAACCTTGCGATGAGTTAAAGGTAATATTAATAATATCGCCTTCTTTGGTTTTTACTGATAATTGAAAGCGGTAGTTATCGTCATCCTCCTGCTTGCTGCGATTAATACTCTCCATATAAGGGTTAAGCGCACGCTCAACACGCTGCTGACTAGAGGCTAAAAATGATGTTTGTTGATGCCCTAATTGCCCCAGATTAAATAAAATATCACTGGTGTTGGCGTAAGCACCCTGAATATCTGTTACCGATTTATTTAAGCGTTGTATGAGCTTATCGCTATGCTCATTTTTAAGTAGCCCTTCTTGCTGACTCGTTATTACAGTACGTATAGCTAACTCTTCAGCGCTGTAGTGGTAGCTCGATATATTTGCTTTTTTTGCAGGAGTGATCAGCACCGAAAGTTGCTGTTGCAGTAATTGGGCAACTTTTTCGTCGCTAAACTGACTGAGAAAATCGGACGTTATTTTGGGTGATAGCTCTGTTGCTAACTCTGGTATTAATTTTGGCGCTATTTCGAGTGGGCTATGTTGCAGTTTGCTGCTAAGGGTATGGTTTGCATTATCAACTGGCAGTACTTGCTTTGTCGCTAAACTAGAGTGGTTATTTAACCCATTGTTAATCATGATCATCCTTAATCGCAAACTGCTATTAAGTATATATCGGTCGGCCAACTAAAAACTTGAGCGATTTATAACCTTGTTACTTAAATTACAAATAAAGTAACAAGGTTATCTAGGGCGTGTTGATCTTTGCGGATTAAAACTCGCTCTATTTAGGGGAGTTTAATCACTAATTTTAGCGATTAATTGTGCCTTAACTTGGCTTATCGGTCACGGCTCCGGTAGAGGCTGAGCTTACTGTTCTGGCATATTTTGCTAGTAATCCGCGGGTGTATTTTGGCGCAGGTTGTTGCCAACGTTGTTTCCTACTGGCCATTTCTTCATCAGTAATATTAAGAGTCATTTCACGGCTTTGCGCGTCAATAGTAATGCTGTCACCATTTTCTACTAGTGCAATGGCGCCGCCTTCGTAAGCTTCTGGTGTAACGTGCCCCACAACAAAACCCCTACTACCACCTGAAAAACGACCATCGGTAATAAGCGCCACATCGTTACCTAAACCTTTACCCATAATAGCTGAAGTGGGGCTTAGCATTTCACGCATACCTGGGCCACCTTTAGGACCTTCATAGCGAATTACTACAACGTCTCCGGCTACTACTTGCCCATCTATAATAGCGGCAAAACCTTGCTCTTCTGAGTCATATACTTTTGCGTTGCCGGTAAAGCGTAAACCCTCTTTACCCGTAATTTTTGACACTGCCCCTTCTGGCGCTAAGTTGCCAGCTAATATAACTAAATGACTGTCTTTTTTAATCGGCTTATCAAAAGGTAAAATAATATTTTGCCCTGCTGGGTAATCTGCTACATCGGCTAAATTTTCGGCCATGGTTTTGCCTGTCACTGTCATACAGTCACCGTGCAGCATACCGGCATCTAATAAACGCTTCATCAGTGGCTGAATGCCACCAATTTCAATCAACTCCGACATTAAATATTGACCGCTTGGGCGCAAGTCTGCAATTACTGGTGTTTTATCGCCAATACGCACAAAGTCATCCAATGTTACTTCAACGCCTACCGCATCAGCCATAGCAATTAAATGCAGCACCGCATTGGTTGAGCCGCCTAAGGTAATGATCAGCGTAATTGCATTTTCAAACGCTTTTTTGGTCATAATATCGGAAGGTTTAATGTCATGCTCTAGCAAATAAACAATCGCTTTACCCGCATCAATACAGTCTTGTTTTTTGTTTTGTGAAATAGCATTTTGCGCAGAACTATTTGGCATACTCATGCCTAAAGCTTCAATTGCTGAGGCTAACGTATTTGCCGTGTACATACCACCACAAGAACCAGCCCCTGGTATGGCTGTTTTTTCAATATGTTCTAATTGCGTAATTGGAATATCGCCTGCCGCGTAGCTGCCCACCGCTTCAAATACCGAGACTATATCGGTATGATTTTCACCGGGTAAAATTGTACCGCCGTACACAAATATAGAGGGGCGGTTTAAACGTGCTAAACCCATTAAACAACCCGGCATATTTTTATCACAACCGCCAATAGCAATAATACCGTCGTGGCCCATACCCGCCGATACCGCTTCTATTGAATCGCAAATTACTTCGCGTGATACTAAAGAATATTTCATCCCTTCGGTGCCCATAGAAATACCATCGGATACGGTAATGGTATTATATATAACGCTTTTCGCACCGGCGCTATCTACGCCTTTACCCACTTCTTCGGCAAGTGTATTAATGTGCATATTGCACGGCGTTACCATAGACCATGTAGAGGCAATACCAACTTGAGACTTTTTAAAATCGTCATCATTAAAACCTACCGCTCGTAACATAGAACGACTAGGAGCCTGAGCGCTACCATCTACAATTTTTTGTGAATATTTACGTGGTTTTTCAGAAGTCATTTCTTACCTTACCTACTTTTTACAAGGTTTATTAATAGAATAAATTATAAAAACAAGCCCCACCTTGCATAATTAATGCGGTAGGGCTTGCTATAATAGATGGTTTTAACTTTTAAAGCAGTTAAAGTTTACAGACTTGTAATCGCTTTAAGGCAAATAGCTTTTACCCATTAAATAGCTGTCAACCTCACGCGCGCAGCGTCGACCTTCATCTATTGCCCACACAATTAAGCTTTGTCCGCGACGACTATCGCCTGCGGCAAATACGCCAGGCTTGCTTGTAGCAAACTTATCGTACTGTGCTGCAATATTAGAGCGAGCATCTTGCTCTAAACCAAATTGTGCAACAAGGCCACCTTCTGGCCCCATAAAGCCCATAGCAATCAGTACTATATCGGCAGGAATTATCTTTTCACTGCCCGCTACTTCTTGTGGCACCATTTGCCCTTTATCGTTAAGTTGCCAAGTAATATCTACAGTGTGCACAGCTTTAACATTACCTTGCCCGTCACTTTCAATTTTTTTAGTCATCACTAAATATTGACGTGGATCTTGGCCTTGTACTGCAATAGCTTCTTTTTGGCCGTAATCAACCAACAAACGTTTCGGCCATTGTGGCCAAGGATTGCTGCTCTCGTCGCGTTGCTCGGGTGGACGAGGCATAATTTCTAGCTGAATAGCACTTTTACACTGATGGCGAAGCGCAGTACCAATACAATCGGTGCCGGTATCACCGCCACCTATAACCACTACATTTTTGCCTTTCGCATTAATGAACGCTCCGTCTTGATGTTCGCTATCGAGCAAGCTTTTGGTATTGGCTGTTAAAAAGTCCATCGCAAAATGCACACCGTTAAGTTCGCGCCCTGCAACGGGTAAGTCGCGCGGTACTGTGGCACCAATACATAACACGACTGAGTCAAAGTCAGTTTCTAACTGTGCCACACTAATGTCTTTGCCTACTTCAGTATTAGTAACAAAAACAATGCCTTCTTGGGCTAAAATATCAACCCGACGTTGCACTAATTCTTTTTGTAGCTTCATGTTTGGAATACCATACATTAGCAAGCCACCAATGCGGTCGGCGCGCTCATATACAGTAACCATATGGCCAGCTTTATTTAACTGTGCTGCAGCGGCAAGGCCCGCTGGGCCCGAACCAATTACGGCTACATTTTTACCAGTGCGAGATGCAGGTGGCTCAGCAACCACCCAACCTTGCTTAAAGGCATGATCAATAATTTCTTTTTCATGTAACTTAATAGCCACCGGATCGGCGTTAATACCCAGTACACATGCACCCTCACAAGGGGCTGGGCATACACGCCCAGTAAACTCAGGAAAGTTATTGGTTTTATGCAATAGCTCTACTGCATCTTGCCAGCGGCCGCGATAAATTAAGTCATTCCACTCCGGTATTACATTATTTACCGGACACCCAGCTACTGCCGGTGCAAATTCTGATTTTGCCGACTGACAAAACGGCACGCCACAATCCATACAACGCGAAGCTTGCTGCTCTACATCTGCTTGTGGTATTTCTTCATATACTTCCAGCCAGTCAATTAAACGTTCACCTGCGTTACGCTCAGTTGGCAAGGCACGACCTACGTTGATAAACCCTGTTGGATTTCCCATAATATATTCTCCTTGGCAGCTTAAGCTTTAGCGCTAGCTATGTTGTTTAAATGAATGTCGAATGCTTCTACGGCAATGTCATACTCTGAGGTGAATTTTCCGCTACTGCGTACATCATTCATATAACCTTGCATGCGTTTGTAATCAACCGGCATTACTTTAACAAAGCGCTTAACATTGCTGTTCCAATCTTTTAATAAATCACTGGCAACATCTGAACCTGTAGCATCAAAATGTTGGCTAATTAAGACTTTTAATTCGTGGCTTTCAGCGTCGGTATCTACACTTTCAAGTGCGACCATTTCCATATTGCATTTAGCCGAAAAGTCATTATTTACATCAAGTACGTAAGCAACACCGCCCGACATACCTGCAGCAAAGTTTCGACCAGTTGCGCCCAAAATAACCACTTTACCGCCGGTCATGTATTCACAACCGTGATCCCCCACACCTTCAACAACGGCTGTTGCGCCCGAGTTACGTACACAAAAACGCTCCCCCGCTATACCGCGTATAAAGGCGCTACCAGAAGTTGCTCCAAAAAAGGCCACATTACCAATGAGGATATTTTCACTAGCAGCAAACTTAGCTTGTTTACTAGGGTACACCACTAAATTTGCGCCAGAGAGTCCTTTACCAAAGTAGTCGTTGGCATCGCCTTCAAGTTCAAAACGTAAACCCCTGGTTGAAAAACAACCAAAGCTTTGCCCCGCTGAGCCGTTAAACTTAACCTTAATAGTATCTTGCGGTAAGCCATCTGCATGGTACTTTTTAGAGATTTCGTTAGAGATCATCGCCCCTATGGTTCTGTCGGTGTTAATCACATCGTATTCAAGCGCCACACTTTGCCCAGACTCTAGTGCCGCTTGAGCATCTTTGATCATTTTGCGATCGATAATGTCGTCGATTAAATGCTTTTGCTTTATTGATTGATACAGAGTTTCGTTTTCAGCGCATTCTGCTTTGTGTAATAGTGGAGTTAAGTCAACGCCTTGGTATTTCCAATGGTCAACATCTTTGCGCTGCGTAAGGCACTGAGTTTGGCCCACCATTTCTTCAATACTTCTAAAGCCAAGCTCAGCCATAATTTCGCGTAAACCTTCTGCCATCATGGTAAAAAAGTTAACTAAAATATCGGCACGACCAGTAAACTTGTCGCGCAGGCCTTTATCTTGTGTGGCAATACCAACTGGGCAGGTATTTAAATGACACTTACGCATCATAATACATCCCTCAACCACCAATGCTGTGGTAGCCATGCCGTACTCTTCTGCACCAAGCAGCGTTGCAATGGCTAAGTCGCGTGGCGTTTTAAGTTGCCCATCGGTTTGTACCGTAATACGGCTACGCAGTTTATTACGCACCAAAGTTTGATGCGTTTCAGCCAAACCCAGTTCCCACGGTAAGCCCGTATGTTTAATTGAGCTCAGTGGTGACGCACCGGTGCCGCCATCGTGGCCCGCAATCAGTACCACATCGGCATAGGCTTTTGCCACACCCGATGCAACCGTACCTACACCCGCTTCTGATACTAATTTAACGTTAATGCGCGCGTCGCGGTTGGCGTTTTTAAGATCGAAAATAAGTTGCGATAAATCTTCAATAGAATAAATATCATGGTGTGGCGGCGGCGAAATTAAGCCCACCCCTGGCGTAGAGCCACGAGTTTTACCTATCCATGCATCTACTTTATCGCCGGGTAATTGCCCACCTTCGCCCGGTTTAGCGCCCTGCGCCATTTTTATTTGTAGCTCATCGGCATTCGCTAAATAATGGCTAGTAACACCAAAACGACCCGAAGCCACTTGTTTAATTCGCGAATTCATCGAATCGCCATTTTCAAGCGGTGTATAACGAATTGGGTCTTCGCCGCCCTCACCGCTGTTACTTTTACCGCCAATGCGGTTCATAGCTATAGCTAAAGTAGTGTGTGCTTCCCACGAAATTGAGCCAAACGACATAGCACCCGAGGCAAAGCGTTTAAAAATGTTGGCAACCGGTTCCACTTCGCTCAAGGCAATAGCAGGACGATCGCTATTCAATTGTAATAAACCCCGTAAGGTAAAGGCTTCTTTACTTTGATCGTCCACCGTTTTTGCATACTGCTTAAACTGCTCAACATTATTACTGGCTGTTGAATGCTGCAGTAAGCGAATTACCGTGGGATTAAATAAGTGCCGTTCACCATCATGACGCCACGAGTATTCTCCGCCCGTAGGCAGTAGTTTATCTATAGCAATGCGGTTGGCCTCAGGGAAACCCTCACGGTGGCGTAATAGCGCCTCTTGGGCAATTTGATCTAGGCTTAAGCCTTCAATACGGCTAACCGTACCGGTAAAGTACTGATCAATAACCTCAGAGTTAATGCCCAAGGCTTCAAAAACTTGCGCACCTAAATACGACTGTAGCGTTGAAATACCCATTTTAGAGAAGGTTTTCAACAAGCCGCTGCCTACCGCTTTGGTGTATTTTTGGGTAATTTGTTCATTTGTTAAGTTAGTATCAAGTACGCCTTCATCACGTAAACCATACATGCTCTCTAGGGCTAAATACGGGTTAACTGCCGCAGCGCCATAACCAATAACAGTAGCAAAATGATGCGTTTCGCGTATATCACCCGACTCCAAAATTATATCGGCAGATGAGCGTAGTTTTTCACGAATTAAATAGTGATGCACCGCTGCTGTTGCCAATACCGAAGGTATAGCAACATGGTCGCTGTCTACGCCACGGTCACTTAAAATGAGTATTTCATAATCATCTTCAACGGCATTTTTGGCATATAAACAAATACGATCCAGTGCTCTTTTTAGTGCACCTGGCCCACCGCTGGCTTTAAAAGTAATGTCGATCGTTTTAGCTTGAAGATGATTGTTATCTATATACTGTAGTTTGCGTAATTGCTCATTGGTCAATACAGGCTGTTCTATTTCAACCTTATGGCAATGCCCAGGTGTTTCATCGAGCAAGTTAAGTGAGCGGCCAATATAACCGCGCAACGACATAACCAACTCTTCACGAATAGGGTCGATGGGTGGGTTGGTTACTTGCGCAAATAACTGCTTAAAATAATGTGATAATTGTTGCGGGCGATGCGACAGCACTGCAAGCGGCGTGTCGGTACCCATAGCGCCTAGTGGCTCTTTAGCCGTACCAACCATACCCGCCAGTACTAGGTTAAGATCTTCGCTGGTGTAACCAAATGCTTTTTGTATTTTTCGCAGCTCTGCCAATGGCGGCTGGGCAAAAGACGCGCTAGGAACGGGTAAATTGTCTAATTCAATTTTGTTTTCAGCTAACCAACGAGCATACGGCTGAGCCGAGCTAACGTGTTGTTTTACTTCGTCATCACTAATAATGCGACCTTGCTCTAAGTCAGCAATAAATATTTTACCCGGTTGCAAACGCCCTTTTTCAACAACCGTTGATTGATCAACGCACAATGCACCGGTTTCAGAGCCCATCACTAGCGTGCCATCTTCGGTTAACAAGTAACGCGAAGGGCGCAAACCATTACGGTCAAGTGTTGCACCAATAACGTTGCCATCGGTAAACGATAACGATGCTGGGCCATCCCAAGGCTCCATAATACACGCATAGTATTCATAAAATGCGCGCTTGGTGGCATCCATATTGGTTTGTGTTTGCCATGCTTCTGGCACCATCATCATCATTACTTGCGCCAAAGACCGCCCGCTGAGCACTAATAGCTCAATAGCCATATCAAGATTAGCCGAATCTGAGTTATCGTTATTACACACCGGATTTAACATATTCAATTCAGCATCGCTAAAATTAACCGAGCTAAACAATGCCTCACGAGCATTCATCCAGTTAATATTACCGCGTACCGTATTAATTTCACCATTGTGGGCTATATAACGAAACGGCTGCGCGCGGCGCCAAGCAGGAAAAGTGTTGGTTGAAAAACGAGAATGAAACATCGCCATTCCCGAAATAGTACGCTCGTCTTGCAGATCAAGGTAATACTGGCGCACTTGCTCGGTAGTAAACTGGCCTTTATAAACAATTTTGGTAGATGACATTGAGGTTACATAAAATTCGTCACGTTCGGTGAAATCTAAACCATTAATTTTATGCGAGGTGTATTTACGCAGCACAAACAGCTTACGTTCAAATTCTTGTGCGCTTAGCGCTTGCGGCTTAGCAATAAACACTTGCTCAATATTTGGCTCGCTTTCAAATGAAGCCGCGCCTAACATAGAGTTATCGCCCGGAACATCCCGATACCCTATTAAGGTTAAACCCAGTTCGGCAATATTTTGATTTAGTATTTTTTTACACGCGTCGCTAAGTGCTTTATCGCGCGGGAAAAAAATCATCCCCACACCATAGTTTAAGGCGCTTGGCAGCGTCCACCCTAGCTTTGCGGTTTCTTGACGGAAAAACTCATGAGGAATTTGAATAAGAATACCAGCACCATCACCACTTTTAACGTCAAACCCTGTTCCACCACGATGTTCCATGCAGCTGAGCATGGTGAGTGCATTTTCGATAATATCGTGTGACTTTTTACCCTTAAGGTTAGCGACAAAGCCAATGCCGCAACTGTCATGTTCAAATTCAGCGCGATAAAGACCTTGGGATTTTTTGCTCATATCATTCATTACTTATTCCTATTTCATCAGCCTATTGCTATCAGCTAAATTGTGCTTACTAATTAAGTCATATATTTTTATATACTCGAGGTATGCGCTTATCTCATTCAAAAAATCGTTAAAATGCCTAAAACAGCCACTGTAAAATCTTTTTGAATTTGTATAGTGCAGTATTTATTAGTGAAAACTTTAATCAAAGGGGGATAAAAACTAGCCGTAAAATAACGCTGAGTCAACTAAGAAATGAATATACATTCAGATTATATGAATATATATAGTCTAAAATAGTTATTAACAGCCCATTTACACTGCATTTAATAACTATGCCTTATGTTTTAAAAAAGCGCATAGTTGATTTGGATGGGTTTGGTCTTTTTAGTTATAAAAGTGCACCACTAAGGCCTGAGGGGCGAAACTAAGGGAGGATTGGTGCATCTTTAAAAAGTAAATAAGCAATAACATTTTTATAATAATTAAAGCGCAGCTGCAATTAATTACTACAAAACAATATTCACGCTAATGGCAGCGCAAAAAAATAAGCTTACCCTAAAACAGTAAGTCGCAGTTATGCAAAGGCCAAACAGTGAGTTTGGCTAGGTCTCACCTAAAAACTTAAGCTTAGAATATGTGGTTTCAATCTGCAAAACTCACTTTACCCATAGTAACGCCTGCAATTCCTTGGGCTTTATTATCAAGGTGTAGCTGCTCACCGGCTAAGCATTCGTTAGCTAAAATAGCAAAAAGTACCGCTTCTTTCGCGTCGGGATCAACCCCTAATGCGTGAGTATTTTTAAAACCTTTTATGGCCGGACAAAGCGTTACTAAATGTTGCATTAAGAGTAAATTGTGAATGCCGCCGCCACTGGCATACACCACACTATTGGGCGCCATTTTTACACACGTATTTAGCGCATTGGCAATAACCTCTGCGGTAAAGCGGTTTAAGGTGGCCATTACGTCTTGATGACTTAACTTTTGGGTATTTGAAGCCTGTTGCGCAGCCTCTAAATAAGCCAGATTAAACACTTCAGGGCCAGTAGTTTTTGGCATTTTTAGGGTTAAAAAATGATTGTCGCAAAGCGCTGTTAGTAACGCAGTATTAATAACGCCCGCTTTCGCTATCGCAGCGTTTTCATCGTAATGCATGTTATTAAAATAACGCTGCACATAGGCATCCATAATGGTATTACATGGGCCAATGTCAGAGCTAAATACTGCGTTGCTATCGCCATTTTGGGGTAAAAAAGTGAGGTTAGCTATACCGCCCATATTGAGCAAAATACGGTTTTCGTCAGAGCTTGAAAAAAACAAATAATCACCATACACGGCAAGTGGTGCGCCCTCGCCGCCTGCTGCTATATGCTTTTGCCTAAAATCGCCAATGGTAGTAATACCTGTAGTAACGGCTATTTGGTCGCTGTCGCCAATTTGTAAAGTGCCATTGTTAAAATCGTTATACTGATGCTGGCTTTTAGGACAGTGGTAAATAGTTTGTCCGTGGCTGGCTATTACATCTATATTGGCTGGGTTTACCTGCCAGCTGTTTAAACACTGATTAACCATGTCGCCATGTAATTTACCAACCCAAGGGTGCAGTAACGTAAGGTATTCTAAGTTGCATTCACGCTTGGCAAATACCTGCTTTATTTTTGTTTTATAATCATCGCTATAATCAACCGTAGTAAACTTTAAAACCTCAATTTGGGTATGCACACCCGCGGCAGTTATTTTACATAAGGCAACATCAAGTCCATCTAACGAGGTACCACTCATTAGGCCTATAATTAATCGGCTTGGCTTTAACGCACTGTTATAAAGCTTACTAATGTGTGGGTGCATAATAATTTCGCATCTATTGTTGTTGAGTTAATAGCATTCATTTTAGAATAGTTTAAATAAAAGTTATAGCGCTATAAAAATCAGTTAATCCACTTATAAACTCACCTTAGAGTAAATACTCACACCTTGGGGTTGATTTTTTAACCGTGTGCCCAAAACTCCTGTATTAAGATATACATACTTAACCTGAGCTCTGGTTAAGAGATTTACTAACGTATTGAATCATCGTTATATTTGATTTTTATTTTCTCTAGCCAGAGGTTTTCAGTGAAAACAAGGCGAATTTACGCGTCAATAGCTGGCCTATTGCAAGTAAATTCAACGCAGTTAGCGCTGAAAA
>LV_Brine_h2_0102DRAFT_1000134_pt1 | contig 27025 bp, 46 predicted proteins | sample LakVidmifraction_3_FD_10600 | JGI IMG/M metagenome (IMG submission 10600)
CACAGCCTCAATATCCGCAACACTGACTGCGGGGGGACGCTTCGACAGTTCGAGCAGCGCAGCACGATTCTCGGTCGATACGGTGACAGCCTCCAAAGCATCCGCCAACTTTTCCACCACCCCGACTAGACGCATCCAGTTCTCGTTCTCTCCGCCACTTATCGCATCTGCATACTCTCGCGCTTCCGCGATCAGTTCGACGATGTTTGAATCGTTCATCACTTCCCCGCCAACCCCTTGAAGTCGAACCCATATATTTCTACGGCTCGCATAATTGCCCACTCCTCGCGGTCAAAAACATTACCTCCCCTGTTCTTGTGTGCCCAATTAAGAGCTGCGGAAATAACGGCCTCTGCCTGCATGGCGGTTAGGTCTACTGGCACATTCCCATTACTATCATTCATTTTCTGCTCCTTCGGTTTCTGAAACTTGCGGTTATTTTCTTCAACGGGCTGCTTGCTGTAGCCGATCATGCGGCCAACTGTCCTTGCCGCAATCTTGGCAATAATCCGGCCCGTAGCTTTTACCCCGAATCTCGTGGTGGATTTCCACGGTGAAGTCGGCTACGAACCTTCCGCTGGTCATAAGGCGCTCGTCGGACAACTCCACATATAGGCAGGTGAGGCCGTAGTATTTGGCTCCGAAGTTCTTCGCTTGCTCCATCAGGTCGGCACGATTTACCGCGAATGCCTTGCCCCGCATCACTGGATTCCTCCTATTAGGTTCACTACCCCGGTGACGATTGCCACCGGGACGGCCACGCACAGCGACAGGATCAGGACTGGCAACAGCAACAGCCCTGTCACCTCTAGCCCCTCTTTTAGCTGACTCACCTCTCTGCTCCTTCGTCTTCGATGCGCTGCTTGCGGGTGAGGTCGTGGTCTACCGTTTCTGGAAACCGTCGCTTTGTCTCGGCAATAACCGCCCTCATTTCGATGGTCTTCCTTCCGGGCTTGATCTGCCCGACAGCTATTACCTTCTTCATTCGTCGCCCTCTTCGCCCTCGTCGCCGTCGATCACGATTTCCTCCGGCTGGTCGCCAGACAAACCGGATGCGATAGCTTCACGCATCTCGCTGAAAGCTGCGTCCTCTTCGGTGTACTCGAACATCGGCTTGCGATCCCAAGGGTTGCCCTGCCCCTGCGATTGGCGGCGCTCGTAACCTGACTCTTCCAACATCGGCTTGCGGTCAGCCCATCGTTTGCGGTCTGCATCGGTAACGGTAGTGCTGAGTCGGCGCTCCACAATGTCAGGCTCGATCTCCTCCACCCCGTCATAGCCGCGCCCCTCGGCGATTTCGTACCATGCGATGCAGTCCTCGGCGTGCCAAGGGCAAACGGGATGCGTCGTCGGGCTGACTGGGCCGGTGTACTGAACACGGTTGAACTTGTCGAGTCCGTCACGGATGCCGCCCTTCATCAGGAACTCGTGCATTTTGACGCGGCGCTTGACTGCTAGCTCCACGGTCTCTCCGGGCAATTGAACTACTGGTCGAAAGGTCATTTGGATACCTCCTTGGTTTCTGAAACTGGTTTGGTGTAGCCGTCGAGTAGTGCTTCGATGATGGAAATTTGAACTTCGACCTTGCCGGATAACGGGCGAGGCATGACGAAAGCGTCCTCGATCTTCCCGATAAGGCCGTGAGCAATCAGCCGTGACGCTACGCCGTTGAACTCGTCCCGGCGCTTTGCTGCTTCCTCGCGTTTCTTGGACTCCGCAGCCTTGCGACGATCTGCCGCCTCTTCTAGGGCTGTCTCGTACTCTGCCCAAAGCATACGAACGTGAGTGCCGCGCATTGATGCTGCTTTCCAGCCGCGAGGCATGGGGGTTATCTTCGCAAGCTCCTCCTGCTTGGATACTTGTTGCTCTTCGCTGAGCGGCCACCGGCTGTACTTCTCCATGACCTTGCCGTGCTTCTCGTGCGACTTCATATCGAAAGACAGGGCTTCGGCGGGTAGCACTTGCCCCGAACGCTCTGCTTGCACCGAACCGGGTGGGTACTCGGCGTAGAGAACAGTCATGTCGTTGCTGTTCCTGCCGTTGTTCATCTCTAGGATAAATCCCGGCGTGTATTGCCGTGACCCGTAGTTAGACTTCGCCGTGTCGTCCCAGACTTGCGGGTTTGTGGTGGGCGCTGTGCCAATGGCGTACAACACCGCTTTCACTGTTGTTGTTATGACCACGTCTTGCTTGCGCATTTATGTATGCCCTTCTAGATATGTACCGTATNTGTCTATGTTACCCCATGTTGGGGCTTGAGTCTAGTGCTGTCTTGAGTACTTCGTCACGACATAGCCGACAGGCTCCGCCGTGCCAAAATATGCAACCAACGCCTCGACCGACTGGTAATAGCGAACCCCATGAAACGACTTCGCTTGCCACAGATTCTCCGAGATATTCAGAACCGAGAGATCGCGGTTCTTTACGGCTTGGGCTCGCTTCGCGTTGTGCTGATCGCTGGTGAACATTATTTGCTGTCTCGATTCAACTGATCCAGAGCATCGGAAAGCGCCATGAGAGTTTCGCAACTCTTCCACTCCTCCCACGTCTCATGGCCGTGCAGTTTTGCGACCTCTGCGATGAACTGCGGGGTGATGTTGCCGTCGCTGTCCAAGTACTGCTCGAACTCTCTCGGCACCTCAACCCTGTAGACCTCCGGCTCCTCGAACTGCTTGCTAAGCCTCGCCACCACCGGCTTCACCATCATCCGGTAGCCATCCATTTGTGGCTTGCTGCTCTGGTCAAGATCGTCCCCGAGCGACATGAAGAACCGGCTAGCGATTTCCTCCGGTGGGTTCTGGTTATGCTCCTCCATGAACATCCTGACCAGCTTGATGTCGCGCTCCGCCTTGCGAATGCCAACCTTGGCGGACTTGTAGTTTTTAATGAATCCCATTACTCGTGTTCCTTTCGTTCGGTTTCTGAAACTATTGCCTGTGTGACTTTCGTGATCCACTCACCAGCCGCAACAAACGGGTCTGGTGAGTTTCGGATATTTCGCACGATTGCTTCCAGAGCATACTCCGGCGTGCCACGCTGCTCTGACGGGTCGTGCTCCTGCTTTTCGTGATCGCCCGTAGTTTTTACGACGATGCCAAGCGTTGCGACGTGCTCACGGTTGACGATTACGGGGTACTCCGTTTTTAGCTGATTATCATTGCCGTCCCAGTGATTGGAGACGCTTGTCCCGTTCGTGATGTTCAGGACTATCACTCGTCGTCCTCCTCTCGCTCTTTCAGGATCGCGCTTATGGTCTGAGTGACTTTCGTGATCCACTCGCCGCCGATGCGCAACGTCGCGTCATAACCGACAGCTTTCCGCACCTCGGCCTCGATCACCTCAAGAGGCGTGCCCGGCGTTGTGGGTGTTGGTGGGTCGACTAGGTAATCCATTGCCGCCCTCCTCGCAGCGCCGCTCGACGGTATGGTTGTGCTCTTCTTCATTAGCTCTTTGGCTTCTTCGGCTGAGACCACAGCCTCGGCTCTGCTCTCCGCCAAGATGCGACCCTTCAGGGAATTGGCAGCGTCCTGCATTGCTGAACTGCTGAAATAGTTGTCAGGATTCACTGTCGGCTTCCTCCTTGCCTCTTATGATCGCTGTGATTTCCAGAGTCAGCCGCGTCAGCCACTCGCCCCCGACCTTGCTTGAGCCTTCACGGACTTCTTGCAGGATTGCCGCAAAGCCGTCCTCCGGGTCGACAGTGGTTTCCGAAACCTGCCCACTTCTGATGATGGACGTAGCCTCGCCTAGCGACTTCGAGAGCCCTTCGTAGTCCCTCGAAGTCGCCTCGGCCATTTTGCCAAGGTAGCGAACCCGCTCTGCAACTGTCTGCGCCTTTTCGACCCACTGCCCCTCACCCCACGCCTCCATCTCACGATGAACCAATCTCCACTGCCAATCCTCCATGTCCCCCTTGCGGCTCAGCAGAGACTGAAATGGCACTATAGTTCTTCCCTGTCCCTTCCCGAAGATCACCATGAAGTTTTCTGGGTCTACATAAATACTGCCGTAGTCAACTTTCCTCACGGCGATCCTCCTCTCTCAAAATTGCTGTGATTTCCTGAGTGACTTTGGTGAGCCACACCCCTGCTGATTCGCGAACGTCAGAGCTACGCCGAATGGTGGACAGTATCGCCGCCAAGCCAGAGTCCGGCGTGGTTTCAGAAACCGGGAAATACCCGCCACTGCTGTATTTTCCCGCCCCCACGTTGGGCAGCCTCTGCTCGGCAGTTATGTCAGTGCTGGCCTTGAAACCAGCATCATAGACCCCACCCCTTCGGATACCCAGCCCAAGGCTCAGCATTTCTCGGCCTAGAAGTCCCCAGTCCCTTTTGTTCATGTTGTCTTGCTGCTTCCATAAATCCTCGAAAGCGATATTGTAAGTTTGCTTACCACTCCTTCTGAACGCAACGCTTCGGGTCGTCATACTGATGTTGAAACTTACCGGCGGATGCGAGTCGGGGCCCAGCGGGATCAAGACCCCGGCACGCCCCACGGCGTTTTCGACACGCATCCACCCCACCGGCGTCATGACCTCCTTTAGCTTGTAAAGATCAGAGAAAAAAACCTCCGAGGTTTTTGACCCGTCTTCAAGATCGAAACTCACCACCCCCGTGCTGGGGAACACCCTGATATTTGCCGTATCAATAGTGAGGCTCATCGGAACAAGTCCTCTGGCTTCACGACGGTGGTGTGCTCGACCTCGCCAATTGTGATGCGAGGCGTGGAACCGCGCATCGGGCTACCGGGATTTGCCCCGACGATCACGATGTTGAACCCCTTCTCGCCCCACTCTTTCGAGATGCGCATGAACGCCTCGCCCTGACCCACTCCGACAAACTGCATGTCAGAGACGATGATAATCAGCACATTGCTGGACTCCCCCTCTTCGATGGGGTCGTCAAGCCACAGAGCATCAGTGACCAATTCGGCGGCGTGCTTGAAGTTCTCCCACGGCCCGTTGGTTCTTGACACTGCCACCTTGCGCGGCGCACTGTGCCCCGGCTCCTGAGTCACCGCAGCGACAGAGCCAAACACTACAGAGACAGTCCGCGACTCTGGGAGATCAGCCGCAGCATTTGCCGCAGCCCACGCAATGCTGGCCGAAGACCGCGCATAACTGCCCATCGAACCAGAACCGTCAAGCATTATGGCGACTTTCACCGGTGGCGCTGGCTTTACGGTTTCTGAAACTTTCGACCAGTCCGAACGCTGACTCCCACGGTGACCTGCCATGTTGTCCCGCAGATAACCCCGGACATCAAGACGCGCTCCGCCACCCGGCAACCACTGCCCGGTTTCGGTTTCCGTGATCGTCGGCTCGATCTGGTTGAGCATCCACTCCGTAGCCCGGTGACGCAAAGCGCGGTCACCCTCGCTCGGCTCTTCGTACCTGTCGATTCCGGGCGCTTTCGGATTGTTGTACTCGACCGCACCGTGACCGCTGGACTTGTCATTAGTCTTTTCAGACTGCTCCTCATCGCTTCTGACGGCCTTCTCCTCGCTGGCAGAGAAGTCAGCCACGGCATCTTTCATCCCGTCGACCATTTCTTGCAGCGCAGCGCTGGCTGTGCCTGCACCTCCGCCGTCGCCCTCTTCGCCCTCGCCCTCGCCTTCGCCCTCGCCGCCACTGTCGCTTTTGTTGTTGTTGTTGGGGTTGTCAGCATTTTCAGGATGAATGATCTTGAGAATCTGGCGTGCGACCTCAAGATGTCCAATGGCACTCTCGTGATCGTCGTTGAAAACCTGTTTACTGATTAGTCCCATGACCTTGTGGTACGGGTCTTCGATCTCAGGCAGAGCCGTGTCGATGATTTTCTCGGCAGATGCAAGAACCTTGTTCACTGACCTTCGTGACTCAGAGGTCTGCCCTAGAGTCCCCGCAGCCAAACGACCCCCCACCAAAATTGCAATTCGCAATGCTGAGTCGATGGGCATTTCTTCGCCGTTGGTTTCCTCGTCAGACTCGATGCCTTCCATGACAATGTGACCGGCGCTGAGCTCCATGGCTTTGCGCCATGTTTTCGTGAACGTGCCACGACCAAGACGCTCGACGCGCGGCTCTTCGAGAAGCATGGCGATTTCCAGCAACTTGCCGTTGTTGCCCACTGGGAACGACACAATTTGAGACAAGCAAGGCTCGTCGCAGGTCTCCCCGTGTTCGTGAAAAGTGTCGAAGTCAGGGTTCGGCAGTGTTTCTGGAAGCTCTTCGCCGTGCTCTGTGCCCCACAAAGAGAACCGTGCATGGGCTGCTTCGTGTGCTGCCACTCCTGCCAGTACCGGGTACTTGCGGAAGTCCTCGATGGAGGCAAGTGAATCGACACCTCCGCGCTCGACAAGTTCGTCAAGATTCAGCGTAAGCACTCGCTGATCTGCCCGGAAGTGACCGGGCGCAGCCTCGTCTAATTCATCCAGTGCATCCTCTGCAAAACCAGAGCGGTTCGTCTTGAGTCGCACCACAACGTCGTTGCGCTTGTGCAGTTTCGCGATAATTGGTCGTGCTTGTGCCGCCAAGATGATTGGGTCAACTGTTGCCATTTTGGGATTCCTCCTTTGCTTCTCGGGCTGCCTTGGCTGCCCGGTTCTGGACTCGTACTTGGGCTGCTGCCCTATTGGTTTCTGAAACTAGGCTCACTCGTCTTCTTCGTCCTCGCGAGCCGTGAGTGCGTCGGTTATGCCGGTCGTGATTTTGGCAATCCACTCCCCGCCGAGCTTGAAAGCCTCGTCTGCGTCGGTCACCGACTTGATGTAGTCGACAATCACGTCGAACGCCTCCTGCGGCGAAGTTGCTACAGCACCGCCTGTTGCCCCGGCAAACGGCACAGTGGGGCTACCGACTGGTGGCGCTGACGCTGCCTTCTCTGCCGCTTTTACGAGGTTGTACGCCCCGTTCAGGCTCTGAATATCCTTGACCGTCAGAACGCCGTTGTGGATTGCCTCAAGAATGGTCACGATCTTTGAAACTGTGCCCTTGGCAATGTCTGCTGCGAGTAGCGTCGTTCGGACATCCGAACCGCTGAGCTTTTCCTTGAACGCCGCTCCGATGGTTTCGACCGCGACGGTAGACCGAGCACTCCGGGCCTCCGATGCGTTGCCCGATGCTGCTTTTGCTGCCGACTCTGCTATCGAGAGCTCTTTTACTGTTTGCGCGAAGTTTGACATAATTATGTATTGCCTTTCGTGTCGTGTATTTATCCATCATATAGGTAATGTACCCATAAATCTAGAGGAATGGAAAGCCGGACAGGGAGGAATGGATTAGAACTCGACCCACCCGGCTTTCCAAACACGCGCACCTTACCTAAGGGTGACGTGCCCCGCGAACTGCCGGGAATCGAACCCGTAAACCCCCCATCCGGGAACAGTCCTGCCGCACTACGGGTTCAGCTCCGCCTCGATTGCGTCGGCAACATGGTCGGTGAGATCATCCAGCATTTCATCTAGGCTCTCCTCCGGAATCGCGTACCAAGCAAGAATGTTCGCGATCTGGTCGTTGAGCCTAGAGCGGTCGATCTCGGTGTGGGTTTCAGAAACCAAAGCAAAAGCCTGATCCACAGTGGCACCAGCCTCAAACTTTGCGTTCACCTCTGCCACCGTTGGTGCCCGCATCATTTGATCTCGCTAACGGCGTTCAGTGCAAACTCGATAGCGCCAGCGAGAGACCAGATCGAATCCCGCACGTCGACGCTATCCATGTCCTCGATGGGCTCCCAGAGTCCCACGCCCTCGTCCCAGTCGTCTGCGCTGAGCCGCATTACCTCAGAAAGAGGCATCGCCTGAATCTCAACCGACACAGCCGAAACGTAATCGTCAAACGCAATTTGCAGAGCGATATCCGCATTTGTTGGTGATCCCATTACTTAATCACCCCGCCCATTTCGCCCACTCGGGCTCCCAGAATCGGGGCGATAACACCAGCGACAGTGGCACGATCACGTGCCGGAACACGCCACCCAGTCAGCGCATACGCTGCCTGAGCAACATTGCCGATCTTGATGAACGAATCCGCACTCAAGAGTTCACGGATGCTTGGACGCCAGCACTCGCCGCGCTCCAACGCCGCAAGGTTATTCCAGATAACCAACAACCGCTCGTCGATTTTCATCTCCTCAAGCAACTTCTGAGAAGTCTCCACCGTCAAAATGTGGAAACGACTCTTGATAGCATCCGGCATGAACGCGCCACGAACCAAAGGGTTACTGGCACCAACCACCACAAAGCCCGGCTGCACCTTGAGGTCAGTGCCGTCCAGATTTCCACCGACAATGAAGCCACGCCCATCCATCGCGCTAAAAAGCGGCGTAAGAGCATCAGCATTCATGCGCATGACCTCGTCAACATACAAGGGCAAACCGCCCATTGCTGCACGGGTCAGCGGTGCCGGGTCGAACTGAATCGAACCATCGGGCATCGGACGCGGTCGCCACAACATGTCCCACGCCGTGAGCTTGTCGTGCCCGATTTCGTTTTCCGCATCAGGGAACGCGATCTGAATGGCTGCCGTCTTTCCACAGCCCGGCTCACCCAACAACAGAGTGTGCTTCCCCATCTCGCGAAGTTTGCGAAGCCCCACGATGTCGTCGTCGAACCCACCAAGCGCACGCTTGATGTACTCACGTCCATCGGGAAGTGTTTCTTTTTCCTTTACTGCAACAGCGTCAGTCATTTTTACAATCTCCTTAGTTTCTAGAAACTGTTCGGATTTCCGAACAGATAATTCTTGGTAGTCCAAACAACCACAGAGTGGTCTGTCTGAATTGATGGGACGGATGCAGAACCCCACACCCTCATGGTGCCCAGACTTTGGATGCCCACACTCGCAATAAGACTCAGCCATTCGGATTTCCGAATCGCATCTTGAGGTCACCCCTGACAACATGCGTGGCTTCGCCAGTGTTGTGACTCCGAACGTAAAACAGGTCAGGAGCATCATCCGAAAGGAACGGTCGAGTCCAAGCAGACTCCACCGTCACGCGATCGCCAGTAATCAAAATTGCTCTTGGCGCGTGGGCCTCCCGACGAATCTGAAACGGACTCTTGCCCGGTGGCATGAACATAAAGTCCTGCCCAACAATTTCGTGCTCGATAGGGTCAAACATTTTCCAGCGCCTCCCGCCAAGTTATGAAGTCACAGTCGCCCATCGACCGCACCATGCTGGTGATGCCGTTTTCCAGCATTTCCGCGTCGACCTGATCGCGGAAAATTGGCTGCGGGTTGACCTCAGAATCCATCTTCTCGAACTCGTCAAGACACTCGGTATCGGCCATGAGGTTCAGCATTTCCACTGCATCATCCCCCTCGATCAACGCAGCCGGAGCAAGCCGCTTTTCCAGAATCAACTGGCTGATAATTCCAGCGTGCGAATAGTTCTCGGAGCCGTAAGCCCAGCCCACTACATCAAACGGTTGCTTGGTCATTTGCTTCTCCTAGTTGTGAACGGAATACTGCCTTGGGAATTGCGGCGAACTCGAAGAACCCCTCGTCCTCCGACTTGAAAAAGTTGTTCATTTCGTCCAAACCCATTTGCTGGATTTGCTCATCCACCGGAGCGCCTGACCTTTTTGTCAGTCGCCCATCGAAAGTCAGCTTCGCCACAATCTCGTAATTGTTGAAAAAGTCGCCTTGGTAAATCCAGCCCACGATTTCATGCTTCTTGCTCATTTTGAATCCTCCTCGTCGTTTTGAGTTTCAGAAACCAGAGTCCACTCGTCATTCACCCGGTCATAAGACCTGATTTGCGTGTTGCCTTCGACACCCAGCATGATGCTGAACTTGATCTTGCCGTCGACCTTGATAAGCATCGGCTTGCCGAAAGTCAATTCACCGCTGAACAATTCACCGCCAAACCGCATCGTGCTTTGAATCACAATCTTCACAGAATCCTCAGCGTTTGCGTGCTTCGGGCAAAAATGAAATTGTCCGCCACTGTCGTCAGCAAAAATCCACTGGCTTTTTCCCTTCAAGTCGTACTGCTCCTGCGCCTCATCCATGCTCAGGCTCATTTCGCATTTGGCCTGATCGCAAAACATGCGAATCGCTTCGGTGGTCTTGTAGGTCATGCTGAATCCTCCTTGAGATTGTGTGCCGGGCAAAAGTTTTCGTCACCATCGGCTGCGGCTCTGTCGAACTGCCAAGACCAATCCCTATCGAAAAGGAACAGAGCGAACGGGACGGTGGCTTCGCAAGAGACCGAATCACAGTGAACCGCCGTGCCCCCATCGTCCAATGGAAGCCGTGGGTAAAGCACAGTTTTGCCAGTGTCATTCTTGAAAGTCATTTTGTGTACTCGATTTCTGCATCGTTTTCTATCCATTCGGAAAGCCGAATAGCGGTGTCGTGATTTGGGCAGAGATGTCTCTCAGTATGATTTACCGCCGAGAACAGAATCCACCCCGGATTCTCACTCGAAAAGTTTCTACTGGGAGCGGTGTTTTTTCCACAGGCAAAACGGTCACACCACACACGGGCTTCCCCATCACGCAACTCTGCGGTCATGAAGTCACCTTCGCAATACCGAACACCGAATACATGAACAACTTCGTCGATTCGGATTCCCGAATGATTCCGCTACTTGGCTCCCGGTAATTTACACACGCATCCCAATGGCTCGACCGGCTGCCATTTGAAGAACAACCGCACACAAACCACTCCTTAGCCGTTTGGCCGTCCCAGCCGCCGTCAATCAGCGTGTCCTGCGACAGAATGAGAACTTCGGACACTGCGGCCATGTGCTTATCAACCGCGCTGTAATCGACCGCTACGGCTTCACAGTGATAAACGGAATCATAACCGGGAGTACGCCACGACACCTCGATTTGCGAACCATGTTCGGGAGTGGGCTTTAGATACTGCGACCGGATAGAAGTTGGACGGACGTACTTCATAATAAATCTCCTTGTAATTTGAAAGGGTTCTTGCTTAGTGGATTAGTAGTCGAGCGAGANGTAAAGGTAAATCTTGTCGCCCAACAACACGTACTCGGTTGCCTGATCGTCAGAAACGCAATTGTTGGTGACGAAATCACTGCAATCGGGAAGCGGTGGAGCACCAAACGCGCCGGGCCCAACCAAGACCCCGAACGCAAACGCTGCGATTGTGGAACACACGAACAAAATGCGACGTGTTTGGGTTTGTGAACTTGTAACTGACATTGTTATAAACCTTTCAGTTTCTAGAAACTCATTCGGAAAGCCGAATAAGGGCGAAAATGGCATGATTGTGCATATAAGAATATCTGAAATATCGTAAACTCTTATATGCGTAATGGCTTGGGAATTATGGCGCGTGATGCCGAAGGCGACGGAAAATAGGCGATTTCGATGGAAAAAGTGCCGAAATCGGCCAAAATAGGCTAAAAATGCCCTAAAAAAGCACCCCCTACCCTTATACACAATGCACATATAAGAATATAAGAATAATTATATTTATATATATGTTTATATTTTTATATATAGATCTCTTTGACCCCCCCCCTCCCCCTAAAAAGAGCGACACGCCGTAAATAAGAGGATTTGACATTTTGGAGGAACCATGATTTGTAGATTTGAAACGCGGTTTACGGGTCGACATGCTTATGAGAAGCCCGAGTACCCATTCGGTAATCCGAATAAGCGCGAAAAGCGCACGGTTATGAGAACCATTCAGCGCGGAGGCAGGTCGAAGTCACCCCGTTCCGCGCCGAATGGTTTCCAGAAACACGACGCACGAGGGCAATTCACCCATGCGCCGTGCCGCTTGGAACTAGAATCCGATCAGAACGCGATTAGCGTGCATCATCGAATCAATCGACGGCATCGAGCCGCTACCCGCTGGGCGCTCACCGGCGATCCAATCCCATCCCCTGACATTCTGGTAGGGCTCCGGTAGGAAACCGCCGGGCGTGGGCTCAATATCAATCCAAGGCCGCTCCATCTCAAAAAACGCATCACTGGTTGCGATATAGGCGTTCTCCGGCGTAATCACTTCGGTGCCGATAGTTGCCATTCGGCACGTAGACTCAGCGATTGCCACCAACGCGCTGAATCGGTCGGGATAATCCACGTCCCAGAACCGATCGTTATTGGTGAGCGGCCAGAACCGAACAGTGACCGCGCTCACCGGTTGTTTCTCTTACCGCTCGTTGTTGCGTAGCCCCATGTACGGGTCCCTTTTCTGCCGTTGCGCCGCATCACTCGTTGCTTTCGCAATTCGTTGTCGGCAATTCGCTGTCGATCAACCGCTGCAATCGCGGTCAATTCCCCGCCCAAAACACCCTGTAAATCTTTCATCACGTCTCTCCTGTCATGTGGCCTATTCGGAAATCCGAATAAAAAAAAGCAAAAAAATCGGGGTACACCAATCGGGGGACAGACTCGCTGGTCTGTCCCCCGTTGGGGTTATCGGTTACGCGCTACTTGTTCTCGAAGTGTGTTGAGATTGCAGCGTGCATNTCTTCGGCGGATAGACCAGCGTCNGCTGCTTTGACAATCGCAAGGAATAGCGCGTCTGTTGCTTTGTCAAGTTTCGCGTTAGCTGCTTTGGTCACTTTGTCGGACTTGATGGTTTCGCCAGCAATGAATGCCGCCGCCCGCTCATCCATCGGGAGATTAGAATCGGCCATTGTATCCTTGAGCTTGTCAACCTTGAGCTTTGAGGCGGTGGCCTCCTCTGCCTTGAGCTCCTTCGCTGCATCCTTGCGAGAGTTGTCGTTATCGAGCACAANNCGCGCGGCGCGGATAAACTCTAAGTCTGTGACGGTGCCAGAGTCAGACACTATCGACATTACATCATTGATGCGTTGACCCGTTCCGCCTTGAGGCTTCTTAGCCTTGGCACTAGAGAGGAACCGCGCCGCGCTAATCGCCAACTTGAGAGCCGTAAAATCAATGTCATTACCGTAGACCTTGCTAACGGCAGTCTGTGCGTCATCGTCGGCGGACTTCTGAACGATGAGCAGAGTCTCTAGCGCCGTTGCGGCCATATTCGCGATACCGTCGCCACGCTGGGAGTCGGTCGCCTTGGCGACGGTATCGCCGCGCTCATTGATTGTGTCAAGTTCAGTCTTGATCGATTCAGCCATTATCAGTTATCCATTCTGTCATTCGGAATTCCGAATATCATCAACCGTCGATAGGTAATCAACGGCACACCCACGGGAGCGGGTGATCTTCTTCAATTGTAGCAGGATATATGGATATATAACCAATATATCCAATACTGAGAGAAAAAAAGTTCATCGGCGTGTCACTTGACAAGTAGGTAGGTAGTGTGCATAGGTGCATAGATACTACATGTAGTAGGTGAATAGGTGGATGACTACTACATGTAGGGCGACATAGCGATACACACTATCAGCGTAATGTCAAGGAAATGCTCGAAACTGTGAAACCTAATATGTTTATTCCTCACTTTCTCTATCTGCCTCCATATCCCCCCATCGCGCTAACAATTTGAGATTTCCCGTGTGCCCATCTCTATTTTTTTTGTTCAAGTTTCCAGAAACCTTCGCGCTGATATGCTGACAGGCATGAAGCTATCTGAGGTTGATCAAGTTCTAGTGCGGTACGCCGACACGCTCTCCCCTACTGCGATCTCGTTCAAGATCAAGGGCGTTCTCACGCCGGTGCAGGTGCAGTCGCGAATCAATGTGTTGCTTGATACACCGGATTGGTTGACGGAGGCCCAGCAGGATCGCCTGGTGACGATGAAGATGCGTATTTTGATTACGCAGTTGGAGGAGATGACGCTGACGAGCCGTGTGGCTGAGATCATCATCCGTGCGCTTGAGTCTTTGGGTAATCGTTTGGATAAGCGTAGTGAGGCGACGCAGCAGGACTTGACGACTTTGTATGCGTTTCAGGGGACGGTGTTGTTGGAGGCGGTCGAGAAGTCTATGGGCTTTATGCGCTCGAAGCTGACGAACGGTAGCAAGATGGTGGAGGCTGAGTGGGATAACGCGAAGGAGGCGGCTATCCGTTACGCTCAGGTGGAGATCAGCAGTTACGAGACTGACAAGTCGGAGCTTGAGCTTCTGGTCGAGGTCGAGGATGCCGACAATCTGAAGGATGACTAATGAACAAGTGCGGCAATTGTGGCGAAGACGTGAAGGCCATATATGAGCACCAGCATGGCGGCGATGGCTTCAAGTGTTTAGCTGTCGAGTTCATTCCTTCTACGGGTGTAACTCGATGCGTAAAGTGCAAGGCCAACGTTCTATATGAGCAGGAACGGTGGTGGCATGACAGCCAATCGCCTATGAGTTTGGATTGTGCAATTGGCTGACATCGTTCATGAGACAGTGTTTGATGCTGCCATCGCGGAGATGCGGCGGCGGAGCAAACTGAAGCTGTACCAAACAGACTTTGATGCGTGGGCGTGGGACATTCTGCGGCTACGCAACTACAAAAAAATTCGCGAGATCATTCACGACTCTTTGTTTGCTGAGACGAGCCGAACGTTGACGAAGTCTGGCAACGGTGTGGGGAAGAGCTCCTCGATGGCGCAGATGGTGTTGTGGGCGGGTTCGGTGTTTCCTGAGGGGGACACTGTGCAGATTATTTCTGCGCCAAGTATTCCGCAGCTTCAGAAGGTGACGTTCGCGTATCTGAAGTCGTATCACGGTCGAGTCAATCAAGAGTTGCGGCCTGAGCATTTCAGGATTCCGGGTCACATTGATGAGAACTTGGGCTGGGTTTCTGAAACTCCGAATGGTAAAATCTGGCTGGCTTCTGGACGTAAACCGCCTGACCAAGATGCTGTGTCGATGTTTCAGGGTTTGCGGTCTCAGACGGGCATGACGTATGTGTGGTTCGATGAGGCTGGTGGCATGTCGAAGGCCATGTTCACTGCGGCTGAAGCGGTGCAGACGGGTGACAATTCACGCTTTGGCGGGATCGGTAACCCTGACAACGCTGGCGCGGAGTGGCAGTCATCGTTTGAAGACCCTGAGAAGGCGGCGGAATACAACTTGCACACGATCTCGGCGATGGATACTCCGGTGTTCACGGGCGAGCGTGTGTATCCTCGGACGGCTGAGGGTGACCAGATGGAGGCGCAGTTACTCCGTGCGTTGACTAGCAAGCGCTGGGTGGCGCACAAGTCGCGCATTTGGGCAACGGGTGGCGAGGTCTTGGAAGACCCTAAGCATCCCGGCGATAAGCGTTACTTCACACGGCAAGATCGTGTCGTCCCGTTCTTGAAGGGCGAGCCTGAACATCTCGGCAAAGAGTTTGTGAGGCGCGACGGCCAGAAGCTGGTTGTCCTTGACAAGATCAAGTGGGACGCTCGTGGCCTGAGCAAGGTGCTTGGCGAGTTTCCGGGCGAGAACGATACTGCGTTCTTCCCGGCAGCGGCGATCCTTGCTTGCCGGTCGAAGGACATTGTCGAGGACAGTTCGGTGCGTCCGATCTTTGGCGTCGACGTTGCGCGGTTCGGTTCTGACGAGTCGGTGGTCTTCAGCAACCGTGGCGGTCATGCTCGGGTGCTGGATTCGTGGGGCAAGTCGGATACGGTCACGTCGGCTCGACGGATTCATCGTCTGGCTCAGGACGTGAACGCTGCGGAGGTTCGCGTTGACGCTTCTGGTGTTGGTGGCGGCGTTTACGACATGCTGCGAAGCCTCGAAGAGTTCGACGAGAAGGTTTATGTTCTGATCGGCATTGACGGTGGGCGTAAGTCGTCTGATCCTCGCCGGTGGGCAAACTCTCGTGCGGAGAATCATGACACGTTGCGGAGCCTGATGGTGGGCGACGGAACGGTGAGCTACATCGACCTTGATTATGATGACAAGGAGGTGCGGGATCAGCTTACGAATGTGACGTATCGCTTCTCAAGAACGTCTGGCGCGATTCAGATCACGCCAAAGGATGAGATGAAGACTGAGATGGACGGTTCGCCTGACCGTTTGGATGCGCTGATCTATTCTGTGGTCGACGTGTCGGCGCTGTTTGAGATTGAGGACGGGCCTCAGCCGGGTGACACGGTGTTGCAAGACCCGTGGGACATGGTCGAAGAGTTCAGTTGGTACGCTGGGGATAATTATCCGCTGTAGACTAATCACACCACCTTTCCCCGACCCGGTTCGGTTGGCAGCTTGAAACAAAAGCCCTCACTGGCGATATAGACCCGGTGGGGGCTTTTGCTGTCACTTCTATGCCAGCTACACTCGACATCATGGCAACTTCTACTCGGGCTACCCCTGAAAAGCGTAAGACTATCGCTCAAGAGCGCAAAGAATGGGCTGAGACCCTTGAGGCGGTCAACAATGAGCATGAGCGCATGTCTGAAGCGCTCGCTAGCAGTGTTGCATCGCTGCAACACGAGGATATTGGCTGGGCGCAACCCTCGCAGGGTGCCAGCTATCAAGGTCTAACTCTCGAAGAGCTTCAGGGGTGGTCGAATGCAATTCGCACATCGCTTACGGGCAACGCGAAGCAGGCTCCAAACCCTCACATGCGTAACGGCCTCATGCTGCGTCACTCTTTCATCTGGGATGGCGACATTCACTACGCGGGCGTGCCCGGTTCCGAGGAGACCCCGACGAAGCAAGGCGTTCGGGACGTCCAGAAGATCATTACTGGTCGGAGCAACAAGCGTTTGGTGTTCGGCAGTAGCGCACGCCGCCGCCGCGAGCACGCTCTTTACGCTGACGGGCTGTATATCGTTATCGGCAACAACAAAGACAAGGGCGACTTGCGCCCGGTGCCGCTGCACGAGATCACCGACACGCACCGTGACGCTTTGTACGAGGACGAGATCGTTGCTTACCGTTGGACACGGAAAGAGGCTGAGCGCGAAGAGAGCACCATGAAGCGCGGCAAGGAAGTCCTCGGCGCATTCACCGGGCAGCGCGTCCTAAAAAGCTACTGGGTTTACGTTGACTGGTTCACCGATCCCAAGCCAAAGACAATCAAGTACATGTCGGTCGATGAGCCCGTGCTGGGCAGCCACGTCGCATTCGACCTGCACGCCAACCGGCCTGACGGCCAAGCGTTCGGCTCGCCTGACGCAATCAGCGCTTTGGTCTGGGCCCGCATCATCCGTGACCTGATCATGAATGGCGTGAAGATGCAGGACGCCTTGGCGATGTTCGCTTTCAAGGTGAACTCGCAAACGAAGGCAGGGCAGCAGACTGCCGCTGTCGAGTTGGGCAAGAAGAAAGAGGCTGGCTCCGCCGCCGCGATTGGCACGAACGACTTGACGCCACTGAACTCGGCTGGCAAGGGCTACGACTTTGGTTCTATCGGATTCATTGTCGCGACCATGGCAGCGTCGCTGCACGTCAGCGGTATCGCGCTGTCGGCCAACACCGCTCTTGCCGGTTCCAGCTATGGTGCCGCAAAAACTCTTGACCTCCCCGGTCGGATGGCTATGCAGACCCGGCGTGCTGAGCACATCGAATTTGACGAGCGCATCTTGGCTTGGATGGGGGCTTTTGATGCCACTGCGTACTTCGACAACTACGATGATGCAACTGACGAGTATCGTTCGGTTCAGGCCGCGATGCTTGCTTGGTCGACTGGGACTCTCACCCCAGAGGGCTTCCGCTCTGAGCTTGAGGGCATCTACGGTCGCAAGCTGTTGGGTGCGATCCCGAAGGGGGTCATCATCCCGAACAACCAGTTGCAGGCTGACAAGGATGCCAAAGTGGCGAAGGCGACTGCGTCGCCGGGGCAGGGTGAAACCAGTCCTGCGGGTGACTCAGAACATGCAAGCGACCTGCCGCCGATAGTCCACGACTAAGGTTTCTGGAAACCGGGTTTTGAGTAGCGCCGAAACCCATGTAGATTTCCAAGCATGAACAAGCGCATTCGTGAGTCGGTGACAATCACCGCCAATCCCGAAACCAATGAGTTCGACGTATGCCTCCTCTCTGAGGGGGCTGGTTCGTCTGGCGACTTCCTCCCGGAAATCTTCACTCAAGAAAACGCGGATGCACTCGCGGGGTCGCTCAGCTTCCCCAATCATCCGCGCTGGCTCGACTCTCCTGAAGAGCGAGACCCGATGAGCGCTATCGGCCAAATCGCCGAGAGCGTTGTTGTGAAGAACGACCCAGAGACGGGCGATCTTGGATTCTGGTCGACATATATTCCGGCCAAGTCCAAACCAGAGGTTGCACCGTATCTCACTGAGTTTCACAAGAAGCTGGCGCTGTCGATCTACATTGACAGCAACGGCCACATCGACGTTGACACTGGACGTTGGGTGGTGCGGTCTCTCGACGGCACCGATCCCTACAAAAGTGTTGACGTAGTCATCGCCGCTGGTCGCGGCGGAAAGTTTGAACGGCTCTCAGAATCACTGGGGATCGTCACAAAAACTTCTGCAACCGCAGAGGAGAAAATGGAGAATCCTATGGAACTCAAGGAAGTTGGCGACAACGTCGCTACGCTTACCAAGAGCGTCGAGGGACTTGTCGAGATGCTGGGCGCAAAGGCAACTGCCGACGCACAGGTCGAGGCAGACAGCGCTGCGGTTACAAAGACCGTGGAGTCCCGTTTGGCCAACTATGACGTTGCGCTTGACCTGATCGAAAAGGCCAAGCTCACCGAGTCACAGACTGCCAAGCTGCGTGAACTCGCAAAAACTGGCGTAGATGTTACGTCCGAAGTCGAAGATGCCAAAAAGTTCCTCGCCGAGGCTCGTGCCTCAGTGGAGAGCGACGAGGACAGCGGAGACAAGCGAAACCTCGCTGAAGCCCACCGTGGCGCAAGCAACACAACAGCTACGTCGAAGTCCTTCGCCGTACCCGGATTTGGAGGCATGTAATGGCTTATGTAGTCGCAACCGCTGAAGCTTTTGCTTCCACGGACGCACTTCGCGAGATTTGGGCTGTTGAGGATGAGGTCGCCGCTGGCACCGCGCTTCTCAATGGAACCCGCGCCGGAGTGACCTACACCCCTTCAGGTGGTCACACCATCTCGAAGACTGTCGGCCCGTACACCATCAGTGGTGTTCCCGATGGCGGCGAAAGCCTCTCGGACTTGGAGGTTTCCATCGCAACTGATGGCAGCTACGAGTTCGCGATCACTGGCGCAACCAGCGGAACAGCGAATGGCACGAGGGTTTACGCCGTCGTTGCCGCTGGGCTGATCACCAGCCTCACGCTGACCTCCACAAGCAACACCCTCTGGGGCGTTGTCAACAACCCAAGCGATTACGACGCCGCTGGCGCTGTATCGTGTGTCAAGATTGGAGTCTGAGAATGATCAAGTTCGACGACCAGTTCACTCTCGATGGACTCGTATCACCCGCCAAGGGTGTGACCGCTGAATCCGTTGGCAAGGTGGCTGAAATGGTTCGCGACGCGAAGCGCGGCAGCTTTGTTGCCGAGGCCAAGCTGAAGGAATCCATGATGTCGGGAGTGCTGGCTTCCAGCGTTGCTCACTTCATCAACATCATCACCATCCCGCAGTTGCCGGAAGACAAAGAACGCCCCGTTGCGAAGCTTGCTGGCTTCCGCACCGTTGGCGACTTCCGTCCGGCAGTCCTGTACTCGATGTTCGGCAACATGAGTGGCCCCGGCGTCACCTCTGATGGCTCGGCTCCCCGCGTTCCGCAGGGCACCCCGTTCCCCGAGGTGACCATTACCGGAGTCGAGAGCGCTCACGCGAAGCTCGCCAAGTTCGGTAACCGGATCAACTGGGACTTCGAGGACTTCATCAACGACACCGTCGGTGTTCTTGACGGAATCCCCGCTGAGCTGCGCGACATCGCACTCGAAACCGAGTGGCAAGAGGTTGGTGAGGCGCTTGCGAAGGCGACCACCGCTTCAGGTTCGGTGACGCTCCCCAACGGCACAACCGTTGCAACGAACAAGGCGATCTCCGCCGACGCGATCATGGCTGCAATCATGGCCCTGTCGCTCCGCACGGTGAACGGCTCAGACCGCAAGATCGGAACGCTCTCGGGCTACAACGTTGTTGTTGCTCCGGGCAAGAAGGTCTACGTCGACTACATGATCCGTCAAGCGCTGAACATCATGTATGTTCTCCCCGCCTCGACGGGTGGCGCAGTCACCATGCCCGAGGACAACTCGGCGCTCAGCTCGGTTGAGGTCATCGAGCACGACAAGGTGACCGGCGTGAAATGGTACTTGGCTCCCAAGCCCGCTGCCTACAAGCGCCCGGTTCTCGACGTGCTCCGCCTCCGTGGTTACGAGACTCCTCAGATTCGCGTGCAGACGAACGGCGGCGACGGATTCTCGTTCGACGCTGACACCGCTGCAATGCGACTCCGCCTCGTCACCGGCGCTGCGCTTTGGTTCCAAGAAGCGATCGTCTACTCGGCGGGTACTGCATAGTTCAGCCCGACAAGCCTGAGAAGCCCCTCGACCAGAACGGTCGGGGGCTTTTTGGTTTCCAGAAACCTGTAGTGTTGACACTGGTGGCTCTACTTTTCCGGTCGCCGAGTGTATCGGGTCGAGGGAGTGAAGGTTCTCCACCCTCTGCTATAAGGGATTGACGGCAACCTGACCGACCCGATACGCTCAACAGTTTCAGAAACCACAGCGCCGCCCGTAAGATGGGGCACATGGCAAATTCAGGAGCATGGCCGGTAGAACCGGACACAGAGACGGGGCTGTTCCGCACCGAGCTTGGTGACGTGGATGGAACAGCATCAGACCCCGCTACAAGTCCGCAGACTGCGGATTTCGAGTACATCAGCGACGCAGCTATCTCTGCGCTGATCCTTGCGTACCCTTCGAGTCGCGACATGGCAATGTCCAAAGCGATGACGATGATGGCTACGCAGATGATCAGCGCTGCACAAGACATTCAGGTTGACGACATCAAGATCAAGACCGTGGAACGCGCACGGCTGATGATGGAGCAGGCTGGCCTGCTTTCCGCCGTGGCTCGCGCTAACGGCGCATCGTCGGCGTTCTCCATCGTACCGATGGTCATGAAGCGCGACCTGATCTACCCCACCCTCTAGATCATGGGAAAGAACCTAGACGCGGTTCGCGCCGCAGTAGAGAGCGCCAAGGTTCTCGCTGAAGAGTTTCAGTCTGGCACTGCAAAGTTCTATATTGACGGCAATACAGATGTTGTATTCGAGTCCACTTGTCGCCTGAAGAAGCCAAAAACTTCGAGCTACGACGCTGGCAACCAGACGCAGTGGTCGACCAAGCGCGAGACCCAACTGAAGATTCCGCTGACCGCTGGCGGTAACGTAATCCAAAAGGGAATGATCTGCCAGATCAGCACCACAGATGGCGACGAAGCAATCAATCACATCAACTTCACTGTCCAGTCGAGTCTTGGCGGGCAGTTTGCGGCGGAGCGAACAATCATGCTTGTCACCGAAGTGAACAAGACAGATCGGATCACCTAATGGCTGACTTAGATGAAGAGATGGTGGCCTCCTACGAGGTCACCGTCGAGGGGTTAGATCGTACCGAGAAGCAGCTAAGGGCACTCGACGGTGTGATACGCAACCTTCGCACGACCGTTTACTCCCCTTACGCAACCTCTAGCGTAACGACGGGCGGCAGCGCAAAGACGAATGGCTCAAAGAAGGCTGACGTTTTTAGCACTGAAGCCTTAGTTCTCCGTGGCAGGATTCAAACCGTTGTCATGAAGACCATGTCATCCGGCATGGCGCTGGGAAAGAAGACCCAGAAACAAGCTCTTCGCGCCGCCGAGACCGAAACTGGAAGGGCTGGCCGCAGTCACGCTGGCAAGGGCAAGCGAAAGGGCGGCTCCGGTCGCGATGACACTCAGGCGATGATCAACTCCGTCGCCACAAACGTCGAAATCGAACGAGGCACAACCTTCACCAGCTATGTTGGCTGGCACGGCTGGGTGACAGGTCGAAAGGATTACTTCGAGTACCAAGAGCATGGCACCCTAGGCAAGGGCGGCGACTCAAAGGCGCAGGCGAAGTCAGACGGCTCCGTTTTCCGCCAAAAGAACACGCCCAAGAAGAAAACGCCCGGCTCCACGAAGAAGTCTCGCGGCAGCGTGCCCGCCGCGAACTCGCTGGGCAAGTCCATCCCCACGGTGCGAGAGTACCTAAGATCGGAACTGAGCAAGCTACTATGACATCTTCCATAGACCCAACACTTGAGATGGTGGCAATCGAAGCGCGGCTTAGCGCCCTCACGGGCGTCACCGAGCAGGGGTTCGAGCAGACCTACGACTTCCCCCTTGACGCCTTCGGGAAGAAGCTGCCATACCGTGACTTTGAGCCCGGCAGCTCAATCCCTGCTGGCGGTGACCGCCTGCTTGCCGCTGGCGAGCAGGCCCAGCCACACGTCTTCGCGTTTCAGATTCACCACGTCGCGCCCACGCGCCGCGCGGTAAACGCTCTAGCAATCGAATCAGATATCAGCCTTATCGGCTGGCAGCCCAGCGATAACGCTGGCCCGATCACGACATTCTTCTTCAACATGTACGACGAGTTCAACACTAGCGGCGAGCGCGTCCAGTGGGTTATGACCCGTTTTTACCAGACAACGCTTGGTCAGTCGCCGACGTTGTAGGTTTCTAGAAACCGCTACGTTTTGCTATGGTTTCGGCTTCCCTTAGACTCACTTCCATGACGTTTTATAGAAACCGCGAGACGGGCCTCGTGCAATCACACCCGAAAAGTGGGATTGGCGATTCGCTCAATGCTGACGAGATCGGTGAAGACGCGAAACCCGTCAAGCCGTACACGTCCTTGGCTCCTTCACGCAAGGAAGTCAAAGCGGCCAAGGGTCTCATGAAAGACCATGGCGGCAACCCAAAGACCACCGGTGACAACACTGTTGCCGGGGAAACCAACAAAAACGGATAAACCGAAGTTGCTCGTCAAGTGATACTCTTGTCAAATGATTATTGCTTGCTCCATCAACCAGTGCGCAAGGCCAGCCAAGACGGCTGGCCTTTGTGCGTCGCATTATGAGCGAAAACGCGCTGGCCGCGCCGACTGGGGCATCGCAATCCGCACACGCCGAACCCCCGGCTCCGCCGACACGCCTGAATGCGCGGTGGAGCGCTGCGCAGAGCGCCAAAGGGCCGTCGGGCTTTGCGCAAGGCACTACGGCAGTCGGTTGAGGCTGGAAAGCAGTGGGAGGCCGCAGTGCTCCGTGCCTGACTGCGGGAGACCGCGAAGACGTAACTCGCTACTGTGCGACGCGCATTACCGCAGATCGCTTCGCGGCTCAGACCTAAACGCCCCGATGCGGGGCACAAAGTCATACATTGGGGAATGGTCTGACTGGAAGGTGACAGCGAAGGGGTATGTGTCGAGAAGCCGAACTGTCTCCGGCGTGCGCGAGTTTCAGTCACAACACCGGACGGTCATGGCAGAGCGCCTTGGCCGCGACCTTCTTGCAGAGGAAAGCCCACACCACCTAAACGGCGACCGCGCTGATAACAGTGTAGAGAATCTTGAGCTTTGGTCGTCCAGCCAGCCGCCCGGTCAGCGTGTCAGCGACAAGGTTACATGGGCGCTTCTGCTTCTGGAAACTTATGCCCCGGATAAGCTCGCATAGTTATTTTGCTAGTCTCGTAGATTCAGCTACGCTAAGCCCCATGAGAACTTCGATTCTGACTTCGACACCACTGGAAGGTGGCTTGTAATGGCTCAAAAAATGCTAGTTGGTGACAAAGATACAGTTTTGTTGTTGCCCGCTTTCGAGGTTGAAGGGGTTCCGCAGACTGCGTATCCCACGACCGCAGTGGCAATCCCAATCACAGCCCCAACGGCTGCACTCTTGAACTACTACCTCGATGTCGTCAATCCTGACGACACTGGTTCGTTCTGGGGCGGAAACATCACCTGTTCAGTTATTGATGACTGGACTCTCGCACAGACCGACAGCGCCACAGACGACACCCGGACGCTCTGCTCCGTAGGCAAGTCTCAAGACCTGACGTTCTACAACTTCGATGGCTCGATGAACTTCCTCCGGGACATCGACCCATCAGACGGCACGAGCAAGTTCAACTTGCCGATCAACCTGTTGAGTGCGCCCGACATTCCGTACATCATCGCTCACCGTGTTGGATATTCCAGCACAACCGCAGCGGCAATCGGACAGGAGTGGCACTTGTACTACTTCTGGACTGACCACTTCATCCCAGCTTCTGCTGATGGTGACAACCTTTCCATAGGTGAGGCTTTCATCCCCAAGGGAATCCTCAACTTCAAGTTTGAATTGACGGCATAGTCCATGGCTACGAAAGTTCTTTCCAACCAGCGAGTCACAGTGCTTGCTGGCCTATCCTCGGGCATCTCCGACTGGGACAAGCCATCGCTGGCGAACCTGACGGCGCTGACCAACGTATCCGGCGCAGTCAACTGGAACAGCTTTGACCTGAACCTTCAGGCAAGCGACCAGAACGACGACCGCACACTCACCGATGGTGCTGGCGCACAGTCGCGAGGCGTAACCAACTTTGGCGGCGGGCTTCAGTTCGTCCACCCAAAGGTTGATGACTCCACCTCGATCTACCGTTCGACCTACGACATCTTCTCCACGCCTCGCGTTGAGCTTGTTGTCGCAGTTCGCTACGGCAAGAAGAACTCGATGGCTGTCGCCGCTGGCGACAAGTGGACGATCTACCGGCTCATGACCGACGCTGTCGCGTTCGGCGAGGGGGACGTGTCGAAGTACTACGGCGTGAACCTGATCGCTCGCGACGACGTTCTGATTGACTTCATCGTTCCGTCAGTTCCGGCCACAGCCGTTGCTGTCACGGCCTTCTCAGCCGCCGTCGACGCGGGGGACATCGTGTTCGCCTCGGCGGTCTACAAGGGCTGGGACGTGACGAAGTCCGTCACATGGGTGAGCGGTGACGAGGCGTTGATGATCGAAATCCACCCCGGCATGTTCAGCGCTCTTGGCGCTGGAACACCAACGCTGGTAGCGCAGTACCCCGGCGCTACCGACGCAACAGAAGTGACAATCACGATCACCTAGCAGAACCCGAAAGAAGCCCCTCGCCCCGAATGGAGTGAGGGGCTTCTTTGCGTGTAGGCTCAGTTTCTAGAAACCTGTTGAGCAGCAACAGGAATACGAGAGGATTCACAATGGCCGACGAGCCCAACCCAGAAGAGACAGCCGCGATTGAAAAGATCGAGAAGATGACCAAGGCGGGCTTTGATCTGAAATCAAGATTGCAGAATCGCGGCCTCCGCAAGGCGACGATCACGCTGTATCTGGACGAGGAGCTCGGCCCAAAGCTGGGTTACGCGACCGACATCTTGAACGCTTACGATCACGTCACTGGCCGAGAACGTGGAGGGGTAGTCGGAGAGCTCGACGAGATGGTCGAGTCGCGTGACAAGCTTCGCAAGCAGCACGAGAAGGCAGTCGAAGATGACAGCGAGAAGATGACAGCGCCAGCCAAGAAGAAGGCAAAGGATGCCTTCGAGTCGGCTGACGCGGCTTTTGATGAGCCAATCGCTGAGCTTGAGAAGAAGCGCGACGAAATGACCGCCCAGCTAGCCAGTACCGGGTTGAGGCTTGAACTTCGCGCCGTGCCGCCAGTAATCGAAAAGGACTGCCGCCGCAAGGCCAGAGCCAGCCTTGAGATCAAGGGCAAGGGAATCCCCGAAGACATGAAGGATGAGTTCACCCTCGCGGTGCAGGGGCACTTGATGTCGGTTCTCGTGCAGACCGTCACCGACAACCTTACTGAAGATGTCAACGAAGGCATGCCATACGAAGACGCGGTCGCGATGATCGAATACCTGCCCACCAGCCAGTTCATCCGTCTCGACCAGAAGATGGGGGAGCTTCAGTACGCCGACGCAATCTCACGGGCCATTGAGGGGCAAGAGGATTTCTCGTAGAGTTCTTCTCCTCTAACACTGGGGCCGGATACGTCGACCTGATGAAAGCGTCAATAGCGCACGGCATCCGGCCCTCGGCGTTGGTCTTGGGTAAGGACTCTGGAAAGAAGTGGAGCGGCACAGACATTGTGCTGGCAAAGGCATATCAGCGATTCCTGAATGAACTGTGCCAGCAATGCGGTGGCCCGAAGTACTTGTGCCACAACGACGACAATCGAATCCAGTACAAGCTAGGGCGCGATCACTGCGCTTCGGCTGCAATGGCCGAGCGAGAGCAGCGCGAGCTCTCCAAGAAGGACAAGCCAACGCACGGCATGAGGGTCTACGCGGAGCCGTATCTAACCGAGGACGCTGTCGCCGAGGGCGTGCAATTCTCTGACTTCCGGCGACCCTACTTGATCGACAGGGCGAAGGCGGCTGGGCTGATTCCTGATACGGAATAGGTTTCTGGAAACCACCCTCAAAAGCAAGTTAGTCTTGATCTTATGGCAGATATAGACCTCTCGGTACAAGTACGACAGTCCGGCGTTCAGGGCACGATTACTAGCGTCAACGCGCTGCGAAACGCCGGAGTCGCAACCGGGAACGCCCTGACCCGCCTAGCTCAGGCTTCTGTCAAGCAGAGCAAGGACATGACCGCGCTCGCGCTGGCAAACGCGAACACGACCGTCAGCATGAAGGACTCCACCAACGCGGCTAGGGCTGATGCTGCCGCGAAGGGGCGGCTCACCCAGCAACTGCAGGCCATGAACCGCGCCTACGCCGCCATCGCGGTGAGCGCCCCGCACGCGACAGCATCACAGCGTCTTGCAATGGCTGGCGGCGCTGGTGGTATTTCCGCTGGCATAATGCAGGCCAACCAAGCGCTTGCGCTGAATGGCGCACTAACCGCGACCTATTCAAGCGACATGGCTGAGCGTGGGCAGTTAGAGGACGCACGGGCCGGTACGCTTGGCGCACAGGCCAACTTGCAGGCAGCGCGTGATGAGCGCGAGCTTGGCAACATGACGGCCAAGAACCGTTCGCAGGTCATGCTGACACGCGCAACAGCCGCTTACTCACGGGCGGTAGCCACATCGACAGCCGCCATCGCCGCGTCTTCGGCGGCGGGCCGTCAAAACCTATCTCTAGAAACCGCCCGCACCGCTGCGCTACACGCGCAGGCGCAGGCGTATCGTGCAGTGAGCACGGCGCGAGTCAACAACGCATCTGCCATCGCTGCCGAGGCTAGCGGCGGCGACGACGGCGGAAACGCCTTCC
>LV_Brine_h2_0102DRAFT_1000136_pt1 | contig 26708 bp, 27 predicted proteins | sample LakVidmifraction_3_FD_10600 | JGI IMG/M metagenome (IMG submission 10600)
CTAGCTTTTATTTTCTCACTAGCAATTGTTTGCTTATGTTTGTAGCGATAAATTGAGACTTAAACTTAAGGGTATTATGAATTTTTGTGATGATATTTTTGAAGCTGTATTAGCTTTAGATGAGTCTACTAGCAACGTAGCTGATAGTGATTATAACCTCAACTTAAAAGAGGTTAATTTGGCTCACTACCTCAGTATTTCAAACAACGAAAAGCTAGTTTTATTAGAAAAGCTTGGCCTTTTTGATTTAGTAAAATTAGACAATAAAATTGCATTATTAAAACATGATACTCAAAGAGTCCACTTAAACGTTGTAACAAATACAAAAGTAACTAAAAGTTAGGGCATAAAAGTTACAAATTGCATTATGACGCGCTTTGATTCGGTATATACCCCAAGGGATATTGCTGATCATGTAATGTTCAAACACATACTCGCGAGCACAGAGGTGTTAATTACAGATTTCCATAAAGGAGGTAGTGATGGACGCTTTTCGAGTTCAAGAATTAACACCGCATTCGAATTAGGGCACTTTGTTTATTTTTTAGATTTTGAAAAGCCTGAAGTTTTGCATGCTACTGACGCAGAACATTTCAATGCCCTTGCCCGTTCTATGGAAATTAAAGGATCAGATATCAAAAAACTTAGAGTGATAAGAGCTAATAAATAGTGTTTAAATGGGAGCACAGCTTCAACTTCTAATTTAATAACAAGTACGCATTGGATTATAATCTCCAAAATGCATTAAACATTGCGCATAGGAATAAAACTATGCACTTGTTTTACATCGGTTTTAGGTGCTACTTCGAAGTTAAAGAACACCTAAAAATGAATTATTGAAAATTATAGATAAAGAAGTAAAACTAAATTATTTTAAGCATGTAATTTATTTTTTATCCCATCGTTCTAGATCGAAAGGCAAATTCGTAAAATATAATTTAATTCATTTTTTAACGAAATTTAAGTTAGTTTATATTGTTAACTAACAAAATACTTTTACAGGTAATAATTATGGAAAGCCTTTTAGTCAACTTAAGAAAGTATCGTCCTCGGGAAAATACGGATCCCCTTGAAAACTTTATAACAGAAGCATTTGCTTGGCTGTTGCGAAGTAACCGCGAGGTTTTACAGAGCGTATTCGAATGTATAAATAATAAATTGCAATCGTCAATTAGTGCACCCGATGGTGAAGTTTTTATATCAACGCAGGAAAATTTTAATAATAAGTTCCCTGATTTAGTTATAAGTTGGGAGACCTGCACCTTAGTGTTCGAACATAAAGTAAAATCAGACTTACATCAAAACCAGCTGAAAAACTATCGTGAGTATGCATCTGAAACTTATGACGATTACAGAATTATATTAATAACAGCTACTCCTTTTCAACATGCTCAAAATCCAGATGCAGCATTGTGCTGGGAGGATATTTATAAATGCTTAATAAGTTTAGTTGATAAAGTAAATTATGAGCACGCAAGTTGGGCAATAGAAGATTTTTTATCATTACTTAAATCTGAAGGATTAGGACCAAAGTCCCCAATGAATCGTTTCTCTATTGCTCATTATTTAGAAGCAGTAAAATTTATTGAGCAAGTTGACTCGATCTTTAAAACGGCTCAAAAACGAGAATGGCCGTTACAAACTATCGGGATGGAACCCGTATTTAAACGCCAAGGAACTGAGTCAAGAGTTGGGTTAGAATTTTGCCCTATCATTAAAAATAAAGGCAGGCAGTGGCTTCCCGGTATATTTTGCGGTGTGTTGCTCGATGGAAGAGATCACGGAGTTAAAGAATTTATAAATAATGAATTAAAATTATGCTTAGTTCTTGATTTCAATCGAACAGGCCAAGAGATGATAAAAAATTCAGACAATTATAATAATTTAAAAGCGTGTTTTAAATTATTATTTAATGATTGGGAGTATATAGATACTGCTGTAGATCCGAGAGCCAAGCATAATAAATGGCATCCAATTGTTATTTTAAGGTCAATGCTTTCTTTGTTTGAACATGCCAATACTCATCAAGAGCAAGTAGATATAGTGCTAGAAGTTTTTACAGAATTACAAAATACACTCATGATACAGCCTGAATTTATAAAGCTAGTTGAAGAGCTCACAGTGACAAAATAAAACGTTAGTGATTATATAAATGGGTTTAATAATAATCTTAGACCATATCATTATAGCGCTAGCGTAGTGCTAAACGAGTTTAGGTTAGATACAAAAACTCTAAAACTGTGGCCAAATTTTATTGACCACTTGTATCTTGAGGCTTCTGGTACACAGTCAATGGGAGTGATTTTTTAATGAATGGAAAATCTGTTGTGGAGCCTGTACGGATTCTGTGTAACTGCCCGTTTTTAGATTTTATTCATTATTAAAATTCAAATTCTAATGCGAGCCTAAAACTATGATTTTTTTCTGATTGGCTTATCTCAGTGATAAAACCCGCTTCCCATTTTAATTGTTTTTGTCCATCAAAACGTTGCAAACCTATAAAACCAGGGCCAATTCCTACAAAGTCTTCACCTACGTAAACCTCAATAGATGGTTGAAAAGCAGAACGATACCGGTAGCGATATTGTGCTCTAAACTCACTTTCCCATTCGTTTTGAATATCCTGCCCCCATTCATAAACCAAAAAAGCGTTTAATGTTAGGCTTGTTTTTCCAAACTCTTTTTCGATCACAAAACCCGAGGTTGCTTCGTATACATCTTCGTTATGTTTTTTTTCAAGCTCAAATAATGCGCCCCAATCAGCCCATAACTTACCTTGCTCAATTAACTGCCAGCGCAATTCAAGCTCGTAAGCTTCTAAGCTAAAATCGCCGTTATCGTCTCGCTCACCAACTAAATACCCTTCTAGTGCCATTGTATCGCTAATAGCACCACCACCACCTAAGCGCTGCGCTAATATATTGCCACTATCAGTTTGATGCGATACCAGTCGCCACTCAAACTCACGTTCAAAAGGTAAAACATAGGGGTGATATACCTTATCAACAACAATACCATCAGCACTTGCCTGGGTTGGAAGTAACAACACACAAAAAGCGGTAAAACTAAGCGCTAAATATAGGTTGAGTGCTTTCATACACGTTCCTTAGTCATTGAAGCTGGAATAACGTAACAAATTAATAAAAATAACACGCTGCTTGTACTATATATAAGTACACTCATTAAATCAGGAGTGGCCTCGTAACCAACAAGAGCACGCAGTACGCGGCCTAGCTCAGAGTTTTCGCTTAACAAATCACGTAAATCCCACACGGTTGAGGTGTTGGTAATTAAGTCTATTTGGCTTGCCAAATCCAGTGCGACTAATAACTTAGCCGCGCTGTTAAAAGCAAGCAAAGTAAAAAGCGGGTACATACCAAAACGGTGCTTAATTGCATTCATTAAAAAGTACAGCAATACGCTAAAACTTAAACAAATTCCAACACCTAATAAAGTGCCAATAAATAAGCTTTGCCCTGCATCATTATTTTGCCAAAAACTGGTGAGGTAAATAATATAGTGGCTTAAATACAGCGTTATTGTGCTTATAACTGCGATATAAAATGCCGCTGACTTTTGCTTTAGTGCAAATACCAACACAGCAATAAATATAGTAATACATAGCCCTATTTGTGAGTACTCTAACCCTTGGTATTCAAACCACTGGCTCACCCACGATGCGCTTTGCATGTACAAAAACGACATTACCGCGCCAATTAATACAGCAGAGCATATTCGCAAAGAACTCTGTTTTTTTACTACTTGTAGTAGCACTAATAAAATAGCCACAGGTAGTAATTGATTAAGGCTCATGACTAAACTATTTATTAACATGCTGTGCCCCTTCATCGCTAACTATTACAACGCCCCTAGCTGTATTTGGCGAAAACTCACCAAAAAACTTGTAATACCCTTTACTAAGCGGTCCTATATAAATAATGCTTTTACGATTTGGGTAGAGCACTTTTTCTCTGTTTAGATCAAAGCTATCAAACTCTTCTGGTGTACTATCTTGGTTTTCTATCAATAGCTTTACTTTTTTATTCGCGGGAATAGTAATTTGTGAGGGATAGAACAAGTGATCTTTTAAAATAATAAGGTACTCTTTACTCGCCGCGTTAAACGACAAAAATAGCAAACAACAAAGGCATTGATTAAATAAACGTCTAGTCACTTTTTACTCCTGTAAAAGTAATCTTCACGGTTAGCCCGCCTAAATGACTATTCGCTAAATGAATATTTGCGTCATAAATAGCAATTATGTGTTGAACAATCGCCATGCCTAAACCCGCGCCTTGCTCGCCTGATGGATGCTGATCGCCACCTACGCGATAAAAGCGATTAAATATTCGGTCTTTTTGCTCTTCAGTCATGCCTGAACCTGAATCATCTATTTGCCAACTATAGTCATTATTACTAGATGCTAATTTAATTATTATTTGACCATCATTAGGTGTGTATTTAATAGCATTACTGAGTAAATTAGAGATAAGCGTCGTTAATGTAAACTCATCACCATTAATTACAAAATCATTACCTTCGAGGCTAATAGTTTGGTTTTTTTCGTCTATTTTATCGTATTGCTCCGACACGGCTTGTTGAGTAATAGTTAGCAATGACTGTTCACTAAACTGCTTTTGCCACTGTTCTGGCTGAGTGCGTCCTAAAATTAGCATTTGTTCAACAATATTACTTAAGCGATTAATACCTTGTGACATTGCTTTTAATTCTTGATTATTTTGCGAGTTACTTTGTTTATTAGCTAAATTATGTACATTAATTTTTAGACTACTAAGCGGAGTACGTAACTCATGAGCTGCATCTGAGGCAAAAAAGCGCTCTCGTAAGTAGGCAGTTTCTACTCGTTTAAATAAATCGTTTAAACGATTAATAACAGGTTTAATTTCTTCGTCGGTTACTTGCCAGTTAATTGGGGTAAAGTCGTTTGCTTGGCGAGAAGCCAACTGCCTAGACAGTCGGGTAAGAGGGGCTAATGCGTATTTAACAAAAAAGCTTATAAAAATAGCAAGCAGAGGAACTGCCCATAACATAGGTAACATTGCCGATAAAATAACGGCTTCAGCTAATTCAAACCGCTTTGCCATAGGTTCAGCAACGATAACCTTACGAGTATTTTTTCTCATTACAAACACTCGCATACGTTGCCCTGCTAAATTTGCAGTTTGAAGTCCTTCACTAAAATTAACACAGTTATTTGATAAACTCGATGAGCCACTAAGTAAACGATTATTATGCCAAATTTGGTACAACAACTGAGCACTATTACTACTTACTTGTGCTGCATTTGTGGTTAGTGCTAATGGTTGTTCAATTAAAACGCCAGCCACTATTTTAAGCTCATTATCAAGTAAGTTTTCACCGTGGTGCATGCTTTTTTGATAGCCTTTTACTAATGCTAAAAAACAGGTTAGCACCATCATTGAAAGTAAAATTAAGGTCAGGCGTTTACGAATAGACATTTTCAACCTCGAAATATAAACATACTCTAACGCTTACCAACCACGTAGCCGATACCACGTAAGGTTTTAATAAAATCGCTAGGGAATTTTTTACGAAGATGATGAATATGTACCTCTATGGCATTAGAGCCAACTTCTTCACCCCATTGGTAAAGTTTATTTTCGAGCTGTTGTTTTGATTGCACCCTTCCCAGATTTTCCATCAGCGCTTTTAAAAGCATGTATTCTTTTCGTGGTAGGGTAAGTGATTGCCCACTTAGCAATACTGTATGGGCAGAAGTATCCATTACTACATCACCACAGCGCAATAAGCTTGATTGTGTTTGATTAATGCGCCGACTTGCTACTCGCAATCGAGCAAATAACTCAGCGGGGTCAAACGGCTTTGCAAGGTAGTCATCAGCCCCCATATCAAGCCCTTTAACTTTGTCGTCAATACCGCCGCGAGCAGTTAAAATAACCACCGGAATAACTTTTTTTTGCGATTTAATATGTTTTAAAACTTGCGAGCCGTCGCCATCAGGTAATCCTAAATCGAGAATAACAAGCTCAATTTCACCACTAGAAAGGCACTCTAAGGCGTGTTTTACTGTGCCACTGTGCTCTACGCTGTAGCCCTCTTGGCGCAAAGAGCGAATAAGCCCTTGTGCCACTAAGGCATCGTCTTCAACAAGTAATAAATGCATTGTGTGTTTATCTTTTTAGTTTTTTATCTACTTTTACTAATAGCTGGCTAATTGCTTGTTGACGATATTCATCTGCTTTTGCACGAGTATCACGAATGCCCGCTGCTTGTGCTACAAGTAGTCGTGCTTTAGCTTGTTTATAATCGCCTTCGCCATACAAGTATTCACCGTATAAGTAATTAGTATCAATGCCTTTGAGATTAAAAGCGAGTGCTTGTTTAAATAATTTTTCAGCTTTGTCGTCATCACCAAAACCAATTGGCCAACCAGGTACTTTGCTGTAAAGCGTTGCAAGGCTTGCGTAAGCCGATCCATTTAATGCAGCACCATCTATTGAAAGTGCATTTTCAAGTGACGCTTTTGCCTCTTTTGCTAAACCAAGTGCACCCAAGCCACCTTTTGCGCCGGCAAAACTAGCTAACACAATACCATTCCAAATATGCGGTTGTGCCGAGTTAGGGTAGTTTTCAACAAATAACGCGCTTTGCTCACTTAATTGCGTAAACGCATCTATTTGCGCATCGTCTTCAAGCTCGTAGTTGGCAATAGCCCACTTTTGTTGAATAGAAATTAGGTCTTGCGCTTCATCTGCCTGTACTACGGTGGTAAATATAGCCGTTAATATTAAATAAAATGCGAGTGTAAATTTATACATAATTTTGCCCTTGTGTGTGTTTGTTAACTTAAAAAGCGTTTAATTTTAGGAAGTTGCTTTGCAATAGCGTTATCAACAACGCTTGGGAATACGCCATTTATGCGTGCAAATAATTTTTCAGGAAAACCAATAAAGCGCCTTGTTTGATTCGAATTTATTAGTGCTAATAACTCTTGAGCAACTAATTCTGGCGAGTCCATTTTATTACCGAGCTCTTTATTTATTGCCCGCGCTTTACTGCTATTAATAGATGTATCTGTTGCTCTTGGTGCTAAATAGGTCACTTTAACGCCTGAACCATTCAACTCACGTGATAATGCCTCTGTAAAGCCACGTAAACCAAATTTACTGGCGCAATAAAGCGTTTGAAACGGGTAGCCAATACTGCCAAACGATGATCCCACATTAACAATAGTGCCTTTGGTATACTCTAACTGTCCTAAAAATAGCTGGCATAGTTTAATAGGCACCGACAAATTAGTCATGAGCATATTATCTATTTGCTCATTACTTGTGTGCTCAAGGCTTTGCATTGTATTTATACCTGCGTTATTAATAAGTAATTTAACGTCACCGAGTTGCTTGGCTTTTATTGCTAGGTCAATACGTGTTGTATCGTCGGTTAAATCGCCTGTAAATATTTCACTGTCTGGGCATTCACGGCTCAGTTTTTCAAGGGCTTGGGTATTTCGCCCTACAAGTAGTAACTTCCACCCTTTTGCATATAGGGCTTTAGCAATTGCTTGCCCTATTCCGCCTGTTGCACCAGTGAGCACACATAAAGAACTACTCATGCCAATTTGCCTTGTGCACTTGCTTTAAAAAGTGGTTCGTCATCGAGTCCACGAAATATATCGCCGTATAAACGATAAAAGCGCTTTGCACCATGAAGTATGGCTTGTTGATCCGCCTCGTCTGTTATTTGGTTCATAAGGTTTTCAAAAAACTTTACATGCTCTATATCAAGTGCACCGTGAGAGGTTAAATAACTAAATGCTTTTTTAGGTAAGCCCACAGCATTTGCAATGTTTGAAGCCGCGCCATCAGCAAGCGCTATAGAAGTGCCTTCAAGTACATGCACCATGCCAAAAAAACTCAGCGGGTTTTTACGTGCAATGGAGTCGTACGCATACGACACCATCATTTCGGTAGCAAATTGCGGCTGACTACACCGTACTGTTTCTTTGTCAAAACCACAGGCTGCAATATCATTAAGTACCCATTCTTGATGACCTATCTCTTCTTCAATGTATTCTGCGACGGCTTCGCGCAGCCACTCTTGTTCGTCGGTTAATCGTGCACCAACCGACATCATTAAAGGCACAGTGTGCTTAACATGGTGATACGCTTGCACTAAAAACGAGGCATATTCTTCAAGTGATGCTTCGCCTTTAAAAACACGCTGGATAATCGGCGCTGCAAGCAGGTAATTTTGCTCTTGTTTAGTTTGCTCTTTAAGGGTGTTAAAAAAATCACTCATTAATTACTTCTCCAAGTCGGTAAAATTGCTCAAACACATCATGGTACTGCTTACTTATGGCATCTCGTTTTGGGCGATTATTTGTTGTTAATAATCCTTGTTGCACACTTAATGGGGCAGCTAAACGATGCCACTTTTGAATTCGAGCATAGTCGGGTAGTTGTTTATTAATTGCGTTAATGTATTGAGCTAACACTGGGTTACTTAGCTTTGTATCGGCGTAAATAATGGCACTCAGAAAAGGTCGCCCCTCACCAAACACAACCGCTTGTAAAATACCGCTTTGACTGAGTAATAGTGATTCAGGCCACTCGGCACTGATGTTGCGCCCCATGCTGGTAATAATTAGGTTTTTTAATCGGCCTTTAATAAATAAGGTATTTTGATGCTGCTCGACTAGATCACCGGTTCCATACCACTGTTTTTTGTTGTGAGGTTGATGGTTTAAGTAGCCTAAAAACAAATCGCCTTTTATAAAAAGCTGGCCATTTTCAATTTTGGTTTGAATATGAGGTAACACAGAGCCTGCACTTTGGCGGTTATCGTTTGTGGGGGTATTTAAACTCACTACAGATGCCGCCTCAGACAGCCCATAACCTTGATACACCGGTAAGTTTAAGCTACGCGCTTTAACTATTAGCATTTCGCTGACAAGCGCTCCACCCACTGCAATAAACTGCAACGAACTAGGCGGTTGCCAACCTTGCTCAGCAAAAGTAACTAAGCATGCTAATAGTTCAGGTACTAAAATAAGCGTATTTGGCTTAACTTTATCAATAGCAGCAATAAGCTGTGCGGGCTGTTTTAATGCAGTTCCAACAAAGCCTAATTCATTTAATGGTATTAAGTGTACTGTACCGCCACTTTTTAAAGGGGCATACACACCAGCTATATTTTCAAGCAATACAGCTAGTGGCAATAAACATAAATGAACAGGCTTTTTAATATTAATTTTATCGCAAAGAGATTGAGCTACCTGCATTTGGCTCTTTGCAGATAAACACACGCCCTTTGGCTGCCCAGTTGAGCCTGATGTAAATGTTACTTTTTGAGTTTCAGGAAAGTAACTGTTCGGTTTAGCCACAACTATTTCGTAAATATATAACGTGTAAAGTTCAAACACAGTAATAGAGGCAACAGGCTCCTCAAGTAAATGGTTTAGCGTGTCGCTAATAAATAAATTAGCGCCGCATTGCACTAATACATATTGAGTTTGTTGTTCACTGAAAAAGTGAGCAATTGGCACAGCCACTTTATTAGAAACCGCTGTAGCAGCATCAATAACAAGCCAAGCGGGTGTATTATCAAGCTTATAAGCGATACCTTTGCCGCTAAAGCCTTGTAGTATTTTTACTACTTTTTGTATTTGCTGGTTAAACTCATCGCCGTTAATTTCACGTGTTTGATCTTTATTATGGGCAATAATTAATGGCGATACTGAATGAGTATTATAGTAATTCATACATTCACCAATGCATTTACCAAAGAATTGATATTGCAGTGGTTTTGCTGCATCAAACTATAAAGCATTGGGGTATTTAATACTTGTTGGTGAGCTTGCTCTAGGCTCACAATGCATACTGTTGGTTGGTTGGCGTAATAGCTGCCCCACTTTAATGGGTTCTCAACTACAAAACTGCTCGCAAGTGCAATTTCAGTACACGTAACACCAAGTAAGCGCAATAAAGCACGCACTTTGTTGGTTGCACAAAACACTAAATGTTTTGCCCCCACACTTTGCAGAGCTTCGTTAACAATAATAAAATGTGCAAGAGTTGCTCTTCGATTTGTAGAGCAGAGATTACCAAGTTCAAAAATTTTATTGCGAGAAATGCTCTCATCTAAAAAATCTTCAACGGGTGATGCTAAATATTGCTCAATAAACAATGGCGAAGTTGCTTGCCTTAGCCCTAACGTGCACTTTCCTTGCTTGGTAACATATTGGCAAAGTAGTGGCATAAAAGAAGTAAGCTTAGCGTTATACGCAACTAAAAAACCTTCTTTCACTGTGTTTTCGAGATTTTTTCGATGCACATCATCAATACGAGCACTAATAAACTGACTGTTATTTTGTGTTAAACCTAATGATGTAGAAGTGTGGGCTAATTGCATAAGCTCGCTCATTTAAACCTGTTTATATTTCAGGGTTTAAACTTAACGAGTGAAACTTAAAGAAAACTTAAGAAATTTAATTTAAATGAAAAAAGCGCCTAACCACTACAATACAGATTAAGAGTAGAGCCTGCTTCTATTTATAAGTGATTCTATTACTTTTGGTTGGATGACCGAGTGGACTCGAAATACCGACTCTAGCATGTCAAGGCTTTTTTAGATTAATTTATAGCTGTACTTTTTGGTTGATAATGGTTTTGTTGCATAAAATCTTCTAAAAACCATGCAGCAAACTCGTGTCGGCCTTCTACATCGGCTTTGCTGTAAATATCGGAAGCTTGTTGACGGACGGTTTTTTCTTTTGTGCTTCTTAGCGCGCTTATTTCTTTAAAGCTTAGGCCTTTAAGTAACAACATGGCGACTTCTTGCTCACTGCGTGTCAATGCCCACTGTGAAAACTGGGTTTGAATAACGCCACTGTATTCATGGCGCGCATCCATCATTGTTTGTGATATGTTTTTAAGTTCTTTTTTTGAATGAGCTAATTTTTGTTTCAGCACATTGATATTGGCGGTACTCGAACGAATATCTCTAAATAAGTAAATAGCACCGGCTGCGGAAATGGCAACGATTAAGCTCTCAGAAAAAATATGCCACAGTGGTACTCCTAGTTTCAAATCTATTATCACATCAAAAAAGTTTAGCACCATTATTATTAACAAGGTGGCTGCGATTAACTTGTCTTTCATTAAATCCTCTATTATCAATTGTTTATAAATACAATGGACATATGTCCCATACCGTGAGTCACGCTTTTTTTGGGTACGTACGGCGTTTGCCTGATGATTTAACAGTCTAAAAAAGTCATGGTTCATTCTATGAAATTAATCAAATGTGAACAAACGCAATGCTGTTAAATTTTACAACAAAAATTCTTCACTTTTTACGTATTCAATATACGTTATTTTTATTCTTTATGGTGGCTTTATTAACACTTATCCCTGTGCATGCTTCACAAAATTTAGCACCTGTAGAGCTTTCTTCACTCAGTGGTTTTGATGTCGAATTTGCGCCAATTCAAAAAACAGAGTTTATTAACGGGCAAAGTTTAATTGGTGAAGTCAATTTCAAACCCGGGGTCAATTACACGGTGCTGTTTGCGTTTGATGTACAGCAGGTTCGTTACTTATACCCTAACGGCAGCATGGTAGAAAAGGGCGCCACTATCGCAAGCGTTGAGGGCAGCGATGTACACCATTTTTTAGATGCCTATCAATCAGCAAAAGACATGCTCGCTATTACTAAAAGCCATTACGACATAAACCAACAGCACTTAAAAAACAAAATAATAAGAAGCTCTGAATGGGTTGAAATTACTAAAAGCTATTTTGAAGCCAAGCTAAATTTTGAACATATGCAACATCAAATGGCATTTTTAAACATTGATGATAATGAAAACGTGACCTTAGTGAGTCCAAAAACGGGCATTTTAAAACTCACTAATGAGTCGGGAAACCGTGTGATGGGTGACACCGCGTTTGATATTATCGATGCAAGTAGTATTCGCGTTAAGATTAATGTCCCCCTTAGTTTTACCAACACGTTAGCGCATTTTAAGCTGTCACAAAATTGCAGCTTAAATATTGAGAGCTATGACAGTATTGTAGATAAATACCATCAAATAGTATGGGCGTCGCTAAGCTCGAATGAGTGCCAGCTGACACTGGGGCAAACCATCAAAGTCACACCGGTAAATAAATTAACAGGCTTTAAAATAGCAAAGTCAGCGGTGTTTGAATTTGAAGATGTTAATTACATTGCTTTAAAATCTGGCGATAACCTTGAGTTACTGCCGATTGAGCTCAAAGGTACACAAGGCAAAGACTACGTGTTTACTGCCAATAAAAACCTAGATGATCAGAAGATACTAATAAGCTCGGTAAGTGCGCTACAAGGTATGTTGCTTCACTTAGGGGGAGAGTAAATGTTAAACCAGCTTATTAAGTTTTCACTTACTCAGCGTTTGTTTGTTAGTATTTTTGTTATTGTTGCTATGGCCATTGGCGCTAAATCTTGGTTAAGTATTCCGGTGGATGCTTTTCCAGAAATATCGCCCACCCAAGTTAAAATAGTTTACAAATTACCCGGCATGAACGCCCTTGAAATAGAATCGCAAGTAACACGGGTGATTGAAACCGAATTACTGGGTATTCCGTCACAGCAAATGCTGCGCTCTACTACTAAATATTCTATTACGGATATTACCATTGACTTTAAAGAGGGCACCGACATTTATTGGGCCCGTCAGCAAGTTAATGAGCGTTTATTAAATATTTTGCCCACCTTGCCCAGTAATATTAGTGGCGGCATGGCGCCAATGAGCACGCCTTTGAGCGAGGTGTTCATGTTTACTATAGAAAGTACTCACTTATCGCTGATTGAAAAAAGAGAGCTTTTAGATTGGCAAATTCGTCCATTGCTGCGCACTGTAACCGGCGTTGCAGATGTGAATAGTCTTGGCGGCTTTTCAAAAACCTATGAAATACTTCCCAACACCTTATTGATGCAACAGCATCAAGTTAGCTTTGATGAAATGAAGTTAGCAATCACGCAAACGAATCAAAACGGTGGCATAGGGCGCTTAGAAAAAGGCAACGACACTTTTATTTTGCGCACTGAGGGCAAATACACCGATATAACCGCCATTGAAAATACTGTGATTAAGTCCACTCAAAATAAGGTTATTCGGTTAAGTGATATTGCCACGGTACACGTTGGCAGTTTAACCCGTTATGGCGCAGTCACTAAAAACAGTGAAGAGGCGGTACAAGGGCTTATAATTGCGCTTAAAAATAGTAATACAGCGCAAGTTGTTGAAGATGTAAAAGATAAACTTCGCACCATTGAAGCTTCATTACCGCAAGGCACAAAAATTAATGTGTTTTACGACCGCTCTAACTTAATAAATACCGCAATTAGCACCATTACCAGCGCATTAGGCCAAGCTATCATTTTAGTGATAGTGCTACTAGCCTTGTTTTTAGGCGATATTCGCTCTTCATTGGTGGTATCTTTGTCTTTACCTATGTCGGCATTGCTGACGTTTATAATGATGAATCAGTTTGATTTATCGGCTAATTTAATGAGTTTAGGTGGCTTAGTGATTGCCATTGGTATGCTGGTGGACTCATCGGTAGTTATTGTTGAAAACATAGTAAATCGGCTGGCTAATAATCAGCACCTCCCTCGGCTGCATGTTATTTATCGCGCATGTAAAGAAGTCGCGACGCCAGTGTTTTCAGGCACAATCATTATAATTATCGTGTTTTCACCGCTATTAATGTTAACAGGGCTAGAAGGCAAGTTATTTACCCCAGTGGCGTTAACTATCGTGTTTGCCATGCTAAGTGCGCTGTTGTTGTCGTTAACGGTTATTCCAATTTTAGCCTCGTTGTTATTAAAAAATGAACCCGTAACCCAACCTAAAATGGTGACGCTATTACAAGGCTTTTATACTAAAACACTTGCCCAAGCAATTAAAAAGCCGGTGGCTATTAGTGTTATATCAGTCGCTGTTTTAGTGCTCAGTGGGGTGTTATTTCAGGGGCTTGGCAAAAGCTTTATGCCCGTTTTAGATGAAGGCGACATTATTGTGCAACTGGAAAAATCGCCGAGTATTTCCTTGCAAGCCTCGCTGGATATCGATAAACAAATTGAAGCCACACTGCTAAAAAACACCCCAGAAATCGTACAAATTGTTGCCCGTACCGGCTCCGATGAACTCGGGCTTGATCCTATGGGGTTAAACGAAACCGATGTGTTTATGGAATTAGCACCAAAAGATACGTGGCGTTTTGACTCCAAAGCGCTGCTAATCGAGGATATTCGACAAACACTTACGCAATTTCCAGGGGTAAATATTGGCTTTACTCAGCCAATACAAATGCGGGTATCAGAAATGCTCACCGGTGGTACCGGTGATATTTCGATTAAAGTATTTGGTAATGATATTGCGACACTTGCCTCATTAGCTGAAAAAATCACTGCACTTGCCACTAATATTGACGGCGCAAGTGATGTGCAAATGGCGCTTATTGAAGGGGGTAAATACGTAAATATTAAACTTATTCCTGAGGTTGCTAGTCAGTTTGGTTTAACCACCGAAGGATTAAGCGATTATTTAAAGTCGCAATTAGAAGGCTTGCAGGTATCGGCACTTCAAGAAGGAAACCGCGTGATCCCAATTGTGTTTAATGCACAAAAAAGCGAAAGCGCAGCACACTTTGAGTTATCGTCAATGAGCGCATTAAAGCAAAAGCTAATTTTAATGCCCGACAACAGCCTACTACCACTTGAAGAGGTGGCTAATATTAGCTTTAAAACGGGGCCATTGTTAATAGAGCGAGAAAAAGCAAAACGCTTTGCTTCTGTAAGCGTTAATGTGGATAACCGCGATGTGGTTAGTTATGTGAATGAACTGGAAGCTAAAATTAATAGCAGCATAAAATTACCCAGTGGTTTTACCTTGTCGTTTGGTGGCGAATTTGAAAGCCAGCAACGTGCAACACAAAACTTGCTGGTGCTTATTCCGGTGGCATTAATACTGATTTTCATTATTTTATTTACCACGTTTAAATCGTTATCTAAATCAACGCTGATAATTGCTAATATTCCGTTTGCGTTAATGGGGGGAGTGATTGCCCTGTTTATTAGTAACGAATACCTCTCGGTGCCTGCATCGGTTGGTTTTGTTGCTTTACTTGGCGTAGCGGTACTCAATGGTATTGTGATGATCAGCCACTTAGAGCAAATGAAAATGTTTTCTGCCAATGTAATGCAGCGCATTTTAGATGGCGCAAGCAGACGCCTTCGCCCAGTGTTAATGACAGCCACAACCGCAATGTTTGGTTTACTGCCACTGGTATTCGCTACCGGCCCTGGCGCTGAGATTCAAAAGCCATTGGCGATTGTGGTTGTTGGCGGGTTAATTACCTCAACAATTACAACACTTTATTTACTGCCTATCTTTTATGGTTGGTTGGAGAAAAAACATGGCTGAACAGTTACTTTTTACCCTAAATGTACCCACAAACATAAAAGATGAAGTGGTTGATATATTAATTGGCATAGACTGCATTACCGGCTTTAACTTAAAAAACATTGAAGGCTACAGCAAGGAGCACAGTGAATTTGATATTGCTGAGCAAGTAGAAGGGCATCGCAGCTTTTATCAGTTTGAGGTGCATATATTATTAGCGCAGCTACAAATTATCAAAACAGCATTAAGCCCTGTATGCCAACACACATCATTAAAATACTGGGTTACGCCTATATATGAAAGCGGGCGTCTTAGATAATTAATACCCTTATAGTTAGATCATGATATGTATATTTAGTTAGGGGCTCTCTACACGGTCAGATACATAAAAGTCGTCAATATCAGCTGCTGGGTTATTGGATTCTGCCTTATTGATGTTATCAATAACTTTTTCTAACTCTCCAGCTGAAAGAGATTGGAACGCTCGCTTAAGCCGGGAGATGATGCCTGAGCTTTTTTATTCTGCATTGATATGTTCTGAGCGATGAAGCTGCAAATTTGGTAGGTGCGGTGTTATGGCGCTCTATTAAGCTTTGTTCAGTAAGCTTACGCGCTTTTGCTATCGTTAATTCAGGTACTTCACCTAATTTGGTATTGGCTATGCCAGATGGTTTAGGGAAATTAGAATAGAAAATGGCTGTACCAGACTTGGTGAAAATTAGTCGAATATGGTGTTGTGCTTCGTATTTCGATAATTTTTTAGTCCGACTAGATTTAAGGCCTTGTTTTCCAATGCTTTTTTCTTCAAAAAATATGATATTTTGAGCCAGCGTAGCACACCGATTTATGTGCTGCATAGAAAACGGCGGTTTGAGCTGATTCCATTCTATTTTTGCCTTAGTGTACTGAGCCTTGGTAAGTGTTGATAAAGAGTTTTTCACTTTGTTGTAACCTATATAAATAAAGGCCTTACGGCTATTTTTATTGATTAAGATCAACAAAGAAACAGAGAAAAATAGGCATAATCCGCGGCTGTAATTTACACCCAAAAATAAAATGGTGTGTTACGAATGTGTGCTACGATTTAATGAAAAACAGTGGTTTTTATTAAACTAAAGTTGTTTTAAAATCAGTCTAATTGCATCTGTTTTTATTTTATCTATATGTTTTATATGGATTTTAATTGGAAAGGCTAAAAAGTGGCTCTACTCATAAATAGTAAATGCATTAACTGCGATATGTGCGATCCAGAGTGCCCAAATGAGGCTATTTATATGGGGGCTAAAATATATCAAATAGATCCCAGTAAATGCACTGAATGCGTAGGTCATTATGATAAGCCTACTTGCGTAAGTGTCTGCCCAATTGATTGTATTAAGCCAGACCCAACCCATAGTGAAACTATTGATGAGCTTGCCGATAAGTACGTAAGGTTAACTAGTAGTTGTTAGGTAATTTGAAGCTAACTTATTGAGGATTGACATTTTTAATTGGCAGATTAAAACTCACTATAAATCTGTCTTCGTCATTTGTAAAAGCAACTGAACCTTGGTACTTTTCGGCGATGCTGGCCACAATTGATAGGCCAAGCCCAGCGCCGTTTGCTGCGCCTTTACGCCAAAAACGAGTTGCCATATTAGCTAAATCAGCTTGGTTAATATGGGCGTGGTTACTAATGGTTATTTTTAGTGCTGTGGCTGTTAAATTAGCGGCTAAAATGACTGGTGTATTCGCTTTGCTGTACTTAAATGCGTTATCAAGTAAATTACGACACACTATAGTGAGCATGGCACTGGGAATACAGTACACTGGCTGGCTTGCTGTTATATTATAGGTTAAGCGGGCGTTATTGTTGTTTGATTCTGTTACCACAGTAGTAATTAACGAATCAAGCTCCCAAGGCTCTGTAATGTTTAGCGGCGTGTCGGCATCTACATGGGCTAACACCAGTAGATTGTCTAAAATAGTATTTAATCTATGCGCACTTTTTTTAGCTTGCCCTAGTGCTTTTTGCTGGGTGGTATCTTGCGTAAGCTCAGCTAATTGTATTTGCGCTAAAATACCCGCTAGTGGGGTTCTTAGCTCATGCGCGGCATTACTGGTAAAGTGTTTTTCGCGGCTGATCCCTTTTGCTAAGCGGGCCATTAAGGCATTTTGGCTAGTTATAAGCGGTTGCAGTTCTTTTAAAGGCTGGTTTAACTGTATCGGTTCTAAGTCGTGACTGCCGCGTTTTTCAAGCGCGTGTATTAATAACTTTATTGGCCGTATTCCTGTGCCAATTGCAAACCAAAGTAATATTAGGGCAACAAAAATAGCTAACGCCGGTGGAATGAGTATGCTAATGAGCAAGTCGTGATAGAGCACATCGCGCTCGGCCACTTTATCGGCAATGGTAATTTTATATTGCGCAGTAATTAAGGTGAATGTACGCCACTGCGCTTGCTCAGAGCTTAAATAACTAAAACCTTGGTTTAAGCTAGGCTGATTGGGAAACGATTGGCTGTTACTGCTGGCAATTATACTGCCTTGCAGGGAGCTAATTTGACAGGTTAGGCCTTTTTCAGTGTTTACCCCACTGGCATTTATAATATCAGGGAGGCTTTTACTGAGCGCATCTTTGGGTACGTGGGCTAAAATGTTACCTAACATAAAAGCGGTTGAGCGCAGGCGCTGATCAAAGTTAACCTCTAACTTATTGTTTAACCCCGATATCATCCACACACTGGCGATAAGCCAAAAGCCTAAAAAGACCGCTGCAACCAATACCGTTAACCGTAACCGCAAGCTCATTAGTGGCTCACCTCTATTGTGCCTAATCTAAAGCCTAGGCCACGTATGGTTTCTATTGCCGGTGCGCCTAGTTTTTTACGTAAATTAAAAATATGTACGTTAAGTGCGTTACTCGCTACATCATCGCACACGCCATAAAGTACATTTTTTAACTGGCTTTGGGTTAAAATTTGTTGCGGACTATTTAAAAAGGTTTGCAGTAATAAGTCCTCGTTACGTGACAAGCAAACAAGCGTGCCATTGAGTAATGCTTTATGTTGCTCTAAATCGTATTGCAGTGCGCCGTGAGTAATTGTATTGCTGAGCCTATCGCTTGCGCGGCGCTTTAAGCTTAATAGCCGCGCTAATAACTCTCTTAAATCAAAAGGTTTTACCAGGTAGTCGTCGGCGCCTTTTTTTAATCCAATAACTTTGTCATCTATGGTATTGCTCGCGGTAAGAATAAGCACGGGTAGCGAAAAACGATTGTCACGCAGCCAGCTTAACCAGTTAATGCCATTACCATCGGGTAGGTTTAAATCAAGAATGCATAAATCAAAATTGCTCGATTGCATATAAGTAGTGGCTGCGCTTAGTGTACTAACGTGCTCAACGGCTAGCCCTTGGTGGGTTAAGTAAGTACAAATAGCGTCGGCTATTACGTCATCATCTTCCACTAACAATACAAACATACTCGCTACCCTGTTTAAAATACCCTAGCTAGAATACCTGTTTCCATTGGTGAAGTAACTGCTATATGCTTATTTACTATTAATTTTTGCTCTTAATATTGGCTTAATTAACGCTTTGTATACTATAGCGGCTAACCGTATTTAAAGAAGATTTATAGCCATGTTAAGTATTTCACTCGGGCCGTTTGTTATTGCCATTTCGCAGCTTATTATTTTATTAGGCTTAGGCGTATTTTGGTTGCTTACTTATTTACAAACTCGTAAGCAACCACAGCAAAAAGCAATTTTAGACACTGTATTTAAAGCATTTGTAGTGGGCTTTATTGTTGCGCGATTAATGTTTGTTTTGATTATGTGGGATGCGTATCAAGAAAACTGGTGGCAACTTATTAATATAAGTGATGGCGGCTTTATGCCTACCTATGGCTGGGTGGCGGGTGCGCTTGTGTTGGCGCTGTATGCGCGAGGCAAAAAAGCAGTGCTGAAAACCTATTTCATAGCGGCTATTGTCGCGTTGCTTACCATTATGGTGCCTACCTTTGCTGCCTCTATTTATAAAGCTGGGGTTGAGCTGCCACAATCTGCGGTATATAACCTGCGTGGTAAAGAGGTTGATTTACAGTCATTTAAAGGCAAACCTGTCGTTATTAACTTTTGGGCGTCGTGGTGCCCACCGTGCCGTAAAGAAATGCCGGTATTACAGGCTGCGCAAAAAAACAATCCTAATATAGCTTTTGTTTTTGTTAACCAAGGAGAGGATTTATTTACGGTACAAAAATTTATTAATGCTGAGCAGCTCGACTTACGCAATGTGTTTTTTGATCAAAACAGTAATGTAAGTCGTGAATCCGGAGCTGCTGGGCTACCAACCACGCTTTTTTATAGCAGTGATGGCAAATTAGTAACCAGTCACATGGGAGAGCTCTCACACGCGAGTTTGCGTTATTACATGCAAGCTATAAATCAACAGTCTGCACAATAAGGATGCCTCATGAAGTTAATTTATTTATTGCCATTACTTGCGTTTACCTCGCCCCTATTGGCTCAACAAAAAGCACTGCCAGCCCCCCTTAAGTTAGTTACTGAGCAAGGCGGTGAAATAGTCAGCGAGTTTGCAGCGCCTGCCAACATGAAAGGCTATGTTGCCGACTTTAAAGGCCAAGTTATTACTTTATATATCACCGCCGACGAGCAATATTTATTTACCGGCCCTATGCTTGACGCCAATGGTAATAATGTAGGAGAGCAAGCGGCAAACGACTACGCTACAGGCCCTAAAGCGCAAAAAGACTGGCAAACATTAGAGAGTAGCCATTGGATAGTCGATGGTTCAGCCAAGGCAAAGCGAGTAATTTATACCTTCACCGATCCCAATTGCCCTTACTGCAGACAGTTTTGGCAAAATGCGCGTCCTTGGGTGGATGCGGGAGAGGTACAAATACGCCATATTTTAGTGGGTATTTTAAAAGCCGACAGTTTAGGCAAAGCGGCGGCTATTATGAGTGCCAGTAACCCTGAAGAAGTATTAAAAAAGTTTGAAAACGATAATTTAGCGCGTACATTACAGCCGCTAAAAAATCCCCCTGAGCACATAAATGCGCAATTAATGAAAAACCATCAAATAATGATGAGTGTTGGTGCCAGAGCAACCCCCGCTACTTTTTATCACGATGCTAATGGGGCGGTAAAAATGCAAATGGGTTTACCGCCTGCGTCATTAATGACTGAGATCCTTGGCCCACTGCCAAGTAAGCCAACCAAGTAAGCCAACCAAGTAAAAACCCAACTTAGTACATAGTGTGCAACGTCAAGCCGGTAAAAGTTTTACCGGCTTTTTTATAAATAACGTTAAACATTGTTACACTTTGTTATTTACATAAGCTATTCAGTAAGTTATCGACTTTATTAATCGGCCATTAAGTTTGGCGCTGTAGACTTAGCAGCAATTTTTGACCCGCTATTGACCTTTATTGATAGCGCTGCCGCTAAGTATCAAAAGCGCATAAAACGGAACCGCACACTGTCATGAGTACTTGCAATAATCGCCCCTTTTCACTACCAGCATTAACATTTATAAAATCAGCGCTGTGTTTATCTGTTTTATCTGCAATAGGTAGCGCGTATGCGGCGCAACCAGCCATACCTGTTAAAAATAATGCCGATATAGAAGTAATAGAAGTACGCGGTATTCGCTCCAGTATGGCCGAAAACCTCGACATTAAACGTATGTCTAGCTCAGTTGTTGATGCCATAACCGCAGAAGATATTGGTAAGTTTCCAGATAAAAACGTAGCCGACTCATTGCAACGTATACCAGGGGTAATGATTGAGCGTGATGGCGGCGAAGGCGCATCGGTAAGTATTCGTGGTTTGTCGTCTGAGCTTACTTTTACTCAGCTTAACGGTAATTTTATTGCCTCGTCACCAGGCGAGCCTTCGCGTTCGTTTGATTACACGCTACTTCCTTCAGCCATGATAGCCAGTGTTGAGGTATATAAATCGCCCGAAGCGCGTTTAGATGAAGGTGGTGTAGGTGGCACAGTATTAATGCATAGCCGTAAGCCGCTTAGCATGGAGGCAAACTCTGGAGTACTCAATGTTGAAGGTACTTACAGTGATGTAACGCAAAACAGTGAGCCACAACTAACCGGTTTATATTCTTGGAAAAACGATGCAGAAACGCTTGGTTTTTTAGTAGGGTATACTCGCCAAGAGCGCACCAACCGTACCCTCTCTGGTGGCACCGATGCCAATGTGTGGCGCTACACGGGCGATGGCCAACCGGTAGATGTAAATGGTAATGCGGTCAATAACAATAATAGCTGGGATACAATTACCGATACCAATGGTAATAATTATGATGGCGTGTGGTTTCCACAAGTCGTGCGCGGCTCGGTACTTAATGAAAAACGTGAACGTGAAGGCATACAGTTTAGTACGCAGTGGCGTCCAACCAATCGTGTAGAAATAGGATTAAACTATTTTGGCTTTACGCTGGGGCAAAACAGAACTGAGTCGGTTATTGATATGCCAGAGTGGTCGTTAAATCCCGATTACCTAACCGATGTGAACTTGGATGAATCGGGCACGATTGTTAATGGTATGCAGTTTGATGCTACAGCGAGTGGCGCACAAGGTGACATGCAGTTTCCGTGGATGCGTGGCAGTTATGTTCGTGAGGAGTCGAGTTCAGATACCTTCGATTTTAATTTAACTTACGAAGGTGATGATTTTAAAGCGCGCTTTGTTGCGGGCAATACTCGCTCAAAAGGCGGCCCAGAAGAAAGTTGGGAGGCCGCCTATAAAAGCTCAAATACCAGCGAAAACCCAACAACCATTGAAAACGCAGCGCAAAATGCTGGTTGGCAACTTGGTAAAAACGATGTAACCCTCAATATAGACCCAAATACACTGGCTAATTTACTCAGTGGCGTAGGCGGTGGGCGCGATCCGGGTTCATCAAACTCAAGCTTTGTACGCAGCGAGCTTGAAGAAAGTTACTACCAAGGCGATCTAGATTTTTACACCGATTGGGGCTTTTTAACAACCATTAAAACCGGCGTAAAATACCGCGAAGCCACATTACACCGCGAAACCGGTAATACCTTCTTTTTAGATCCTCGTTTTGATATTGTCGCTGGGGAAGCCAAAGAGGGCGGCATAACTCGCTTTGACAGTTACCAGTGGAATAACGGTATGCCGGCAGCGCAAGATGTTTTTATTAACCAAGGCAATATTGCAGGGGGCTTTAATATAAACCAAATGCCCAGTATTGATTGGGATAAATACCGCGATATGATTACCAGTAACTACGTGCCTTACACCCGTATGGAAGACAACTTTGTATACGATATAGAAGAAAAAATAGCGGCTTTTTATCTGCAAGGTGACTTTGAATTTAATCAAGTTAGAGGTAATTTAGGAGTACGGGTTGTACGCAGCAAAACCATGAGTGCTTCTACCGATTTATATACCTACTTTTTAGATCATACCAATGATGAAACAGGGGAGCCTGTTACCGGTGATGATCGCTCAGTCGAGGATTACCAACTTGTAGTGCAACAAAACACCGACACCCAAGTACTGCCTAGCTTTAACATTGCCTGGGATGCCACAGATGACTTAGTTATTCGTGGCGCGGTTGCTAAAGTAATGTCGCGCCCCGATTATGCTGATTTAGGCGCGCAGCAACGCATTAGTTATATTTCAGACGAGTGGGCACAAGACAGAGCCGATTTTAACGAGCAACCTGGCTTTAGTGGCAGTGGCGGTAATAAAAACTTAAAATCGTTTATATCGGTACAAGCCGATTTATCTATCGAATATTATTACGCTGAAGGCTCAGCAATTGGCTTAGCGCTATTTCATAAAAAAGTTGATAACTTTGTAGTGCCAGTGGTAATTAACGCCCAACAAAATTTTGCTGGTAAAAACGGTATTGTAGAGGCGGGTAATATAAATATTACTCCTTACAGCACAGTAGGTAATGGCACTAACGCGGTATCTAAAGGAGCCGAGGTGTTTTTGCAACATGCCTTTGATAGCGGCTTTGGTTTTTACGCTAACTACACCTATAACAAAACCAATAAAGCAGAAGTAACCGTAGATGGCGAAGCATTTGGACAATCGCCACTGATCGGCAGTGCTAAGTATCAATATAATACTTCGGTTTATTTTGAGGGTGATGATTTTAACATACGTGCCTCATACAATAAGCGCGGCGAAACGGTACTGGGCTTAAATAGTGGCTTAAACGTGTACCAAGACCCATACGATCAAGTTGATGTTAATGCCTCAATTAACTTATACGAAGGCCTTAGTTTTACCGCAGCAATTATAAACTTAACCAAGTCAGAGTCGGTTACCCGTTTAGGTAACGATAGTGACGCACGGTTACTAAACTCAAGCTACTCGGGCAGGCGTTATTACGCTGGGTTTAACTACAGCTTTTAAACTGCTCCCTAAAGCAACTTTTAATAAGCCGGCTTAAACATAAAGTTGGCTTATTATTTGTGTTTACCTTGTTTCTTAACGGTATGAATACTATGATGAATTTATAATTAAAATTGAGTAATCACCGCGAGTAACTAATATTGATAACCTATCAGCCTTTAATTAATGACTCTGCGTCCTTAATCGAATTTACCCGCATTTATTTAGCCGTTTTTTATACCTTTGTAGCGGGGTTCTACACCGTTAGAATACTCTATAAAAACAGCAATACACCATCGGGAGTGATTTTTACAGGGACAAAATATTGCGCTAATTGGTGGAATCACTTCGTTTTTCGTTTTTTTAGAGCTGCTATTTGGTTGGTGTGTGTTGTAAGAGTATTTATACCTGCAACCGATAACTACCTCGGAATTTTTGTGCCGTTAAATACATGGCCAGGCGTAATGCTAGGTAATGCTTTATTAACTGTTGGTTTTATATTAACTATGGTGGTGCATTTTAATATGGCATCACTTTGGCGTTCAGGAATAGACCCACAAGGGCCCGATGAGCTAAAAGTAAACGGCTTTTATGCGTATTCTCGTAATCCTATGTATTTAGGCGTTGCTGCGGCGCAGTTAGGCTTTTTTTTAGCATTGCCGAGTGTGTTTAGCTTAGTGTGTTTACTGGTTGGGCTTACTGCGTTATATCGTCAGGTGTTGATTGAAGAGCAGCATTTAGTGAGCATATTTAACACCCAATATAAAAAATATAAAGAATTAGTACCACGTTGGTTATAATAATTACTCCGTTATTTTGCAGCAATGAGGGTTTTAGTTTAACTACCAATGAGTAATACTTTACTTTTGCTACAAAAAATCATGATTACAAAAGCAATTTATTGCTATTTTTACAAGTATATTTTAACGTTAATATATTGAATACTTAACTAGCTTCACCTTGCTTTAGAGGCAAACATAGTATGACAAAAAATGAGTTAATAGAACTAGAAGATGTGCTTGATTTAATGCTTGATGCTGTGTGCGTGGTAAATAAAGTAGGTAAGTTTGTATTTGTAAGTGCCGCGTTTGAACAAATATTTGGTTATAAAGCTGCCGAAGTAGTAGGCAAGCCTATGATTGATTACGTTTATAAAGGCGATCATAATAAAACTTATAATGCCGTTGCTTCACTTTTGTCGGGCGAAACAACTCATTCACGGTTCGAAAACCGCTGGGTTCGTAAAGACGGTCAAATAATTCATATTTTGTGGTCAGTGTGCTGGTCATCAGATCACCAAGTAAGAATTGCAGTTGCTCACGATATTACCGAGCGAAAAAAAATGGAAGAGCAGCTTCATTATATGGCTGGCCATGATGGGCTTACAGGTTTACCAAATCGCTCATTACTAATGGACAGGTTACAGGCTGCAATAGTAAAAGCAGAAAGAGAAAATACACTATTTTCGATATTATTTATTGATATTAATGGCTTTAAAGCTATTAATGATACGTATGGCCACCTTATGGGTGATAAGTTACTGCAACACATAGCACAGCGGCTTTTAAGCGTAGTAAGAGAATACGATACAGTAGGGCGCTTAGGCGGAGATGAGTTTTTGATTGTGCTAGAGGGCTTAAGTAGCGCTGGCGATACCACGGCTATTAAAAGAAAAATAATTGGGCAGTTCCAACAGCCATTTAAACTAGATGAGCTATCATTAAATGTATCTCCGAGTATTGGAATTGCAAATTACCCCACCCACGGAGAAACAGACCATCAATTAATAAAACACGCAGATCAAGCCATGTATAAAATCAAAAGAATGAGTGCCAATAGCATAGATTACCCAACTTAAAATTAAACGCTCAAATAATAAAAAAAGCAGGCCAGTTAGGTAAGTTAAGTATTTTATGTTACATAACTTGGATTCAAATAGTAAGTGCAGAGGTTAGCAATTAATACGTTATATATTACAGGCGCGGGCGTTAGCGCAGCCAGCGGTATTCCTACCTTTAGAGGTGAAGATGGTTACTGGACTATTGGTAGTAAAAATTATACACCAATGCAAATGGCCACACGCGCTATGTATCAAAACGCCCCTAAAGAGTTTTTAGCTTGGTATTACCACAGGTTTGCAACGTATAGAAACCACGGCCCTAACGACGTACATTATTGGCTAAAAGATAAAAACCTAATAACGCAAAATATAGATGGGCTTGATGGTAAAGCAGGAAATAAAAACTATATTGCAGTCCATGGCAGGTTAGATCAAATGACCCTGTTTCATCAGCAAGGCGAAAACGTAGAAACGGTGATTACCCCTTGGAATGAGGTAGATGAGGCTCATTTACACAACTCATTATTTGAGGTGTTTAATATTCAAAACCAAGCGCCAGTGATTAATCACTCTTTTAAACCGTTTGTATTATTATTTGATGAATACTACACCGAGTTATATAAAATTAGCGAAGCACAACAACGCATGGTCAATGCCGATAAAATTGTATTTATGGGTACATCGTTTAGCGTTAACATTACCCAAATGGCGCTGGAAATAGCCCGCGAATACAATATTGCGTTAGAAGTTGTAGATCCACACCCAGCACATATTTTACATCCAAATGTAAGTTATAAAAAAATGACCGCGCTTGAATATATTCAGAGTAATTAAAGTTTTAAACCGAGTGTTAGCTCCTTGTGAACTACCCATCGACGCCACTCCGTGTCGATCAATGGGCTTCTACAGCCTTGACTTAGAGACTAGGCTGCTTCTTTTTTCTCAGTTCCAACAGCAAACTTCGATAGCTCGAAGACTTTCGTTTTAATGGCTGATTTCTGCTGAGATGTGGGGGTAACCCTTG
>LV_Brine_h2_0102DRAFT_1000143_pt1 | contig 26145 bp, 26 predicted proteins | sample LakVidmifraction_3_FD_10600 | JGI IMG/M metagenome (IMG submission 10600)
CGCTTACTTAGACAAATTAATAACTACCTATCATTATAATTGACATTCTCACCTTGTAAAGTGTACAGGTAATTATTTTAATTTAAAGTGTATGGGTGTACATTTAAATTTTCAAAAATTAAAATATCATTTTCATTGGTTATCTGTCGTGAAATTTTATGCGCAAAGTCGAGCCTTTGCCTTGAGATTTTACCATGTAATTTATTGATGCGTTGTTTTGTTTTGTGCCAGCGATTAGAACCTTTTTTACGGCGTGCAAGCTGGCGTTGCAATTGATTCAGCTTCTCTTTTGATTGCTTTAAAAACTTTGGATTATCGGCAACATAACCGTTTGAGCCAACAACCGTCTGCTTTGAGTTAATATCAAAGCCTGTAATTGTTTTTAACACGCGAAGCGCGGCCTTGCATTCCACTTCTTGAGTTATACTACATTCCCATTTTCCGTGACGATACTGAACAGTCACGGTCTTGATTTTACTTGCTAATTTGCGATGTAAAATAATCGGAACTCTGCCGATTTTAGGGACACTAATAGCACCATTTTCAATGCGAATACAGTTGGAGTTGTTAACCGCCCGAAACGAGTCATTGTGAAGTTTTTTCTTTTTGTAAGTGATTTTATGCTTTGGAAAGCGTTGCAAACGACCTTTAGAGAATGCATTTTTCAACGCGGTTTCCAAGTCGCGAGCAACTTGCTGAGCCGCAGCAGAATCAAACGCTTTTATCCAATTAAACTCTTCAAAAGGCTTTAGCTCTTTAAGAACCGAGGCCATGTCTTTGTAAAACAAAAACGTTTTATCATACTCATATCGCCGCATGTTTTCAGATAACAACATATTCCAAATGCCTCGCGAAGTCGCGCCAAACTCAAAGAGTTTAACTTCTTGCTCTGGCGTTGGATTTAGCCTGTAGTTGTATCTAAGCGTCTTTTTCATACACTGTATAGACTACTGTATAAGCTCAGGTTGTCAAGATGCAATATGACAATAAATCGTATTGTCAATATTTAATAGAATTACATTTAATATTGGTTGTGAAATACAGAAAACAGTTATTGGTAGGACACCTAGGGAAATTCGTTAAAAACTCTATTGTCGAATTATCAACAAAATCAGAAAATATATTCGAGAGCAAGGCTAGCGATTCATCCCAGCGACTAAAGATCACAGGGTTTTCTCGCTAAGTAATCGATAAAAAGACCCCAACACCTAGGGCATTGAGATCTTTTCAAGCTAAAAGTCTTTAAGTACTTTTTTATTAAACCCCAAATGCGGTTCTTAGTACGTAGAAAATAACAATAGCAAGGCCTGCGCCCACTGGCAATGTAATTACCCAAGAAACTACAATGTTTCTAATAACACCCATGTTCAGTGCGGCAATACCGCGTGCCATACCTACACCCAACACCGCACCCACTAAGGTTTGCGTAGTTGAAATTGGTAAGCCTGTGCCAGATGCAATTACAACTGTTGAAGCAGCAGCTAATTCAGCAGCAAAACCACGGCTAGGGGTTAAATGTGTGATCCCTTCGCCAATCGTTTTAATTACTTTTTTACCTAAAATAGCTAAACCGGCCACAATACCAAAACCACCTAGTGGTAATATCCACCAAGCAATAGCCGCTTGTTTTGCAATTTCACCGTTGTTTTCAACAATACTTACCACAGCCGCAAGAGGACCAATAGCATTAGCAACGTCGTTAGAACCATGAGCAAATGCCATACAACAAGCCGTTAAGACCATAAGTACTGCAAAAACTTTTTCAACGTTATTAAATTGCATTTTTTTATCGGCCTGAGGGTCGATTTTTAAACGTGAAATTGCAATTTTACCAATAAAGCCTACTACTACTGCAATCGCAATAGATAGACTAATACCTTCCACTGTGCCTAAGTTAATACCAATATGTTTTAAGCCTTTTTTAATTGTCACAAGTGACATAATAAAGCCAGCTAAGCCCATATAAATTGGCACGAAACGTTTAGCATTTTTAAGCGGAGTAGCCGTATCAAAAATAAGCTTTTGTGCGCTCATAAATATTAAGTAGGCAATAAAACCCGATATAGCAGGCGTTACTATCCAACTACCAACAATTCCTGCAACCTTGTTCCAATGAATCGCTTCACTGCCTACTGCAACTAAAGCAAAACCTATAATAGCGCCAATAATAGAGTGAGTAGTTGATACTGGCCATCCTAAGAATGATGCCATTAATAGCCAGGCGCCTGCTGCAAAAAGCGCAGAAATCATACCTAATATCATTAATTCAGGAATATCCATAAATGGCGTTGAATCAATAATGCCATTACGAATTGTCGATGTAACTTCGCCGCCGGCCAAGTAAGCACCTGCAAACTCAAAGATCATCGCGATAAAAATCGCTTGTTTAATCGTTAGCGCTTTAGAGCCTACTGATGTGCCCATTGCATTGGCAACATCATTTGCGCCAATACCATAAGCCATAAAAAAGCCAACTGCTGCAGCAATTAAAATTAATACCGTGCCGTAAGATGCAATGATATCCATTGTGTAACCTTAATCTATCGTTTTTGAACTGATTTTAAATTAACGAGCTAACATCAGCTCAAGACGTGATCCTACGCGCTCTGCAATATCTGCAAGCTCGCCAACCCATTCAATGATCTTATATAAAAACATCACATCAACCGGGTTTAACTCACCTTCTACTGCGCGTAGTTGGCGGCGTATTTTAATTTGCATTTCATCCGTGTCTTGTTCTATGGCATCCAATTCAACGAGCATTTTTTCAACCAAGGCCACTTCGCGACCTTTAAAACCTGTTTCTAATAACTCTTCTAACTCATTTATCGCATTAGATGCTTGTTTAGTAGCATCAACACAACGTGTTAAATAAGCTAAAAAGTCGATTTGAATTACTTTTGGTATGATCATCTCACGACCAATTACACGCCCTGCAATGTCTTTTGCTTTATTGGCAATTTTATCTTGCTGGGTTACTAATTCGAGCAGATCTGTACGCTCTACCGGCATAAATAATCCACGCGGTAGTTGTAAACGTATATTTCTTTTCATTTCATCGGCTTCACGTTCTAAATTACGAATGGTTAAACGTAGCTCTTCAGCTTGTTGCCATTCTTCTTTAAATACGTGATTAAAAAAAGGAATCAAAGCTTTACTAGCTTGATGAACCTTCCGAATATGTTCTTCCATTGGTTTGATAGGAGATTTTGCAAATACTCCTAGAAACGCGTTAGTTTGCATAACTGACCCTTAAATCAATTTAGTATGCTGTGCGGCATGAATTTTACAGTATTAAGCTCGATTGTGAACGCTTTTTATTGCTCAACCGCCAGCAAACTAAAAAAAAATTATAATTCGTCGTTGTAATAAAAAGGACTAATTAAAAAAATTATAAAGACTTTTCTATATCTTCTTGAGATGTATGACGAATATCTTTTCCATTAACAAAATAAATAATATATTCAGCAATATTTTGACACCGATCACCAATGCGTTCTAATGAACGAACTGACCACACTAAATCCATAATTTTTGGGATTGAGCGCGGGTCTTCCATCATATAGGTCATAATTTGACGAATAATGGCTTCGTACTCTCTATCAACTTTAGCATCCTCTTTGTGTACTTCAAATGCACGTTGTACGTCCATACGTGCAAATGCATCAAGTACATCGTGCAACATTTTTGATACTTGGCGTCCCATATTTTCAATATTTACTAATAAAGCCTGTTGGTCTTTAGTAAATGAGTCTAATGCAACTTTAGCAATTCGCTTTGCTTCATCGCCTATACGCTCTAAATCAGCAATGGTTTTTGCAATAGCCACCACTAAACGCAAATCGCTTGCAGCAGGCTGACGCCTGGCAATAATTCGCGTACATTCTTCGTCAATACTTACTTCCATTGCATTAACTTTATAATCATTCTCTCGCACTTTTTGCGCAAGCATAGCATCATTTTGGCTCACTGCATCTAACGCACTGTTAAGCTGTTGCTCAACCAGCCCGCCCATACTAAGCACAAGGTTGCGTACGTTTTCTAATTCTTGATTAAAACGGCCAGAAATATGCTTATTAATGTTATGTTCCATCGTTATTATCCTATCAATATTGTACACATAATATCGGCTGAATTAGCCGTAACGACCGGTTATATAGTCTTCTGTTTTTTTCTTATTAGGCGTTGTAAATAAAGTATTGGTGTCTGAGTATTCAATTAGCTCCCCCATATACATAAACGCCGTTTGGTCAGAAACTCTGGCGGCCTGTTGCATATTATGGGTAACAATTACCACTGTAAACTTGCTCTTTAAATCGTTAATTAGCTCCTCTATTACTAAAGTAGAAATAGGGTCTAGTGCCGAGGTAGGTTCATCAAGCAGTAATACTTCTGGCGAAATAGCAATTGAGCGCGCAATAACTAAACGTTGCTGCTGTCCCCCCGACAACCCAAAAGCGCTGTCGTGTAGCCTGTCTTTTACTTCATCCCACAGCGCTGCACCACGCAATGATTGCTCAACTACTTCATCTAATTTACGTTTGTCTTTAATACCTTGTAAGCGCAAACCATAAACCACATTTTCATAAATTGATTTAGGAAAAGGGTTAGGTCGCTGAAATACCATGCCTACGTTACGACGCAGCGCCGCTACATCAACGCTTTTATCGTAAATGTTTTGTCCATGTAGCAGTATTTCACCTTCTATGCGGCAAATATCAACTAAGTCGTTCATGCGGTTAATACACCGTAATAAGGTTGATTTACCACACCCCGACGGGCCAATAAAGGCTGTTACCTGGCCTTTTGGAATATTCATATTCACTTTACTCAGCGCTTGTTTATCGCCGTAGTAAAGATCGAGATCTTTAATCTCTAACGCTGTTTGCTCTGTGGTTAAATTGTCTAAGTCTAACTTCAAGCTGGTATTGGCTTGATTTACTTTTGGAGCGACTGAAATCATGTTTGTTACCTATTAAATCTTATTAAAGCTCAAGCGATCTGAATTTTTCACGTAAATGATTACGTATACCAATAGCGGTTATGTTGAGGGTAATAATTACCGACACTAATAAAAATGCCGTTGCATATACCAGCGGTCGCGCCGCTTCAACATTCGGGCTTTGAAAGCCAACATCGTAAATATGAAAACCTAAGTGCATAAACTTTCTGTCTAAGTGAAAGTATGGAAAGTTACCATCAAGCGGTAACGTAGGTGCCATTTTTACTACACCCACCAGCATTAATGGCGCTACTTCACCTGCTGCACGCGCAACAGCCAGTATTAAACCTGTCATAATTGCTGGGCTTGCCATAGGTATAACAATACGCCATAAGGTTTCTGCTTGTGTGGCACCAAGCGCTAACGATCCGTGGCGTACCGTACTTGGAATACGCGATAGTCCCTCTTCAGTGGAAACAATAACCACAGGCAAGGTAAGTATTGCCAGTGTTAAAGCCGACCACATAACACCTGGTGTACCAAATACCGGAGTAGGTGATGACTCAGGATAAAATAATTGGTCAAGGCTGCCACCTAGCATATAAACAAAAAAGCCTAAGCCAAATACACCATATACAATAGAAGGTACACCGGCTAGGTTAATTACCGCAATACGGATCATCTTAGTTACCGCATTTTTAGCCGCGTATTCATGCAAGTAAATTGCAGCAACCACCCCAAATGGCGTCACAATAACAGCCATTAGCATAACCATAAACACGGTACCAAATATGGCCGGAAATACGCCACCTTCGGTATTTGCTTCGCGAGGGTCGTCTGATACAAACTTACCTAATTGGATAAAGTAATGGCCCAGTTTGGTTAAAAAGCTCATGTCGTTTGGAAACCACACATCTAATACTTGATACAATGGAATGGTGACTATTTCGCCGCGCATATCTTTAACCATAACTTGGTCGCGCTGTGCTTGTTTACGCAGTGCAAACAGTTGCTTTTCGAGCACCGCATACTCGGCACGTAGTTCTGCACGCGCCTCTGCAAGCTCAGCAACACGTTCGTCTGTAAGTTCATTATCAAGTAAGTAGGATTTTTCTTTTAGCCTTAGACGTTCCAGTTCATAGTTAATATGACCAATATCACCGTTTTGTAAATCAAGTGCTTCGTCGTTTAAATCAACTGCCCGTTCAACCAGCTTATGTAAATAGGCTACCTTATCGCCGGTAACAGGTTGTCCGTCTTCAATTACGCCTTCTACGTAGCCATAAAAATTACCATTTTTGCTACGCTCAAACACGGCAAGGGTGGTAGGCGTTGATTGGTTTTTTATGTCGGTGTTTAATATCCAACGAAAATCTAAATCTACATATTCACGGTTACCGGTTTTAATTAATAACCGCTCAAATTCTTCCCTATCATATGCCGAAACATCAACACCGGTTGCCGCTAAACGCGCTTTGGGTACTAATTCTCGATCGTAAATTTCACCAATAATAGTTTGTTTTGCAATTGAGCCTTCCAGCTCAAATTGCACTACTTCAGAAGGCCAGAAAAAGCTTAACCCTTTCCACGCTATCATAGCTAATAAACCAATTACTGAAATTAAGCTGATGCTCACCGCACCACCGGTCATCCAAATCCAAGGAGAACCAGACCTAAACCACTGCTTTACCATGTCGTGTTCTCCACTTACATTGAGCTGTATTTTTCACGCAGTTGCTGACGAACAAACTCAGCAATGGTGTTAAAAACAAAGGTAAATATAAATAATACAAATGCTGCTAAAAACAATATTCTGTAATGCGAACTACCCACTTCCGACTCTGGCATTTCAACCGCAATATTTGCCGCAAGCGTACGCATTCCCTGAAACACACTCCAATCCATAATCGGGGTATTACCGGTTGCCATAAGCACTATCATGGTTTCGCCTACTGCGCGGCCAAGGCCCATCATTACCGCAGAAAATATTCCAGGGCTGGCGGTAAGTAATACCACGCGTATCAGTGTTTGCCACTGTGTTGCACCCAGTGCCAGTGAGCCATTAGACAAATGCTTAGGCACGCTAAATACCGCGTCTTCCGCAATCGAAAATATAGTAGGAATTACAGCAAAGCCCATCGCAATACCCACTACCAAGGCATTACGCTGATCGAAGGTCATGCCAAGCTCGTTAGTTAAATATTGGCGCACGTTACCATCAAACATCCACAGCTCAACAGTTTCGCTCATCGCAAACGAAAACCAACCAATAAATAACACTACCGGTATAAGTATAATGGCATGCGATCCTTCAGGAATTTTATGGCGAATACTGGCTGGTAATTTAGTCCAACCAAGCGCAGTAGCCAAAATACCTAAAGGTAATAACACCAGTAAGCCGACTATGGCTGGTAAGTGCTGCTCTATTAAAGGCGCTAACCATAGGCCCGCTAAAAAGCCCAAAATAACGGTAGGAAGTGCTTCCATTATTTCTACCGTTGGCTTAACCACTTTACGCAGTTCACTCGACATAAAGTAAGCGGTATAAATAGCAGCAGAAATCGCGATAGGTACGGCAAATAGCATGGCGTAAAATGCCGCCTTTAAGGTACCAAACGAAATAGGCACTAACGAAAACTTAGACTCAAAGTCGTCACTGGCTGAGGTTGATTGCCAAATATAACCTGGCTCTGGGTAACCTTCGTACCACACTTCTTGCCAAAGTGCAGACCAAGTAACTTCAGGATGTTCGTTATGAATTTCTAATACGGTTAGTTTGTTGTCAGCAACAATTAGCGCTGCATTTGCACGCGGTGCTATAGCAAAGCTTTTAATTGCTCCTTCGCTTACTTTGCCTTGCCACAATTTTGCTTGGCTTGTGGTGTAATAAACACCTAACTCACCATTACTACTGGTAGTAAAAAAGGTACGGCGGTAAAACTCAGTAAATACGTTTAACTTACTTTGCTTTGTTGTTTCAAATGAACGAATTTTTTGATATTCACGGCCACTGTCGGTATTTATTTCAAACCACTGCGATACCTTTCCATTATCGTTTGCCAACATAAGAGAGTTAGCGCCCGCAAGTAATTGCGCCGAAACAATATTAGCGTTTTCTTCATTGGCAGACAGTAATTGAATTTGCTCTACTTCGCTTGGGTCACGCGTATCGTAAACATAAATTTGATTAGCTGAGCGCACAAATACTCGGGTAGTATCTGGCGACATAAGTAACTCATCTACTCGCCCAGCAACATCTAGCTCGGTGCGTTCCACAAGCCATTCAACTTCACCGCTAAACATGTTTTCTTCAGCAACAAAGCTACTAAATAAAACGCGCTTGTCGGCTGTTAGCGCAACAACGGCTGTTTTGTCTTCAAAGTGGCTAAATGCAAAACGCTTTATAGCAGCACCTTGCTCGTCTACCTCTAAAGCAAGTTCGCCTAGCGGATAATCTAAACGTGGAGTTAATTTACGTTCGTTATTTGGAAACGTCACCATAAATTTAGGAATAACAATTTTTACACTGCCATTTTCTAAACCATATGCATATTGCCCCTGAAACGGTGCACTGGTAGCAAAGCTACTCACATCGCTAGGCAGGGTTACCTCTAGCGTTTTTAGCTTTTTACCAAAGTTAGCTTTTTCAACACTATAAAAGTCAACACTCCCTTGCTGGCTTAATAAATAAGCAACTTCAGTTTGTTCCTCAACGCCTACTCCCACTATTTGCTCTGCGTTTGTAAGATTAAAACTGTCGCGCTTTTCAACTTTAGCTGATTCAAAAATTGGCTGTACTATATAAAGAAGGTAGAAAAAAATTAATAGCAGCGCTATTAATACCATTACTCCACCTACGGTTATGCCAAACTGGGCAAGTCGGTCTTTAAATAGACGGCTTCGATCCGTATTAAAAGTCGGCTTATTCGGATTGGAAGTCATCAAAACATCCTTTAATCTTAACGTTGCAGTGATTATATTTCATCAAAGTGACAGTAATGTTACAGCGGTAATAATTATTTACCGTGTAATTTAAATATCTTTAAGATCAAATAGCAGCCGTGTTTATGCAGTATTGATGAACTAAATATTATATTTATTGGACAAAGTATTTATCGAGGTCAATACTCAGGAAGCATTTAGTTAATAATTATGGTTTGTTGCAAGGGCTGCACTGTAGGATTAAAGGTCTAACTTTAGCAGCTAAATCATAATATTTAACCTGAACTCTGAATAGAGTTAAACAACACTTAATGCCTATGCATTACCTTATTTGGGCTTTAAAGAAGAGAACTATTTATGAAGCAGTTGGTTATAACCATTTTAGGACAAGATCGTCCTGGTTTAGTAGAGAGCATTTCATCCGTTATTTTAGAAAATCATGGCAACTGGCTAAGCAGCAACTTGAGCCATTTGCTCGGTCACTTTGCAGGTATTATTCAGATTGAAGTTAGCGAAGAGCATTTTCAGGCACTGCAAAATGCGCTCAATGCTCTGCCTAAACTTGATGTACGTATTGAAACAGGCAATACAGAAATAGAACCCGCCACACGTGAGCAACTTAACTTTGTTATTACCGGTAACGATCGCCCGGGTATTGTGCAAGAGCTTGCAAGTGTAATTCGTCATAAAGGAGCCAATATTACTCACTTAAACTCAAGGCAACAAAGCGCACCTAATTGGGGCGTGCCTATTTTTAGTGCTGTTGCTACAGTAACACTACCTAATGGGTTGAATAAAGAAGAAGTAATTAATGCATTAGAGTCGATAACAAGCGACTTAATTGTTGATGTAGAAAAGGTTTAACAAAATAACGGCGCTACACACCATAGTGTAGCGCCGTTATTTTTATTAGTTTTAACTGTATATAAATTTACATAACCTGAACTCTGGTTAAGAGATTTACTAACGTATTGAATCATAGTTATATTTAATTTTATTTTCTCTAGCTAGAAATTTTCAGTGAAAATAAGGCGAATTTACGCGTCAATAGCTGGCCTATTGCAAGAAAATTCAACGCAGTTAGCGCTGAAAATAGCTGCTTAAGATAAGTTTATTATCCGGAGATCAGGTTACATATCTATATGTCGGTTTATGCTTTGTACCATTTGTTTTAATCCTTGGTACTCAAGCTGCAGTATTTGTCCGAGTTTTTCTTTACCGTCTGCAGTTTGTGTTTTTCCCTCTAAGTACTCATAAGCATTTATTACTTTTTGATGCTGATCAGACAAATAGCCCTGAATAGCTTGCTCATCTAATTGGGTACTTCGATCTAAATCAGTAAAATTCAGTAGCTCTGGATTTTCTGCAAAATACTCATAGCAGTAGGTATCTAACGTATTTATGGTGGTGATTGCTTTAAAGCCAATTAAATCTTCAGCGAGTTTTTTTTCGTATTTAGTGCAGTAATCAACTAATTGAGTATTATGCTCACCTAGTAGTTCCCGCACACTAAAAAAGTTAGCCGCCATTTGTGTATGAAACAAAATAGTCCAGTCATACATTTGTTGAATTGTTTTAACTTGCATCTGCATTCCTTACTTAAGCTGAGTAAATATAGTAATGCGTAAATCGTGCCATATAAAAAGTGTGTAATATCAATAGCAAAGTTGCAGGTTATGTAACTTAATACAATTTTTTCAGTATAAGTTACATAACCAATGTAAATATTATAGGTCGCGTTTGCGCCACAATAAATACGTTGCAGGTATTACTAATAAGGTTAAAACAACAGCACTAAACATACCACCTACCATAGGCGCTGCTATGCGGCTCATTATTTCACTGCCCGTACCGGTACCATAAAGTACCGGTAATAAACCGATAACTATAGTAGCTACTGTCATCATCACCGGACGTACTCTTAGCCCTGCGCCCTCTGTTATTGCTTGCTTAAGCTGCTCATAATTAAGCGGCACACCAGTTTGTTGTGCTTGGGTAATTTTTTCTTGGTAGGCCTGATTTAAATACACCAGCATGATCACTCCTATTTCTACGGCCACCCCCGCAAGTGCAATAAAGCCCACCCCAACAGCCACCGAAAAGTTAAAGCCTTCTAGGTACATAAGCCATATTCCGCCAATCATCGCCAACGGTAAAGTAACGATAATAATCAATACCTCCGCAAAGCTTCTAAAGTTGAGATACAGCAGCACTACAATAATGGCTAACGTTAGTGGCAATACGTAAGCAAGTTTATCTTTAGCACGCTGCATATATTCATATTGCCCAGCCCAGGTAATTGAATACCCTGCTGGTAGTATCAACTGGTCATGCAAAATTTGCTGGGCGTTTTCTACATATGTGCCAATATCAATATTTTCTATATCAATAAAGCTCCAACCATTTAAGCGGGCATTTTCACTTTTTATTCCGGCTGGGCCATCTTCAATAAATACCTTGGCAACATCGGCTAAAGCTATACGCTGCCCGGCTGGAGTTACAATAGGAAGTAACATTAGTTCTTCAGGTGAATCGCGGTAACCTTGCGGGTATCGTAAATTTACCGGATAGCGCTCTTGCCCTTCTACGGTTTGGGTGACATTTGTGCCACCAATAGCAGTGGCCACAACTTGCTGTATATCGGCAATATTTAAACTATAACGCGCCGCTTTTTCACGGTTTATATCGACCTTAATATAACGCCCACCAGCAACACGCTCAGAATAAACGGATGCCGTACCCGGTACATCTTTTAAAATACTTTCAATTTGTTGACCTATTTTTTGAATTTCACTCAATTTAGGGCCAGCAACTTTAATCCCCACCGGGGTTTTAATGCCCGTTGCTAACATATCAATACGGGTTTTAATTGGCATAACCCATGCGTTAGTTACCCCAGGAAACTTCACTAAACTATCTAGCTCTTTTTTGAGTTTATCTAGGGTCATACCTTCGCGCCATTGATCTTTAGGCTTGAGCTGAATAAAGGTTTCTATCATGGTAAGCGGCGCTGGATCTGTGGCGGTTTCTGCTCGTCCTACTTTACCAAATACCGTTAGTACCTCTGGCACAGTGGCAATTAATTTATCGGTTTGCTGTAACAGCTCCCGCGCTTTACCAATTGAAATGCCTGGATAAGTAGTTGGCATATACATTAAATCACCCTCATCAAGGGGGGGAATAAATTCGCTCCCTATTTTATTTACAGGATAAAAGCCAATCACTGCAACCAGCATAGCTAATACCAAGGTTGCTTTAGGGAACTTAAGTACTGCGTTGAGTAATGGTTTATAAGCATTTACCAGCATACGGTTAACCGGATTTTTTTGCTCTGAAATTACTTTACCGCGAATAAAGTAACCCATAAGCACCGGTACTAAAGTAATTGCAAGCCCAGCAGAGGCGGCCATAGCATAGGTTTTAGTGTACGCCAGCGGGGCAAACATGCGTCCTTCTTGCGCCTCTAAAATAAATACCGGCATAAAACTTACCGTAATTATCATTAAGCTAAAAAATAATGCGGGGCCGACTTCACTGGCCGAATCGATCACCACTTGCCAGCGGTTTTCATCGGTTAGTGGGGTTTTTTCCATATGTTTGTGCATATTTTCAATCATCACTATAGCGCCATCGGTCATGGCGCCAATTGCAATGGCAATACCGCCAAGCGACATAATATTGGCGTTAATACCTTGCCAATACATAATTAAAAATGCCGTTAAAATACCCAGTGGTAGAGTAATAATCGCTACTAAAGATGAGCGCACATGAAACAAAAATACAATGCAAACCAAAGCAACCACAACCAGCTCTTCTAGTAGTTTATTGCTTAAGTTATCAACCGCATTATTAATCAAATTTGACCTGTCATAAACCGGGACAATTTCGACCCCTTCGGGCAGGCCATTTTTTAATGATTCGAGCTTTGCTTTTACCAGCTCAATGGTTTTTTGCGCGTTTTCACCGTAGCGCATTACCACTACGCCACCAGCCACTTCGCCTTCGCCATTCAGTTCGACAATACCACGGCGCATTTGCGGCCCTAAACGAATATCGGCCACATCACGCAATTGCAGTGGTGTGCCATTAGTATTAACACCTAAAGGAATGGCTTCTAAATCGGCAACACTTTTAATATAGCCGGTGCTAGTAACCATGTATTCAGCCTCGGCCATTTCGACTACCGATGCGCCCATTTCTTGATTACCTTGGGCAATGGCTGTTTGAATTAAGCTCAGTGGAATACCATAAGCTCGTAACTTGTCGGGTTCAACCGTAACTTGATACTGTTTTACCATGCCTCCTACTGAAGCAACCTCAGATACGCCTGGTACTGTTTGCAATTCAAATTTTAAAAACCAATCTTGTAAGCTACGTAACTGGCTAATATCGTGCTGATTGGTTTTATCTACCAGTGCATATAAGTATACCCAACCAACACCGGTGGCATCGGGGCCAAGCTCTGCGCTGGCTGTAGCTGGTAAACGACTCGCTACTTGGCTTAAATACTCTTGCACTCGGCTACGTGCCCAGTACAAATCGGTTTTTTCATCAAATATTACATATACGTAAGAGTCTCCAAAAAATGAAAAGCCCCTTACTGTTTGCGCTCCTGGCACCGATAACATTGCGGTGGTGAGTGGAAAAGTAACCTGATCTTGCACCACTTGCGGCGCTTGCCCTGGGTACGATGTTTTAATAATTACTTGCACATCTGATAAGTCAGGCAAGGCATCAACAGGAGTATTTTTAACAGCAAATAACCCCCCGCCAATTAAAATAACGGTCAGTAACAACACAAAAAAGCGATTAAGAACGGACCAACGTATAATTGCAGCTATCATATTGCCTCCTAATGCGCGTTATGCAATTGCATAGTGTGATTGTCAGATACGCTTGTAGAGTGCTCGCCATTTATGTGGCTAATCACAAACTCCCCTTGCTGCAAACTAAAGGTAAAGTTTATTTGTTGCTGCGCTGCAAGTGCGGTTAAATCTATATCATCTGCAAAAATAAAATCGAGCCTTGCTGGTTCGCGTCCCCATTTTTCTATTGCACCACGGCTAATATTTGCTGTGCGCTGTGCTTTATCAATACTGTTAATTGTGCCCAAAACGGTTGCTGTATTTTTTTCACTATTTGTTTCGCTATTTGTTGCTGTGCTTTTCATTATATGAATAGCCGTTAATACATAGCTGCCATCAGCTTGCTTAGTCAGCTCAAAATGTAATGTTTGGCCATTTTCAAAAGCAGTAAAGTCAACATCATCAGCAACCGTAAAGTCCATTGTCATACTAGGCCAATCAAGTTCAGCAATCGGCTCATGGCTAATATTAACCATACGATGTTCCGCCATAATGCTATTAACAATACCCTCGCTCCATACAGAGCTAACAGCTTGGGGGGCTTGCATGCGTTTAAAGTCAGAGCTTTTACTTGATTCTGAATCTAATAAAAATTGCGCCGAAACCACCACGTCATCATCTGCCATTATTCCTGATAATATTGCGGTGTTTTTACTGTCACTTCTGCCCATTTCTACGGCCACAGATTTAAAGCGCCCCTCGCCCAAGGCAACCACTACGCGGTTTTGGTTTCCGGTGCGGATCACCGCTTCTTTAGGGACTACTAATTGCGCTTTATTGGCTTGAGTATGAATATTTACTTGGGCAAACATATTAGGCTTAAGTTTATGACCTTCGTTATTAAAGCGCAGGCGCACTCGCAAGGTACGGTTTTTAGCATCAAGTGTTGGGTAAATATAATCCACTTTACCTTGCCAGCTTTGGCCACTTAAATAATCAAGCGTCATGCTTACTGGTTGGCCAATTTTAATTAGCTCAGCTTGGCGCTCAAAAACTTCGGCTTCAACCCATACCTCATCTAGCTTACCAATACTCATCATGGTGGTGCCGGGGTTAACATAAAAACCTTCGCGCACATTTAACTCCTCAACAACACCACTTTGAATGGCGTAAAAGGTAATGTTTTGCATTACTTGTTTACTTTTTTGCAGCCGCTCTACAAAATCATCCGATATATTAAGTGACTTTAAGCGTGCTTTAGCTGCGCGAATTAGCACCTGGTTGTTACGATTTAGCGCTAATACAAACTCTTCTTGGGCATTTACTAATTGTGGTGAATACAAGGTATAAAGTGGTTCACCTTGCTCAACACTGTCGCCTGCAGCTTTGATATAAAGCGTTTCTAACCAGCCCTCTACACGAGGATGAATATGAATAAGTTGATCTTGATTATATTGCACATAGCCAACTGTTTTAACTTCATTTTGTAACGCTTTGTACTGTACTTTGGCGATTCTTACCCCGAGATTATTAACTACTGCTGGCGAAATAGTCACCGCGCCTGGGCCATCTAAATTGCTACTACTGCCTGGTGCTTCATCGTAAACGGGCACTAACTCCATGCCCATTGGCGAAAGCCCGGGTTCATCACGTCGATAATTACTATCCATGGGAGCAACCCAGTACAGTGGTTGTTTTTCTGTGCTTGCTTTAATATCAGCATTGCTCGCAGGCATAAGCGATAACACTAATGCCGTTACTCCACCACCCACTACTGCAGCTATTAATAGTTTTAAATTAGTATTCACGATTTTGCTCTCCTAATTGCTCAAGCATCACAGCAGCGTCTTGACTACTGGCATAATAATTTAAACGAGCAATAATTATTTGTTGGTCTATTTGAATGTTTAAGCCGTCAATTTTGGCATTAAGCTCACTAATACGAGCGCGCATAACTTCTGAAAAATCACCGTCGTCCCGCGTGTATGCATTGAGTGTGGCCTGGGCTTGCTCTGCCATTTGCGGTAATAACTTAGTTTGATAAAGCGTATCGCGCTTTTGTAGCTGCATTAATTGGCTAAACTCTTTGAAATACATGCCTTTTAACTTTTGTAGTGCTATTAACTTTTGAGTTTTAACCGCTTCAGCTGTCGCTATTGCAGCGTTAACTTGCTGATCTTGGCGGTTACTAGTAAATAACGGCAAGTCAATACTTACCCCAACAGAGAGTAAATCGGCTCGTGAGTCTCCCATAGGCGTATCACCTCGATGGCTATAACCCATATTTACTCCAAACTGCGGCTTATAACTTTGCTTTGCGAGCGCTACTTCGGTTTGCTTAGCTGTTACTGTTTTATCAATAGCAACTATTGCAGGGTGCGCCATGAGTAACGACATTAACGCCTCAAATTCCAGCGTGGTAAAACTAATTAACGGCTCAATAGCTGTATTTTTAGTGCTTACAGGTTGAGTTAGCATGCTCATTGGCAACCATTGCGACAGCCGTTTTTTAGCGCTTTCAAGTTGCTGCGCTAGCATTACTAATTTATCTTCTAGGCGAGTGAGCTCTAACTGAGCGCGAATGATATCTTGCTGACGAGTTTTACCTAGCGAGCTGGCATAACTTGATTCGGTTATATCAATAAGTTGCGAAAATAAGGCTTTATCTTGTTCAATAAGCGCAATGCTGCGCTGAGCTCTGTACGCATTAAGCCATGATTCAATAACAATTGTTTTTACTTGTGCAAGGCGATCGGCTCGCAACCAAGGATGTTGCTGCGCAGATTGTGCTAAGGCTTGCTGTTTTAATGCTAGGCTGTCGCCACGGCTAAACATTTGGCTTACACCAATACTTAGCTGCGTCATACCTTCTTGATCTAAAGCAAAACCATCGGTTGGCACTCCCATTAGACCCAAAGTTAATACCGGATCAGGCAAACTACCGGCGGCTATACTTTGTGCTTGCTCTGCGGCTTGCTGGTACTGGCTTGCCTTTAGCCATGGCTCATGGTTTAGCGCATACGAAAGCGCCTCATCTAGGCTAAGTTCATTACTGTGTGCTGAGATTGCAGTTCCTAGCATTAGCGCTAAAAAACTGACTTTAAATACTGCAAAGTGATTCATCACTTACTCCACTAAAATTAAAAGATTAATTTAGAGGCAGAAAAGGTGAATTAAACGACTTGACCTGATTTTAGGTACACCTATCCTGCAATTAAGCAGACATAGGGGGGCGGTATAGCGAGCTGACTAAATGGTGTTGGTTTTGTGAGGGATAGAGCTGTATTTTTTCAGAAATAATCAGTGGGGTGCTAAATAAGCCATCAACACTCAACATTGAGTACGCTGAACAAGCACTAATTGGGCAGTTACATTCTTGCTCGGTTGCTGCGTCATCGCAACAGTCCATATTCATCATACTGACTGACATTTGCTGATGTGTTTTTTCAATTGCAACATTAGTTGCAACATTAGTTGCAGCATGCTGCGCTTGGCTCATTTGCGGCATTTCACATAGCATAGCAACAGACGCAACAGCCTGACCCACAAGCGTGAGTAACATAGCGATGATCAGTATACTAGAGTGAATGCGTTGCAAAAATTTGCCTTATTTAGGTTCTAGGTTCTAGGTTCTAGGTTCTAGGTTCTAGGTTCTAGGTTCTAGGTTCTAGGTTCTAGGTTCTATAGAAGTTTATGATAATTGAATAGTTAATACAAACCTTTAAATATTTTTTGCATCGGTTTTAATAAAGCTACTCGCGGCAATGGCAAATAAGCAATAACCGGTAAAATACCAAAAGCCATTCCCCAGTTCGGCGTGCATTTTAATTAGCCCACCAGTTTCACCCTCGGCATTGCCTGCAAGATAAGTAACAATAAGTGCAATAACAAACACATCTACCATGCTCCACTTACTTAAAGCGCAAATAGTTACTCCCAGTTTTTGCTTAAACTTACTCGCTGGCAATAAGCAAAATACTAATTGCATTAGTAACTTAATAGTCGGTATTACAATTGAGAAAAAAGCCACCAACACCGCCACTAAATAATTTTTATTATGAGCCAGCTCGTTAACCGTTCCCCAAATACTGCGTGTTTTTTGATAAGCACTTATCTCACCTTCAAGCTTATCTAACCCAAACATGCTTGATGCCATCATCAGCATGTTTCGAGTGTTACGGTCGCCTTCATCGGCAATCATCTCAATGCCTGTTTGTGCCAATTTAGACTTATCTATTTTTCCTTCTAGGGATAATACAGGCTGGGTAACACCGGGAACCAATAAAGCTAAAGCAGTTAAAATACTAACTATAGGGAGAAGTAAGCGCATCACATATCAAAAAAATAAACCATCATGCGCTTATCATACGCAAACTTAAACGCTGCGTCTTGCTCAACACTAAACCTAGCTTGCTGTATTTTATTATTGTGATTTGCAGTTACAAATAGATTATAACCATACTTTTTATATGGATATGCGCTAATCCTTAGTGCAAATGTACACAAAGAGCCTAGATGGAGGTATAATAACCACATAATATTTTTGTAAAAACAGCATAAGAGCCTCCTATATGAGCATTGAACAAGCCTTAGTAGAACGTAGTAATAACCAATGTGAATTATGTGCAGCAACAGATACTTTATCTGTGTACGAAGTTCCGCCAGTTAAAGAAGCCCACTCAGATAAATGCATTTACACTTGCCAAGTATGTAAAGATCAAATTGAAGACACCGCTGAGCTAACCCCTACCCATTGGCATTGCTTAAACGACAGCATGTGGAGCCAAACTCCTGCAGTTCAGGTAGTGGCTTATCGTATGTTGAGCCGCTTAGCTGCCGACAATGGCTGGGCACAAGACGCCCTAGACATGATTTATCTAGAAGAAGATGCCCTAACATGGGCTCAACAAGTACTTGCTGAAGATGACGACTTAAAACATCTTGATAGCAATGGCGTAGTACTTAAAGCCGGTGATACCGTAACGCTAATTAAAGATTTAGATGTAAAAGGCAGCAGCCTAACCGCTAAGCGCGGTACTGCGGTACGTAATATTGGCTTAACTAGCAATCCTGAACATATAGAAGGGCGTGTTGATGGTCAACGTATTGTAATTCTGACCAAGTTTGTTAAAAAGTAAAAATATTTATTTAGGGCGCATAAGCGCCCTTTTTTACGCGTTGTAACAATCACGAAGCCAAACTTTTACTCCTCAATTAAGCCTTGATTAAGTAACTAAGCACTATCATCATTTAAAATCATCTAATTTAGTATTAAAGGAACAACGATGTTTAAACGTAAGCCAAGTTCAATTTTAAAATCGGTAGCAGGGATCAGCTTCTTAGCCAGTGGCGCATTGGTATTATCTGGATGTGATGATGCAAAGAACACTGCACAGGCAACACAGGCAGAGTCAACAGCAACGCTAACAACTGAAGTTAGTTACCTTGATCGCAGCATGTTGGCGCCTAATTCACAGCTAACAGTAACACTTGCCGATGTATCTAAAATGGATATTAAAGCAACCGTTATTAGCCAGCAGGTTATTGATTTAAATGGTGGTCCTCCTTATACAGTAGAGCTTGCCTACGACACTAACAAAATTAATAAAGCACTTAGCTACAGCGTTAGTGCACGTATTGAAAATAATGGTGAGCTACTCTACACCAGCACAAGCAATAACAACCCATTCGCAGCAGATGCACAAACCAGCCCGTACAAAATTGTGGTTACAAAAGTAGATCAAAAACCAGATGTTGATTTAGCAAATACATATTGGAAAGCAATCACTTTAGCTGGCGATAATGTTACGGTTACAACAAAAGAACCTTTCATTCAATTTAGTAATGATGGCAAAGTGCATGGATTTTTAGGCTGCAATAACTTTAACGGTGGTTATGAAGTTAATGAGCAAACGGTGACTTTTGATCACATAGCGGCAACGCAAAAAATGTGTCATGAAAACATGGATCAAGAAGCTGCAATGTCTAGCATGCTAAGTAAAGCTGCGCAGTGGCAAGTTAATGGCGAATCGTTGAGCTTAAAAGATGAAAAAGGTGAGCAACTAGCTACCTTTAAAGCCGTTTACTTTAACTAAAATAACTGCAGTAATAATTAAAATGCCCAGTTTAACTGGGCATTTTGCTATGTGGGTTACTCTGCGACTAACTGCTCGCTGCGATAAAAACCACTTGATTCACTCAATATACTCACCAGCTCTGGCAACACCTCATCCATAACCTGTTTTAATTTCCACGGTGGATTAATTACTATCATCCCCGAGGCAGTCATGCCATGCACGTCGGTATCGGCTTTGGTAGCTAGCTCAAATAATTGAATATTACGCATGCCAGAGTCAATTAGGTCTTGCTCCATGTTTTCAATGCGGCTGCGGTCAACAACAGGATACCAAATCATGTATGTGCCGGTAGCAAAGCGCTGATACGCTTGCATCAACGTAGTAATAACAGTGTCGTAATCGTCTTTGACTTCATAAGGTGGGTCTATTAACACGCAGGCTCTGCGCGATGCAGGGGGTAATAAGCCAACCAAACCAGCAAAACCATTTTCGCCACGTACTCGAATCGAACGCTTCCCTTGCATGTTCTCCTCTAGTAATAACAAATCACGTGGGTGCAGCTCAAAAAACCAGCCTTTATCTTGGCGGCGTAAAAAGTGTTCCGCAATTTTTGGCGAACCCGGATAAAACTCTAAATCGGCTGTTTGGTTAAACGATTTGATCAGTGCAATGTAGTCGTTTAAAGCTGAGTGTTTACTAGTGTGTTGCCACAGTTTTTCAATGCCGTCTTGATACTCTTGTGTTTTTTGTGCATCGGCCGCTGCTAATTCGAAAAAGCCCGCACCCGAATGAGTGTCTATATAATCCAGTGGCTTATCTTTTAAAGTTTGGTAACCTAACACTTGTGCTAACACTAAATGTTTAAGTACATCGGCAGGGTTTCCGGCATGAAATGAGTGTCTGTAACTAAGCATTATTTATTTTCGCCATACGCTATTTAATAAAAACAGTGAACCATAAGCACTGTACTTTGACAACCTATCCCCTGATAAGCGGCCATTAAAATGAACCATTTCTGAATGAAAAAGCCAATACACTGAATTATCCCTTAACAGAGAATAAAAATCAGCTAAAACCAGCGTAAATGCTGGTAAATAAACAAACTTTGCTTTACATTTGCATTACCTTAATTACAGTTATATGAGCGCCTTTATGAATAACAACACTCTTCAACAACTCGAACAACTGATCGACCAATTAATTCAGCGTAATAATCAATTACAAGCTGATGTTTCTAATTTAAAAGAACAAAATAGTAAACTCGCTGACGACAACGAGCTTTTGCAATTAGAAGCCCTTGAAAACGAAGAAAAGCAAAAAGATGCCAGCACTACTTTATCTGGCCTGCTTGATAAGTTACAAAGCGCACAACAGGCTAGCTAATGTCTGAGCTGCAAAACCAGCGAGTCACTGTTGAATTGCTTGGTAAAGAGCAGCAATTTGCTTGCCCACCTGGGCAAGAAGAGGCACTTAAAGCGGCAGCTAAAAATCTCAATGATTTGGTTGAGCAAATGAAACAACGCTCTACTGTTAAAAATGAGCAAAATGCCCTACTTATGGCAGCCTTAAATTTAAGCCACGAATTGCTAGAAGCAAAGACTATAAAAGCCGTTGATCTGCAACACCAAGATCAACTCATTGATAAGTTGAGTCAGCACTTATCAAATGACTCTAAACATAATAAATAAAAGCGCCTAGAGCGCTTTTATTTATTACGCAGCTTTTAAACCATAATAGAGAGCGTTATATGAAGTCAGCCCTGCGTTTATTTAAATTAAGTAAGTACCTACTACTGCTTAACTCTTTTTATTTTGCAGCCAATGCTAACGCCGATGTTACGTGGGAGAAAATAAGTCCCAATATTCAATTTTTAAAACAACAGCATAAACTACGTTTTTACGACTCAAACCAAGTATTAATTGAAGGTAGTAAATGCGCACTGTTAGTAGATACCAGCGGCAACTTTGCTGCAGTAGAACAACTTGCTAGCGATTTAAAAAAGCACTTAACAACACCTTTGTGTTACTTAGTGGCCACTCATTTTCATGACGATCATTTGCTGGGGATGGCTGTAATGCAGCACTTTTACCCCGATGCGCAATTAATTACCCATCAGCAAGTAAAAACTGACTTTGCCCTTTATCAGCAAGCATTTAACGATAAGCTAGAGGGATTCGAAAAAAGCATTGAGCTTAGCTACCAACGCTTAGCAACACTCCCCGAAAATGAGCAAGCCCAGTGGCGCACAAAGTTAGAACGCGCTAAACAGCGCCTATTCCGCTGGCAAAAATATCAACTCAATGCACCTGAAATAAGCATAAACACCAATAAAACACTAGACTTAGGCAATTTTGAGATTACTTTAAACGCCCACCAAGCACATACCAATGGCGATTTAACCATTACAACTAACAGTGGCAGCACTTTGATTGGTGGAGATATTGTTGACTGGCTTCCCTACCCTGGCCACGGCGAGCTAAGCAGCTGGCGCGCACTGCTACAACAATATATTAATGACTCTTTGCTAAAAACTATAATTCCTGGTCATGGTGAACTAACTAATAAGTCGCAACTGCAGCAGTCGCACGCATTTTTAACCGCCATTACAGAGCACGTAGCTAATAATAGTGGGCAAACAATAGAGCAGTTAATGCTGTCATTTCCTGATGCCGCGATTAAACCCTACATGCACGAGTCGCTTAATGCCAAGTCGAGTAATTTATTTTTACAAGCAGGATTAATTCGCGCGATAAACGCAAAATAACTCAACACAACGGACTGTGTTAAAATAGTAAAAGGATTTTAATAAAAGTGAATGTTATGCGCAGTTTGGTTTTAGCTTGTTTAGGTGTTTTTTTATTTGGCTGTGAAACCACCGAGCCAGAGCCTATAGAAGCACCGCAAATATTTACTCACTTTAAGCCAAGTTACAGCGCCCCTAGTGAATTAAAAACACCGCAAAGCACAAAAACTAACTTACACATAACGCCGCCTAAAAACACAAAAAATAAAATAATAAAGCCACCGGCCAAAACAACTGACTTATGGCAGCATATCGCTAATAATCTGCATTTTCCTATTGAGCAAAATAAAGCGCTAAAAAAGCGTATTAACTGGTATTTGCAGCAACCCGATTACCTGCAAGTTATGAGCAAACGAGCTGCTCCGTATTTATACCATATTGTAAAAAAAGTAGAACAACAGCAACTACCAATAGAGTTAGCACTACTGCCTTTTGTAGAGAGCGGATTTAGACCCACTGCACACTCATCGCAGCAAGCCGTTGGCGTGTGGCAACTGGTAGGAGCAACTGCACATCATTTTGGGGTTAAGTCGGATCAATGGTATGACGGCCGCCAAGATGTACTTGCCGCCACCGACGCAGCACTGGCGTATTTAAGTTACTTATATAAACGCTTTGATGGCAATTGGCTGCANGCTCTCGCNGCTTATAATAGCGGTGAAGGGCGAGTTAAACGCGCNATTAAACAAAATAAAAAGCACGGTAAAAGCACTGATTACTGGTCGCTAAAATTACCTCAAGAAACCGCCGATTATGTACCCAANTTACTGGCACTAAGCTACTTAGTTAAACATCCGCAACAAGGTTTTAAACGCCCAAAGCTCNCTTACAAAGCATTGACCACCCATATGAATGTAGGCCAACANTTTGATTTTTCAATCATTGCCAAGCTCTCTGGAGTNGGCTCTAAGCAGCTACATGCACTTAATCAAGGGTATTTAAAAAATCAAAGTTCACCCAATGGNCCNCATACGTTATTACTGCCAATTGAGCAACAGGCGCTATTAAATAGCTCGTTTTTTAAAACTAACTTTGCTGGAGAGTACATAGTTAAACAAAACGATACGCTTTACAGTATTGCTAGGCGCTTTAGCATGCCTTTAAGTGCCTTAAAGCAACTTAATAATAAACAAAACAACTTAATTGGCATTGGTGAAAAACTACTTGTTGGCCAGCCCAAAACACTTCCGGAATCATTGACTATTGATTATAAAATTAGCCCCTACCTTGAGCATCAAGAAGTGGTAATTGCAACACTCGAAATAGACTATGAAGTGCAACCAGGCGATACCTTGTGGAGCATTAGCCAGCTTTACAATGTGCCGCATAGTGACCTAGCTAAATGGAATAAACTGTCGGCGTCGAGCATGCTCAAACCTGGCATTCAATTAGTGTTATTTATTCCTCAGGCCGAAAAGCCTCAAGTAACAACAATTAAAAAAGATTTATTGTTAGATCTACAAAAAACATTAAATCAGCCACGTTAAGTTTCTAAAAAAACATATTTCGCGTAAAATTACGCTCTAACTAATACAGTCAAAATTTAAAGAGATAAGCATGCAAATTAGTAAAAATTCAGCCGTTGAATTTCATTACACCCTTAGCGAAGCCGGTGAGCAAATAGAAACCAGCACTAACGAAGCGCCTCTTACTTATATTCATGGCAGCGAAGGCATGCTTCCTGGTTTAGAGAATGCGTTGGAAGGCAAAGCCGCTGGCGAAAAGTTTAGCGTTACATTAGCGCCTAGCGAATCATACGGCGAACGTGTTGATAACTTAGTACAACGCATTCCGTTAAAGCATTTACAAACACAAAGCAAAGTTAAAGTATGGAAACCAGGCATGACCGCAATGGTAAGCTCGGATCAAGGTCGTCATCAGGTAACTATTATTAAAGTAGGCCGCTTTAATGCCGATTGTGATTTAAATCATCCATTTGCAGGTAAAACACTGACTTTTGATGTTGAAGTAGTGTCGGTACGTGAAGCCACCAGCGAAGAAGTATCGCATGGCCATGTGCATGCAGCAGGCGGATGTGGTCACTCTCACTAATTAAAAAGTAATAACAAATAAAGGAGCAAGTATGTCAAAAGTGGCTATTGTTACCGGCGGCACCAAAGGTATTGGTTTAGCGGTAGTACAACGCTTACTAGCAAGCGGCTATGAAGTACATAACCTTGATATAACACCAAGTAACTTTGGTGAGTTTCATCATTGTGATGTAAGCGATGTCACTGTTGTACGTCGTTGTATTAATGCCATAGTTGAGCAAACGCAGCGCATTGATGTACTTGTTTCTAATGCAGGAAAACATTTAAGCGCCAACATAGAAAGTACCGATGAGCAAACTCTCGATGCACTATTTGCGCTTAATGTAAAAGGCGCGTATGCGGCAGTGCAAAGTGTATTACCAATAATGAAAACCCAAAACAACGGCGCTATTGTGCTTATAGCCTCAGATCAGGCAATTATAGGTAAACAAAATTCATTTGCTTATAACCTGACTAAACACGCCCTTGCTTCTATGGCAAAAACCACCGCGCTTGATTACGCGAGTTTTAATATTAGGGCTAATGCCGTGTGCCCTGGCACTATAGAAACACCGTTATTTCATAACGCCATAGACGCTTACTGTAAAAACAGTGGTGCCAATAAAGCACAAACAGTAGCCGAAGAGGCGGCATTGCAGCCACTTAACCGTTTAGGCCAAGCTGATGAAGTAGCCGCTTTAGTGAATTTTTTAGTCAGCGATGATGCAAGCTTTATCACCGGTAGNTTNCAAAGTATTGACGGTGGTTATACAGCGCAATGAGTANTGCNATTATTGACCCCCATGTGCATTTTTTTAATCTACTTGAGGGGCAATATACTTGGTTACAAGGCGCTAACCCGCCGCCATGGCCTAACTTAGACAAAATAAAGCAGCCGATCAGTGCTGCGCAATTAATGCAAGATTGCGACTTTAAACTTGCAGGCTTAGTGCATATTGAAGCGGGATTTGATAACAGCGCACCTATAAACGAGCTTAACTGGCTCACCAAGCACTTGGCTGGTATTACTTACAAAGCCGTTAGTTTTTCCCAGATTGATCAAAGCAATCAGCTATTTAGCCATGCGCTCAGTAACCTTTCCCATCCAAGCTTAGCGGGCATTAGAGATATTACCCAAGGTGATGACGCCAAACGTTTGCTCAGCAGTAATTGCTACAATAACTTTGAAACGTTACAGCAGTTAAAATTACATTTTGAAGCCCAGTTTGAGCTTGAAAACCATATTATAGTTAAGCAAATTGCTCAATACGCCAAACAGTTTCCACAGTTACAAATTATACTTAATCACGCAGGTTTACCCCACAATATGCCAGCGTGGCAGCAAGGCATTAAATTACTCGCCAAGTACCATAACATTGCAATTAAGTTTTCGGGATTTGAGTTACTTAAGCTCAATAGCGGGCAGCAAGCACAGTGCTTTAATATTATTTTGCAACACTTTGGCGAGCAAAGAATAATGTTTGCGAGTAACTTCCCCGTTTGCCAAATTAATACCCAATATAACGACTTATGGCAGGCACACTTT
>LV_Brine_h2_0102DRAFT_1000154_pt1 | contig 25207 bp, 31 predicted proteins | sample LakVidmifraction_3_FD_10600 | JGI IMG/M metagenome (IMG submission 10600)
GAGGGGCATCAAAGGAATCATTTCAAGAATGGCGATAGAATGTGGACTTCATAATTCAGAAGATAATCTTAGAAGAGCCAATGGAATAGAATGGACAACAAACACTAACGGTAACAGCGTGTTAGAAGATTTCTCTTCATTTAGAATAAACACTTTAATGTAATATTAACTTTTAAAAACAAAAACTTTAATTAAAAATACGCAAAAGTACCGTGAACACTTACCAAACATCCGATGGAGAAAGGATAAAAAAATCGGTCATAGACGGTCGAATTAGGAAGGCTAAAGAACAAAAGCTAACCGATATGAAGGATGAGCATGGCTACGTATTCTGCGAAAACTGCTGCATGTCTAGTGATATATTAGATTGTTCGCACGACATACCAGTTAAAGAGTGCCAAGAAGAGGGGAAGTCTGAATTAGCTTGGGATGTAAAAAATATAACGATAAGATGTAGGCAGTGCCATAGAAGGCATGACAAGACCTACTAAGACAATTGCTCTTGTTTGAGTAGTTTTTAGTTGTTGCGAAGGGGCGGGTATTAGTTCACCCGCCCTTTTTTTGTGTACATTTGTTTCGAATTAAAATGAATTAAAAAAAGAAAATGGGTAAACTTGAAATTAGATTATTAGCGGACAGGGTTCTTGTGAGAGTAGAAGACCAAGGCGAATTAGTAACAAACAGTGGTATAATTATACCAGATTCCGCAACAGAAGAAGCCGCACTTGAGGGCACTATACTAAGTGTTTCTACGAGAATAGAGAAGTGCGAAGTGGAGGAGGACAAAGTATATGTAGGCGAAAAAATACTTTTCAGTAAGTACGCCGGGAGCGATCTACGCTACGGTGGGGATGATTACAAAATTATGCGCATTACGGACGTATTCGGAGCGGTAGATGATGAATAATAAAAACACTTTTATCGAAATAATGAGTGAGAGCCGCTCTGCGGAGACCACCACTATTTCTGCCAAACTTCCTGTCAAAGGGGGTAGAAGCTCTGTCTCAGAAGAGAGCAGCACGATAGAAAGCTTTATAGATGGTATGTATTCATCTAAGCCTGATTTCAGCTTGAAATTACTGGATGCCTTGGAGACTTTAGGAACTTACCATCCCGACCTTTCTCACGCTGTTTCCAACATTAAAGAATTAGGACATACAGATTACAAAGTAACTTTTGATGGCGACATATCGGACGATATGCAGAGCAAAATGAAGAAACGAATTAAAATGAAATCTAAAGATACTAATTCGTGGTACTCATTTACAGGCGGTTTGGGAGTTTTGATAAACGATTTATTAGGCCAATTGGCTTTGATGGGCGCATTATCTGCTGAGATTATCCCTGAAGACGACTTGAGCGGAGTTAAGAAGGTTACAAAAGTAGCACCTAAAAATATACGTTTCAGTTACAGCAAAGAATTAGACACTTACGAGCCTTACCAAAAGATAGACACAATCGGTACGAAGTACGATGGTGGGCTGGTAAAACTCAACACGGTTACTTATAAGTACTTGGCTATCAGCAGGATAGGGGATAAGCCTTATGCACTGCCTCCATTTTTAGCGGCCTTGGAGAACATAGCGATAGGCAGGGACATGCAGGAGAACTTCAAGTATGTAGTTAAAAAATTAGGCACTTTAGGATTTTTAGAAGTATTGGTTAATGCTCCTAAGCCTAAGCCTAATGAAGGCGATACGGCTTACTACAGTAGAACTAAGGACTATTTAGACAGAGTTATCCCAGAAATTGAAAAGGGTCTGTCTAAAGGATACGTAGCAGGTTTCAAAGATATGCACGAATTTAAAATGCACACCGCTACCACAGATGCCAAAGGAAGTTCTGAATTAAATGATATGAATGACCATAAGGTTATGTCAGGGTTGAAGCAAGACCCTTTAATGTTTGGGCGCAGTTTTAATACCTCAGAAACTTTGGGCAGGGTAATTCTAGCAAAGATGTCAAGACAGATTGTAAATTACCAGAAGGAAGTAGCTAGTTTTTTAGAGAGCTTATTCTTAATGGATCTGCAACTTGCAGGCTTTCCAATTGAGTACTTAACTGTGGAGTTTGACCCACCTATGATAGGTGACAGCGTTAAGCGTGAGCAGGCAACGAATATTAAACTTAGAAATTTAGACAGCTTACTTAGGAAAGGAATTATAAGCATAGAAACTTATGCAACTGAGGCTGGGTATGAAGAAGTAGCAGATCCAGAAAAACACATGCAAGGTGGTTTTCCCAATCAATCTGATGATGATGATGACGATGACGATGGACCATCTGGAACCGACCCTGATAAAGACCCTACCGATGTACAAAGCTCTATAAAAAAATTAGAATTTGGTTTGACCAAAGGTTTAGATGAATTCCCTTATATAAGTAGAGACCATCCAAAGGAAGCTTTAGAATTTTCAAAAGAAGACCCAAAAACAGTTAATGAATTTGTTTCCGCATACTTCGATTCCACTAACAGGGTATATGGCGAAGCATCGAGGAAAGCTTCAAAGCAAATATCTGAGGCACTCGCCAAATTAGGTAAAGGTGCAACAGAAGTGGAGATTATAGACACGGTTATTTATACGCTATATAACAATTGGGATAACAACTTTAAAAAACCCCAGAAAAAAGTAGTGCGTAATTTTGTGGCTTCTGCATACAAAGAATTTAGAAGCGATAAAAGTATCTTTGGAGCAGCCGCTTCGGAAGCCCCTAAATTCAGCTTCAATGCCATTGATAGAAGAGCAATAGACTATTACAAGCGTTCAGATTCTATGTACCTAGGCAAATTCATAACAGATAAAAGCACAAAGAGCAAGATAACCGCATTCATAAAAGAACAGCACTTAACTAGGAAATTGCCGATAGGGGACAACAAAGAAGGTATTAACGCATTCCAAAAGGAATTTAAGAAGGTTCTAGGGATGCAAGATTGGAAGGTTAGGCAGATAGTGGACACCACCGTCAACAATATGCGCAACACGGCTGCTATTAATTATATGGACCAGGCAAATGTGAAGAACTTTGAGATAATAGGCGTGAGTGACCGCTTGCAGTGCGGCTACTGCGCAGAAATGCAGGGCAAGAAGTTCTCTGTTCAAACCTCTATCGAAAAGATACGCCAACAAACTAATTCCGACCCTAACTACGTTTCTGTAGATAATCCTTTTCTGACGGCTAAATACAAAAGCCCCGAAGACTTAAAAGGGGTTGAGGCCAGTACTCTACAGTCGCAAGACATAGATCGACCTCCATATCATCCGTACTGTCGTGACCACGTGATTGCAGTGCTGTGAACTACCCATCCACACTTCGTGATGAATGGGCTTCGGGAGGTCACTGCCCTCTATAAAATAAAAATGAATACATTTGTAAGATGAAGAAGAGATACAGTTCCAAGTTAAATTTCAGCAAAGAAGATTTTAAAGCCTCTGTTAACATTGGTGCAAGTGGTATCAATATGCCTTACGATAAAGAAGGCGGTTACGGGTTTGAAACTAAAAGCTTCGGTTCTATATTCGGCTCGATTAACAGCTCTAAGTTTTATGAGGGGGTTAATAACCAAAATATTATACCTAAAGAAGAAGACTTTATTGACGTGCCATTTAGATTAATTTCTTCTACTATTGTAGGTGCAGGAACTTGGAAGGCTACCGATTTTGGTAAGAATGAGTCAGTATTAAAGGGGTCAATGCCTTTATTAGAAGGTAAACCTCTGTATAAAGATCACGAAACCGATTTAGATAACTGGGTGGGGGTTGTAAAGGCAGTTAAATGGACAGGCAGCGTAACTAAGAAAGGCGTTAAAATACCTTCAGGTATTGATGGGATTGTTTCTATAGATGCTAAAACCAATCCTAAAGTAGCTAGAGGCGTATTACTCGGAAGTATATTTTCCAATTCAGTTACAGTTGATTTCGATTGGGAAATGAGCCACGACTATAGCAGCGAAGGTGAGTTTAACAACGCCATTGGAACTTTAGGCGGTGATGGTACGACTGTGCGTAGAGTTGTTACTAAGATTAATGACTATTATGAAAGCTCCCTGGTTTGGCTAGGTGCCGACCCATTCGCTAAAGCAATTAACGAAGAAGGCGATTTAATACACATTGACCATAGTGCTGTAGCTAACTACGCAAAAAATAAGTTCGGGTTTAAAAGCAGTCTTTCCTACGGTAAAGAGGCAAATGAGAACACGGATAGGTACGAAAAACAAAAAAAATTCGTAATCGGCTTTGGGATTGACGAGAATGTTGTACCTTTGTCAAGAAAGGAAGAAATAAAAAAATCTGATATGAATAAATTAGCAGCAACTCTCATAGCCGTTTTAGGCAGCTCTTTAAATCTAACTAAAAATTCAACCGACAAAGAAGCATTACAAGCTTTGGAAAATTTCGATGTGGGTTCACTTAAAACAGAAAAAGATGAGAGTGATTTAGCTATTTTGGTGGCTTTGAAAAAACAAGCCTTAGAAAATTTAGGTAAAGAAGAAGTAGATTTCGAGAATTTCGATAAAGACTACGAGTTTGCTAACAAGGCAGAACTTAAGAAGTTGAGAAAATCTAAAAAAGATTTTGCAAAAAAATTACAGGATAGTGAGGATGAAATCGAGAGCCTGGAATCCAATATTTCTGAATTAGAGCCTATGTCTAAAGTAGGCAAGAAATTCAGCAAACAGAAAAAAGACGAAGCAATTAGATTATACAAGTTGACAGTGGGTGGGACAAAGCTGAGGCTTCTGTCGTGTCTCTATTTGATAAAGCCACTACTGATGAAGTTGAAGGACTTTTAAAGCAATACACCAAAACAGCTACAGGCAAGTTTACAGGTAAATGCAAGGATTGTGGTTCAGGTGAATTTACTTTTCAATCCACATACGTCGACAAAGATGGTGAGGATGGAGAGGCAATCGCAGGGATTACTACAGACGACTTGAGAAGCGAATACGACAAACCACGAATGAAAATTAATTAAGATATGAATACATTAGGAACTACAAGACAAACGACAGCAAAGAAGGAAGAAAGCTGGTCTATAAACCACGGTTACACAAGCAGCGTAGCTGTTATGAAAGGTGTTATTGTAAAGTTAAACGCAAGTACTGGAGAGGTCGAACCTGTTACAGGTGTTATTGATATACCATTTGGTGTTGTTACGGTAGGATGTAATGATTCAGATGGCGGCCCCGTTACAGTTACCACACAATTTGTGGGTATCTATTTCGGTATTGCCGACGGTGCCGTAGCATTGGGCGATGAAGTACAAGCTTCGGGCGTAGATAACGCTTCCCCATCTGATACTGGGTACACAAAATATAAAAAAGCAGTAGTAGGTGGCAACAAAGTCACTGCAATCGCTTTGGAAGACGTCAACACTACCGAAATGGGGTGGTTTGGAGTATTGAGAGTATTCTACAATACGAACGAAGCGTAACAGCAAGAAAAAAAGAAGCAACACAAAGAAAATATAGTAATATGAGCCAAGAAAGATTCGATAAGAACGCAAAGAAAGTAAAAGAGACTTTAACTAAGACAGAAGGTAAAGTACCTTCTGGAGACACTAAAGGAAGTGGACTTTTGTCCGCCTCTGATATTAAGTCGAATATACTTCTCGACATGAAATCAGCTGTACGGCAAGTGGATGCCTTGAGAAAAGGCGACCAGTCCGATAGAGCTGTTGACTTAAGTATTGAACAGTTCATAAAATCTAAGTATGGTTTTGGAAACTTAGATAGTTTCTACCAAACTTTAGGTATTAATCCAAGCTTCCATACTATGGAGAACTTGGCAAGTATGCCTGATTTTGAAGAAGGCTACCGATGGTTACGACCTGAGATAGTTCGAGAAGCTGTTCGTTTAGGTTTGCGAAGAAATCCTATATATCCCGATTTGATTGCATCAGAAGAAACCGTTACTCAGAAAAAAGTAACTATGCCTTCTGTTAATATGTCAGATGCGATTCCAGAAATTATCCACGAAACTGAGACCATACCGGTAGGCAGTGTTTCATTTGGTGAGAAGGATGTGAAGTTGCAGAAAATGGGCACGGGACTAAAAATTTCCGACGAGGTACAAGAATACGTTTCTTTAAATATTTTGTCTTTGTATTTACAGGATGCAGGCGTTAAGCTTGGTCTTGGATTAGACACAATGGCAGTAGATGTTTTACTTAATGGGGATGGTTCTCCTAACTCTGGCGCACCAGTTGTGGGAGTAGCAAGTTCCACCACTGGTATTGCGTATAGAGATATGCTTAAGCTTTGGATCAGAATGGGCTTGTTAGGCAGAACGCCAACAGCACTTATCTCGAATGAGGCGGTTGCGTTGGATGTTCTTACAATGGACGAATTCTCAAAATGGAGTCCTAATTTAGGTAATTCCAAGCAGAATTTGAATTTAAGAACGCCAATTCCACAGAATCAAGATTATTTGATTCACGGTGCAATGCCTGCTGTGGCCAAATTAGGGTTCATTGATAAGACATCAGCAATGATTAAGCTTAATGCTTCTGCCCTTACAACTGAAAGCGAGAGAATCGCAGAACGTCAAATGAATGGTACGTATGTTACCATCACGACGGGATTTGCTAAGTTATTTAGAGACGCATTTATTGTTATGAATGGAGGTGCTGAAACAGCATACCCATCGTACCTCGATGTATTCAATGCACAGAATGTTAAAATAGATTAGCCACTAAAAAGAGAAAATTATGAATGATATAACATTAAAATTAGTAGACACAGGTTCTATATTTCACGACATATCACAAGGTCGGACTGTCACAGGTTCGGACGAAGTTAAGTTCAGAAGAACCGACAAGGTTAAGAAAGCTTTAAAAAATGGCGTTGTTGTCGAAGTGAAAGCAAAGTCTAACAAGGTTACTGCCCCTGAGGATTTAGGTGACAATGGTAGCGAAAACTACTCGGATTTAAAGAAAGCCGAACTGCAAAGCTTACTCGACGAGAGAGGTTTAACTTATAATGAAAAAGCAACCAATTCAGAATTAGTATCTATATTGGAAAATAATTAATAATTGATTCTTTTTTTTTTAATTTGTTTTGAGAGCCTGCATAATTTGTAGGCTCTTTTTTTATTACTATTATGGCACAACCCGTACATGAATCAGTCGATTTAACCGTTTACAAAATGGTTAAGAATAGGCTTCCTTTTCTGGAAGACACTACAAACAATGAAGAGCTTGTTTCCAATTTTACTTTGGAGGTTATGCACGAGCTTGGGGCTTGCTTTGGAGTGGAGCCAGAAGACATAGGGGACGAGGCTAAATACACAGTTTTACAGAAATCTATTATTGCAGACATTGTAAGCGTTTACATTTTGATTATCCAAATGGTTGCCAATGCAGGCGGTGTATCTAGCAGCAGTGAAACTGTTACTCCGGGCGATAAAAAAGTACTAACAAGTGCGACCGCTGGTTCTGTTTCAGTTGAGTGGTCTCAGTTTAACAGCAAGTCAGGGGCTTCTTTAAATATGTCGGGTGGAGACTTGTTAATGAAATACAAAAAAAGTGCTATCAGAAAGGCTAGAACTTTAGGTTGTTTAATAGATATTTGCGATGATTGTTCTATTGCGGTAGAAATAATGATGGGGTACAGTGCAGCCCCTTTTATAGTAGTTGCTGGGGGTGGCTGCGGATGTAAAGATATACCAGAAAGAGGGTAAGATATGAGTTTATTATCAGCAGCAGATAAGTTAGAAATTAGAGATGCCATAAGAAGCGTCACAGATACCTTTGCCATAACTCCGATAACCTATTACATTGGTGGAGACAGCATCGACCGATGGCAGGAAGGACGTGGGGACAAGTACTACTTTTCCATTGAACTAGATGCCTTGCAAGAAAACGAGGATGAACCAGTCGACGAATCGACGGAAGGTAGCGAAAATCTAAAAGAAATAACAGTAACTTTCAATTTAGATTATTTGCAGGAAAAGGGATTGATAAACGCAGAGTTCCAAGCAGCATTCGATCCTACAAAAGATTATTTCAAATCGAAAGGTAAGATGTACAAAGTTTATGAGGTTAAGTATGATGGCCCGCTAAGCAAGAAGGACGTTCTTGTTATTGTTAAAGGCAGGCTAAGGAACTTCTCTAATATTAGGTTCAACAGTTTGCCTCTACCAGAAAACTTTAAGCCGTGAAAGGAGCTAGAAAAATAGGCGATTGGGATAAAGTTGGGCGTATTACCCACGACTTGGCTAAGGATATGGAGGATGCTAGGGAGGAGTCCCTTAAAAAGTGGGGCTTGAAAGCAGAAGGTACCGCTAAGAAACACATGGGTACTCAAGATTTAGGTTGGACTTCGTTAAAGCCAGCTACAATATCAGCTAAAGTTAGGAAAGGTTATTCCGAAAATATATTGATTGCCACTTCCGATTACTTCCAAGCTATCACAAGTTGGGTAGGTAAAGGTACGGCTTATGTAGGGGTTACTAAGCACGCAACAGACAGTGACGGAACTAAGATAGCAGATATAGCCGCAGTTCATGAGTTCGGTAGTAAGGGAGCAGGTATACCTAAACGCCCTTTATGGAAACCTACTTTTAAGGAGACTGTAAAGTGGTTCAATAAGAGTAGTTCCACTCCGGCTAAAATATTCATGCGAAAAGTAAAGCTAAAATGGTAGAGGTAATTACATTAGAAGAAATTGATAGGACTTTGTATGAGTGCATACGTTTGAAGTTGGTAGAAGAGGGGCACCTTCCTGATGTTACTAATATGAGTACACCTGATGAATATGTTTCCTACAAGCAGTCCATATTAGATGCAGGCGATCAAGTGATCGAAGTTTTTGGAGTTTCGGCGACTGAGTCAAAAGATAACAAATCATCGTGTAAAATTATGATAAGTAGGGATAATTTAAATATTGGCTCTTTAGGCGGTGCGCCTGCTATTCAATTCAATAAGACAAGCCCCACTACTTGGGATAAAGTTACACTACCAAGAAATAGCTTCGATATTTCTTACGGTTTCCGTATTATGTCTAATAATGCTAAATACGAGAGGATAATGAGTAATATTATTATGGATGTTTTTGGAGGCGGTATATACAAAAAAATTGTGTATGATTACAATAAGACAGGTAGCAAAGCAATAAATATTGTTTTCAATGGTGATAATAACGTTACGGCTACCACCCTACTTGAGCGTGTGTTTAGATATTCAGTTACCGGTGTTTGGTTAGGTGGCATGCAAACATTAAGAAAAGATGTTGTGCCTCTTAGCAGCATTGAATTCAATTTAACACTCAAAAGCGAATACTACAATGAAGGCGAAATTCAAACTGACTGATTATGGACAGAAATAAAATTATAGGCGGCACGGATATAAAGATAAAGTTCAGGATTAAAGACAAGGACGCTGTTGAAATTAACTTGAACAATGTCGAAGTTATCATAGAATTGTGTAACCCTCCTGCGAGTACGGAGTGGGTTAAAACCCCTAGTGCGGACCAAAAGCAAATACATATTACAAACGCCGCTATGGGTGAGTGTTATATCATTGTTGATAGAGACTGGACAGAAGCGCAAGCTGGTAAGTTTTTTGATATGTCATTGACCGTTATATTCGATACAGGCAGCGAATTTAAAAACAGCGAACAATACCGTAAACTTATATGGGAAAATTATCTGAAAATACAGCAGGATTGCTGAGGCAATTTCAAAGGTCGTTGATTAATCTTTAATTTATTCTTACCTTTGTTTCTAATTAAAATATAGCGTTATGCAACCAACAGGTAGAGCGAGAGTAGAAGGTAAAATAGTAGATTTATCTTCCATAGTTAATACAGCATCTTCTGGAATCATTGCCCTCATGGGCGCAACGGAACGTGGCGAAGTCGGTAAAAGCCGGGTTGTGGGCTCTGTGGATGAATTTAAAGCCAATTTTGGTGACTTACTAGAAGACAGCGATTTCCCTTTATACTGCATCAGAGTTTTAGAGCGTGGTGGTGTGATTAGAGTTGCAAGGGCTGGGCATTATACCGATGCGGAAGACCTTGCAACACTCGTAGGTGCTAAATCTACAATAAGCGTAGCCACTACACCTAATATTATTGATGTCGAAGCTGCAAGCATCGGAAGCTGGGGTGATGATATTACAGTAAAAGTTTTAGACGCTGCAAGTGGGGATGCTAACAAAAGAGATATTAAAGTTAGTTTGGCAGGCAGTCCGAATTTAGATAAAACTATTTTCGAGATTAATAGCACACTGACACAAGACGACATAGATAAATTTAACGCTCAAAGCGATTTGGCTAAGTTTGCCGACACTGCAGCAGTTGGTGGGGAGCTGGGTGCTTCTGCCGATTATGCGTTAGCTGGAGGTTCTTACGATGCCACTACGGTAGTTACTGCAGATTACGAAGGTAACTTAACTGCCGGTACAGGCATTCATTCATTTGATAAGGATACGGATTTCTTTAAAATCGCCATTCCGCACATGGCAGACCCTGATATTGATGATTTGCTTATCGGTTACTGTGAAACAAGACAAGATTGTAGAGCCATTCTAAGAACTCCAATTAGTATCAGCGGTGCTACTGCTGTTGAGTACAGACAAAGAATAGATACCTACGCAGGCGGAGACCCGATCGACAGCCTTTATGGAGATATGTACTACGGTACTTTGGTTATCCAAAACCCAACAGGGGTGGGTGAGAAAAGAATTTCGGTTATCGGAGACGTTATCGGAGCTATCAGTGCTAAGAGTGCGGACTACCCATCTTGGATTTCAGTAGCAGGAAAAGAACGTGGGGGCTTAGGTAAAAACCTAGGAATTACCTACAATTTAGCTTCTCCTGCACGTACTGCGGAATTTGATAAAGTAGATTCTGCCGGCATTAATGCAATTGTAGATGATAGAGATTACGGAATTACAATTTGGGGTAATGGAAGCCTAAGTAAAGATGATACATTATTTAAATTCACAAATGTTTGTGATTTAGTTATCTTCTTATTTAGAGTTATCCCACCACTAGCCAAGAAATCGTTGTTTGAGCCTAACGATATTGAGACTTGGAAGACTATTTACAGAAGTATAGAGCCTTACCTAAGAAGTATCAAAGACCAACGAGGTGTTTGGGATTTCTTATACCAAGGAGACCAGTTTGTTGACAGCATTGATGATATTCAAATTAACGATAGCGGCAACATAGATGCTGGAAAGTACATTTTCAATATTTGGATTAAGCCTAAAGTAGCTTTGAAATATATTGGATTTAGTGTTACAACCACCAATTCAGGTGCTTCGTTTAAAGTTCTAAAATAAAAAAAAATAAATTATGCCATATACAGACCCCAGTAAAGTATTTAATTTCGCCATCGAGATAAATGGCATTGATCAATTCTTAATACAAGAAGTACAGAAGCCTAGTGTTTCTGTTCAGGCAGCCGAACATGGAGACTATAATTCCACCATCAAAACAGCTGGTGGGGTTGAAGTAGGTGATGCAGAGCTTAAGAAGATTAAGCCAACCCCTGAAGGTGACAGTTTTGCGTGGTTATGGCTTAACCAGGCGCAAGACATGAATCTAAAAAGAGGTGGATTAGCGTTGGAGTATAAAAGAGATATTATCTTTAAAGAATTAGCCCATAATGGTATTGCAACTAACATTTGGTTATGGCAAGGTTGCTGGGTTAAAGAGGTGTCTGAGGACAACTACGTACGAGGCAATCAAAGCGATAACGTTACGGAAACGGTAACGCTTTCGGTAGATAAGGTCGTAAAGATAAAGTAAAAAATAATTCAATTATCATATAGAAAGACCTGAATGATAATCATTCGGGTTTTTTCACTAAAAAAAAATACAATGGAAACAACTCATGTGTTCAATTTATTAAGCGGTGTAGAATGTGAAATAAAAGAACTCACAGGAAAGCACCAAAAGATGCTAACAGCAGGGTCAAAAGACTTCGAAAAAAAGCTGTCCGCTATGTTATCCGACGTTATCGTACGGATAGGAGACGAAAGACAGATAGACGAAGAGTTTATTAAAGGTATGCTATCGTGCGATAAGAAGAAAGCCTTAGTAGAGATTAGGCAATTCTCATTGGGGTTTGAAGAGACTTTCTCATTCACTTACGACTATAGAGATTTGGACAACACAAAACAAACACACGAAGTTAATGTTCATTTGGAAGACGGAAACTTTCCTTCTAGGACTGTGAAAAGAGAAGGCGAAGAAGGACTAGTGGATGCCGATTATACCGACTATGCGGATGTACTCGAGAACAAAGATAAATTTATTACTCTGCCAAGAAGCGGTAAAGAGGTTAGATTTACAATGCTGGATGGGCGTGGCGAAGCTATTGGAAGTGCGGCAAAGAAAGCAGATAGAAGTTCTCACACGCTTTTGAAAATGAGAAGGCCTGTTTACTTCCATAAAAAAGAAGGTGGTAATGAAGCTGTACCAATCCAACTTGACTTGGATGAACTAAGTTATATGGATATAGAACATTTGAGAAAGGAAATTAAGCTACATGAAGGCTTTGTAGACACTGAAATTGTTTTTGAACATCCAAATAGCGAATTAGGTGAGGACGACCTTAGAGAGGACGTGTTAGGCATTACGGCTTTTTTCTTCCCATCAGAAGCACTCTAATAAATGACTATTGCTACTTGACTTATGGTAGCAGTCTCCCGATGGGATACGAAGATTTCTTATCTTTGTCTTATGATGAACGGTGTTCTCTTAAAAGTTGGATTAAAGCACAACGTAAGTATGAAGAAGAAAATAGTAAATAGTAGATAGTTATGGCAACAGGCAGTTTCGGAGGTAGTGATTTAGGAATGGGTATTTCTTTTACCTTGAAAGACAGGTTCTCCAAAACCGCCAATAGGATACAAGGTAAGATGCGTGGCCTTAGCTCCTCTGCTTCTAGGAACTTCAAAAAATTCAACGGCACCATAAAACAACACGCCAAAGCCATAGCAGCTTACGGTTCTATAGCTTTAATCGGATTAGGCGTTGCAGCCGCAGCAGCCTATAAACAGTTCGTTAAGTTTGACGACCACATGGCAGATGTCCGAAAGACTGTCGGTCTTACAGAAAAGGAAACCGAAACGTTCGGAAATACCATACTTGAGATGAGTAAGAAAACCCGAACCTCAGCGGATGATTTAGTTACTATAGCAGCTATTGGTGGTCAAATGGGTATCGGCAAAAAAGGTATAGAGGGTTTCACTAAATCTGTGAATGTTTTAGGAGTAGCTATAGGAGATGAATTCGGCGGTGTGGATGAAATGACTAATTCAGTCGGTAAGTTGCGTAACGTTATGTCCGATTTCAAGACTGATGATGTAGGCTCCGATGTTCTGCACATAGGTAATGCCTTAAACTCTTTAAGTTCTTCTGGACAGGCGACCGCAGGTACAGTTTCAAATATGGCTAAGCGTATTTTAAGTAGAACAGCCGGTTTAAAAATAGCGAGTAGCGATATTTTAGGACTTGCTGCAGTATTGGAGGAAGGAGGCCTGAGAGCAGAGATTGCAGGATCAGGTACAGCTCGACTACTTTCAACTATGTCAAATAATTATACAAAGTTTGCTAATGTTGCAGGAATGAGTTCTAAGAAATTTGCAGACATATTAAATAATGATGCGAATGAGGCTTTAACTGTATTTATGAAGGGTTTAAAAGGTTCAAATTTAGAAGGTATTGAATATAATGCGCTATTAAAAGATTTAGGAATTAATGGCGATGGTTTGAAGGCTGTTTTAGGCGTTTTAACTAAAAACATGGGTAAATTAACGGATAAACAAAAGCAAGTTAAAGCTGCATTGAAAGGCACTAACTCTGTTATGGGTGAATATAATATCAAAAATGAAAATGCAGCGGCACAAATAGCTAAACTTAAAAATAAAGTGAGTGCCCTTGTAATACAAGTAGGCAAGAAATTACGGCCTGCTTTCGGAGCTATTGCAGCTGCTGTGTCTAAAGTTATTACTGTTTTTGTCGATTGGTGGAAGAGTTTAAGCCCTTTCACGAAGGGGGTATTAAAATATATAGCTATTGGTTTGGGTGCACTTGCGGTCGCTCTTACAGTTTATGCAGCCGCTCAGGCTATTGCTACTACGGCTATTTGGGCTAATACAGTCGCTTTACTTGCCAATCCTATTACTTGGATTATACTAGGCATTGTAATTCTAGTGGCCACCCTTATCCAACTTCAAAAACAATTTCAGATATTTACAAAAACTTGGGAGTTTATTAAATTCGTGTTCACAAAAATTTGGGATTTTATTAAGTTCGTCTCTATAGGTATTTGGAAAGTAGTAAAGGCATATTTGATGTTTATTTTCAATATCTACAAGACTATATTTATGGCTATTTGGAACGTAATAAGTACAGTATTTACATGGATTTCAGATAAGGTGGCGTGGCTCATGGATATATTTGTTTCATTGGGTACTTCTATGTACGACTTAGGCTCAAATATTGTGTCCTCTGTTTGGGGCGGTATCAAGTCAGGATGGCGTGCGCTTGTTGACTGGGTAAAAAACGCAGCGGCCGGGTTAGTTGGTTTTATTACCAGCCCTTTTGAATCTATCGGAAATTCTATTTCTGGCTTATTTGGGGGCGGAGATGGTTCAGGGCAAGGCGTTAATAACAGCGGTGGAGGTGGTGGGGCAACCAACACTCCTGCTCCTGTTTCGGTTGCTTCTGGAAATCATTTTATACCTATGAGTGGGCAAAAAACAGTGACTAATAATAACAATACTACACAAGAAAAAATGCAACCCATTATCATAAGAAATGAAATGGATGGCGAAGCTATTTCAGAACAAATTATAGAAAAGCAGAAAAGGAATAAATCAAGAAAAGAATAATGGCAACTACGGAAGGTAAAATGTATTTAACAGCTCTAAGCAGTTTAAAAAAGTTAGAGATACAGTATGTGCCAACTAAACTAGGCATTAGTCGTGGAGCTAACTGGGCAGAAATAGCTATACTAGGCAGGAACAACCCTATATATCAATATACAGGTGGGAGTAACAGCCTGCATTTAACTTTGGATTTCTACTCAGAGCAAGATAATAGGGAGGACGTAGTTGAGAAGTGTAGACTTTTGGAAAGTTGGACTATGAATAATGGGTTTGACGAGCCTCCAGAAAGGATAAGACTTACATTCGGTCGGTTATTTAAGGCTACTGAAATATGGCTCATTGAAAGTGTGGATATTGATTACAAAATGTTTGCTAAAGACTTTGGGTCGCTGCCAAAACAAGCTACCGTAGAGGTTAGCCTAATCTTAGATACAGTGAAAAATAGATCAATAAATGATGCGTTATGGAAATAAAACTTACGAGCAATAACATATACAGAAACGGTAGGATAGTAGACTTAGGTGAGAATAAATTGCTTTTGAGAGAAAAGATGCGGTTGGAAGGCGAAACCAAAGACAAGTACCATACAGTTACCAATTCAGATAGCCTTCTCCTTATTGCTCACAACAGTTATAAGAACACTATGGAGGACGCTTCAAAACTTTGGTGGATTATAGCGGACGCAAATCAAATACACAATCCAATGGACTTGACCGATTTACTAGGCAAAGAAATAATTATACCTAATATAAATAATGTACTCATTAACCTACAGTAATGTTAGCACCGTATTACAAAATATATATCGGAAAGGACAAAGAAGATATTACTGATTTGTGCACTCGATTTGTTTTTGAGGATTGCTCAGAAGAGGACAGTTTACTCACCTTTAAAATGGTGGTAGACGATAAATTTGACGAGAAAATTGCTGCGGGTAATATCGTTTATTTTAAATTTGGGTACATAGGTTTACAATTATCTGAAGTACACAAATCGAGGATTTCGGATATTAAATATAACTACAGTGGCGAGATTACGGGCACTATTACTTGTTTGGATTTGGGCACTGTTCTTAGAAAAGTGCCCTCCAATAAAATATGGAAGAAAAAGACTAGTTCAGATATAGCCAAAGAAATAGCTGTTAAGTATGGCATGGAATACGATATAGAGAAAACAGATAAAGTTTGGGATCAATTGCCACAAGGCAACAGAACTGATTCCACTTTTTTGGGTTACTTGGCAGAACGTGAGAAGTCGGGGACATACATAACCTACATTCGAGGCACTACTTTATTTTTCAAACAGCGTGATTTAAAACGTAAAAGCGTCAGATTGTTTGATTACAAAAGTGAAGACGGCACGGTTAAAGGCTTCTCAGCTACTGAAAATACAAGCTCTCAAGATGGGGCGGCTACTGCTGTGAATATCTCTAGTGGGGATAAGAAGCAAGGTACAGAAGAAGAAAAAGAGGTGAACAACGAGACAGAAGAGAAAACAGGCACTTTGGGTACGCACAACCTAAATTACACTAGGGTAAATTCAGCTGGTGAAGTTGTGGGATCGACCGGCCCAGGGTTAGGTGTTAAGGTAGGAGTAAGAGGGGGGTTTTTTACAGAAGCCGCCCCGATAAAAAAAACAACCCCAAATACGCCTGGCATAAGTTACACCAAGGTAAATTCAGAAGGCGAAGTTGTGCAAGCAGCCGGGCCGGGATTAGGCGTTAAGGTAGGGGTAAAGGAAGGGTTGTTTTTTCCGAGCAGAAACATAAATGAACCGACAAGCGATAAACAGGAAGCTGAGAATGTGGCGAACAGCAAGAAGAAGCAAGCCACTTTAGATTCCTTCACAGGAAAACTGAGGTTGACTGGGCAACCTTCGATAGTACCTAATGTTATAATTACAGTTGCTGGGGTAGCCAACAGGCATAAAGGTAATTGGTACGTCGTGAAAGTTACCCACAGCTTAACAGAGGGTGGGTACACTACTAGTTTAGATTTGAAAAGAAATGGAACAAGCATGGGTAATAAAACAAAAGTCTCAGATAAAGCAGACGACAATAAAGCAACAGATGCTAATACTTCTGTTGGAGACGAAGACCCCAAAGATGGGCAGATAATACCAATAACAGTAAATGCGGAGGGCGTGATACTTGACTAGCAAAGATATAAAAGATAACGGATTAGAATATTTTGGGAGGTATTACGCCTCCTATAAAGGCACGGTACACTCAAATAAAGACCCAGATAACCTAGGCAGACTTCAATTGAAAGTGCCTGATGTTTATGGGCAGGAAGTCTACGAAACATGGGCGTACCCAAAAGGATTGTACTCTGGAAAGGATATTGGCTCTTTCTGGCTGCCAAACGAAGGCGATAAGGTTTGGGTTTCATTCGAGAAAGGTGATGTTAGATTTCCTTTGTGGGAATACGGTTGGTGGGTTAAAGGTTCTGTACCCAAAGACGCTGACCCTGATGTGAAGGTACTACAGACGACCTCTGGTAATAGAATTGTGTTTGACGACAAAGATAAGCTAATACGAATAAAAGATGCTCACGGCAACATTGTGGAGCTTAATAGAAACGGCGTTTCTGTTGTTACAGATAAAATCAGTTTAGGTTCTTTGGATGGGAGTGACGAGCCTGCCGTTCTAGGAGACAAAGCAATGGACTTGCTTAATGAATTTATAGTGGATTTAGGAAATGTCGGTACCATAACCACAAGCACGGGTGTTACTAACTTACTTAGCACCTCTCCACAGTGGGCAACGCTTGTTACTAAGTGGAAAACTAAATGGAAGTATTTTAAATCTAAAAAGGTAACCATAGATAAATAATGGCATTAAATAAAGCAGGTTTGAAAGCCGCAATTATTGCTGCACAAAAGAAATCAAGTAAAGAAGACAGTTCAGTCGCTGCGCAAGATACATTTGCGAGTGAATTATCTACAGCAATAGATATATTCGTTAAGTCGGGCACTGTTGCGGTCAATACGCAAGCAGTTGGTGCGGGTTATAACGGGTTTGTAGTTAACAGTATAGGTACGGGAACTGGAACTGTCACGTAAAATGAATACATTTGCAGTATGAGCGAGTATTTAGGCGTAGGCTTGCAATTTCCTTTGAATCTTGTAGACGGTTCGGCTAATTTAGTAAGCGACAATTTACTTATTCAACAGTCTATTGTAGATATTTTGAACACCCCTAAAGGTGGGCGGTTCTTTCTACCACAATACGGAAGTAGGTTGAGAGAACTTATATTTGAGGTTAATGACGACCTTTTAATTGACTTGATGAAAGTGTTCATTGTGGGGGCCTTAAACGAATGGGAAAAGAGGATTGCCATTAAAGACGTTATTTTTGATGTGCGTGACACAACTGTTGATTGTCGCATAACTTACACTGTACTCAGCAGAAATGAAGTGGATAGTTTTATTTATCCTTTTTATCGAAAAATAAAAACATAAATTTATGAAACTTAATAACAACTGGGTAGGGTATTTAGATAGAAGTTATTTGCAGATAAAAAATAGTGTTTTATCTTTACTGCCAACCTATACGCCCGAAATTACAGACCATACAGAAAGTAACCCACTTGTTAGGATGCTCTCTGTATGGGCAGGAATAGCAGAAATGCTGGGTTACTATATTGATAATGGTGCAAGGGAGGCGCACCTTTCTACATTTCGTTTATTCAAATCAGGAGTAAAAATAGCAAACTCATACGACTACAGAATTAAGGCGTACATTCCAAGCAGTGGGATGGTTACTTTCTACCTTGATGCGGTAGAGGCAAGCCCTGTAACTATTCCAAAAGATACGAAATTAGAGACTGAGGATGGCATTGTTTTTTATACACAAGAACAAAAAATAATACAAGCTGGAAATATAAATGTTGAAGTTCCTGTTGCGCAATACGAGAAAACGCCTTATTACACTGTTGGAACTTCGGACGGTTCTGAACAACAAGTTTTCATACTGGTAGATGGTAATGTAGTGGACAATAGTGTTATAGTAAAGATCAATAACGTAGGGTGGGTTATAAAGAATACCTTCGCATTCAGTGTTGGCACTGACAAGCATTTTGTGCAGACCGCAGACGAGGACAGGAATATTATTATAAAGTTTGGGGACGATATTAATGGGAAAATACCCACAACTGGAATGCCGATTGAAGTTAGTTATAAAACCAGCAGGGGTACAGAAGGTAACGTGGGGTCGGAGACTATTACTAAAGTGTTGCCACCCATGAGCACGCCTACGGTCAGCGTAACTAATAATGACCCAAGTACTGGTGGGTTCGGTGTGGAGTCCGTAGAACTCATTAAAAGGAGAATACCCAAGTCTATACGCACCTTAGATAGAGCGGTATCGCTACAAGACTTTATAGATGTTACTGAACTTCATGCGGGGGTGGCTAAGGCAGGCATTGAGTTTGAATGCTCTACTGCCATACAGGATTATATTGTACCACTTGGTGGTGGGGTTGCTAACCCTACTCTGCTGGCAGAAGTACAGGAATGGATTGATAATCGTAAGATATTTACTTTGGAGGTGGAAGTGCGCCCGGCTGGCGAGGTTCACCTTATTTTGAATTTGGATTTGGTCGCAAGAAACGGCTACGACCTTGCAGACGTTGAGCAAAAGGTTACAGATAGTCTAGTGGATTTTTTAAGTTTTAAAAATCAAAATATAATGGGCAATGTTTATCTATCCGATTTGTATGAAATAATAGAAACAACAGAAGGCGTGTCACACAGCACTATTAAAATAATGAAGCCGGTACCTTACGCTAGTAGAGTGCCCGGCACTAACACAAGTTTAAATGCAGAAATAAACATACTAAAACCCAGTAGCAGTACGGATAAATGGCGAATAGGTATGACGAGTTCAAATTCTTTTGATTTGTATAGAAATAACAGTGTGGCAGGAAACTATGCAGTAGGCGATTTGATTACTTTTACAGACATTGAAATAACAGTTTTATCAGGTAATTATTCAGTAGGCATGGCTTGGGAGTTTTACTCCTACCCTTATTTCGGCAATTTAAACGTTCAAGGCCCCAGTTTGCCTGTATCTTCGCCGTCTGACATAACAATAAATTAGATATGTTCTCAGTCAAGGAAATAATATACTCTTTTTTTGGTAATTACTTCAATGAGAAGGATTCCAATAAAGATTCTAATGGCAAAGGTACTTTGGAACGCTATAATGAAATCGTCGGTGAAGACATTGACGATGTTATAATTCAGCATATTGAAGACATGGTTAAAGATAACCTCGACCCACAGGAAATGTTGTCTCAATTCCTATCTTTACGTGAAAGTAGTTTAGGTATCGACCTTACATATTTCAGTACGGAAAAGTGGCGAAGGAAGACTATAAAATATTTCCCAAAATGGGTTCGAATGAAAGGCACTAGGGAGGGTTTAGATTTGATGTTCGGTATTCTGGGTATTACTGTGAATAGCGTTACATTATCAACATCTACGTTTTCTTTTGATGACACTAATTTTGATAACCCCGACAGGGTATTTGATATGAATTGCAATAATTGTGTGGAGTATGAGCTTGCTCTGGGCAATATTGGTACTTTAACGCCTGAATTAAAAAGGGCTATTGAAAATATAATCCAATTTAACCAGCCTATAAATGCAAAATTGCTAACTTGGCAGGGCAGTTTTGACAATAGTTTTAACCTTAGTTTTAATTAATTTTAAATAGATATGGATTATGCAACTTTAACGCAGAAGATACAGAATACGGTTTACTCTAACTCCGTCAAAGATGTTTCCGGTGATGATGTACAGGAAGTTATGCTCGACACACTGGACTATGCAGAAGGTAAATTTAAACCTACTTTAATTCCCTTTAGCGAAGAATTAAAAGTAGATAAATACTACCTAAGTGTGGAGACAAATAGGTACACTCAATCGGCAGATATTAATTTAACGGTTGATAAAACAGATGCTGTCGTTGGCGGAGGAGGTAAATTTGAATTGAAATCGGATGGTAGCAATATTATGCTGACAACAGATTTTAGCACAATCTATCCACCATCAGGGGCAACTGTAGGTTATGGAAGTATAACATTACCTGCCGGACTTTATGAAGTTAGTTATTTTTGGACAGGAAACAAATTGAAACTTGGTATTGTAGAATTTGTACAGATAGATATTTGCTCTCAAATAGTAGATTTGAAGCTGATAGTATAACAGACAATTCAGCTGATATTAGCTGGACTGAGTTAAGTTTTGCGACCAGTTGGGAACTTGAGTATGGCCCTCCAGGTCACACTCCCGGCACGGGTATTATTGAAACTGTGGTTGGTTCTCCTTCGTACCAATTACAAAACCTAAGTTCAACAACGGAGTATGATATTTATGTTAGAGGCTATTGCGGAAGTACCTACGGACAAAGGGTTATAGTAAGTTTTGCGACTTTTTTTTAATCAATTTAAAACTAAAAAGTTTAATAAACAAACTTTGATAGTATGAAACATTTAGAAAAACCTATGGAATTCGACGGCAACCTAAGTATCCCCAACACATTTATTATTATCATAACCAGCTGGATTGTTAGAGCCGCCGGCTCCGTTTCACAGAGCGATGTTACGTTTATTTTATCTAGCATAGTATCTAGTTTAGGTATAATATATCTCATTTTCTCGATTATTAAAAAAAGAAAAGAAATTAAAAAACTAAAAGATAAATAATGGAAATTTTAAATCACTTACTAGGCTCGGAAAACATAGGCTACTATATTAGCTTTTATATATTTTCTTTTTTTGGATTCACTGTCTTTTCTTTTATTAGATATTCAGATAAAAGCAATTCAGAGTTCTCATTCAAATACTTTGTGAGGCATAATTGGCAGGATTTACTTTTCTGGGTTTTGGGCACATTCTTAGCCGCAAGGTTTGAATCCAGAATTGAAACTCTCATATTTTCAGTCGATGTATCGAAAATGCTGTTTGCTTTCGGTTGGGGGTACTTAAATATAAACATCGTTAGAATAGTTAGAAGTAAAATTAATAAACACAAGAAAAAATGAGTCAAGAAAAATTTTGGAATTGGAAGGATGACGATAACACATTCAGGTTAAATTGGCAGAATTTAACCATACTACCTTATGGTTTATATAGTGGTTTTACCGCTAATCTACAGTCGGGAATGAATTTAATTCTTGAGCATGAAGAAACCAAAGTAAAACAGGATTTAACGAAGTCCGACCCCATGGGTGTTTGGAAAAGTAAACAAGGCGTGGTTATTACTGAGGATAGTTCTATTACCATCCCTATCACCGATGGAGATTCGAGCAACGACAGAATTGATTTGATTGTAGGGCAACATCGGTATATTAAATCTAAGGGAGGTGCTGCGGCTTTATACGTAGTGATACAAGGCGTACCTTCGGTTAACCCTAGTAAACCCACACTTACAATACCCAATGAACAGGTGGTATTGGGTTACTTACTTGTACCTCAAAATTCTACCGACCTAAGCGGTGCGGTGTACACTAAAGCCGATCACCCTCTTATAGACTATCTTGCTTCTTTGAAGGATGTCAGCCTATCTTCTCCCGGTAACAGAGATATACTTCTATATGATGGTTCACAGTGGGAAAATGAATCACTTAAAACCGGCATAGAGGATACGGAAATAAAAATGAATCAACCTTTTAGTGCTGGCCTCATTGAGTATAATGCCAGCTTTCCCTTATTTCCGCTGGATGCTCAAGGTAATTTAACATTGCCACCCCAACGTATTCTGTATGTTAATGATGATAGGGCGAATCATCTATTACGTCGATAAAAAACCTTGTGGATAGTTCTCCTGTTGGGACGGAAAAAATAATGATTTTCAAAGACTATAATTACCCAATTGTAGATACAGGAAATATAGAGTTTGCGGGTGATTTCACTTTAAGTACTGTAAGCAATAAAACAGTGCTATTTGTAAAGGTGGATGCAGTGTCGGATCCAAATAAATGGCTGGCCTTAAAAGTTTATTAGTAAATTAAATTTTGTTTAGCCGCAAAATTTTAGTATTTTTGGAGTTCATTAAAAAAGTATTTATGGATAAGGAGAAAATAATGCGGCTAACTAACGATAATAAAGGTTGGGTTACGCTAACAGGTTATGCACTTAATAGATCCGTTAGGGTAGAGGGTGAACCAATAGGAGGTGGTTACCAATGGGGTTACCGTTCTAACAAGTCTTCACAACTAGCGAAAGCAATACTACCAATTTTTACCAATAAACCCGTATCTGTAAAAATGATTTCTAACTTTGATAGAGGTATTCTTGCACAACTGCCTAAAGGCAATTTCAATGTTAGATTGAACATAGATAGGGTACTAGGTATTTTATTAGGCGAAAACGTGAGCAAGAAAAAGCACTCCCATCAACTTATACAGATTGGTATTGGTGATTCTTACTACTCAAAACTGTTGGATTTTGTGTCCATGCCGTATAGAACTTGCCTATTCGAGCAAGGAACTGTGGAGTATGATTTACTGGAGCAGTTAAACGAAGAGCAAATACAAGAGATTAAAGACTACACAGCTAAATATACCATAAGAAAAGAGCCTAATAACGAGGGCGGTACGAAAGAAGTTTATACGGAGTTTCTGGGTAAGACAGAATTGAAACCTAGAGAGGGTGCTTATGTGGTTAGAAAAGGAATGGGAACAGGCATTAACAAAGGATTAGATAGTAAAGAATACGGGGTTAACTAAAAACAAATTATATGAAAATTGAATTTCAGAATGAGATGATTAAATATCTTGTTCAAAGAAAGGAAGCTAGGAAATATATACAGGCAGTAGGCAGCGAGCTCTTTGATTTAGATGTCACTAAAACTGTATTTGATTTACTGCAAACATTTGATGAACGCTACAATTCTCAGCCTAGTATCGGCAATATGCTTGAGTTTTTCGATAGGGAGATAAGACAAGCTAAGAGTGGGGATTTATCGGATGTTTATAAAGAGGTGGAAAAAGAGATAAAAGAAATCTACAGACCATTCACAGCTAATACCAATCAAATACGTGAGATAATAATTCAAGAATATCAAGCTAGGTTGATGAAGGAATTATTCATCGAGAAGGGTTCAGAGCTGAAAACAGGTGACAAGGATATTATTAAAGATGTATTTACGAGGGTTTCAGATATTAAACGAATCGGTGATAACGATTTCGAACAGGAAGACAATAGAGGTATCTTTGCTCTTAGGCAATATGGCGAAGGCAAGAGAACAATCATAGAAGGAAGTCCAACTTACTTGAGACAACTCAATAGAATGACCTCTACAGGCGGATTTTACAGCCCTCAGCTTGTTATACTCATGGCAGCTCCTAAGTCCTTTAAGACAGGAACGCTTATCAATGTAGCAATGAACTACGTTAGAGACGGTAAGAACGTTTACTACGTAGATTGCGAGAACGGTGAGGGTAAGATACTAGATAGGTTCTATCAATCAATGCTGGGAGCTAACTGGTCAGAGTATTCATCGGGTGAACTTGACGATACTTTAAAAGAAATGGTGGGCAGGTTTAAAGCGATGGGAGGTGAATTTAAAGCCGACTTCTATCCTGCCAATTCAAATACAATAGCAGACGTGGAAGCCGAACTCGAGAGATTGAAATTAGAACACGGGTGGGAGCCGGATATAATCTGCTACGACTACTTGGATCTGATGAATCCGAATGATTATAAAATAACCGAAAAAAGATTAAAGATACAGGCTGTTTATTTTGATGCCATCAAGTTGCAAAAGAAATCGGGCATTTTTGGTATCGGACTTTCGCAAGTCAGCAAGGGAGCAGTAAGCCAAAAAATAATTACAATGACCGATTTTGCTGAGGACTTCGGAAAAGCCGCTAACTGCCATGCGGCTTTTGCGCTCTGTAAAATACCAGATGAAGAAGAAGCCGGGGTTATGAGAATAACGCCCGTAGCGCAACGAGATGGTGTAGGAGTATCGTCAGGAATGGCTTGCTTTGTTGCGGTAGATGAAAGTAGAATGACTGTAAAGGAGATAACCAAAGATGAGTGGAAGGAAAGGGTTAGTGCCAGGGAAAAAACCACAAGCAAGAAAACAAGCCCGAGAAGGAATACTGCAAATCTAAAGGACAGGTGAAAAACATGAGAAACTACGAATAATTAAATAACTTTATAAAATGGGACAAAACACAAAAATAAGCAAAGAAAAGAAATACGGTATAATCGTCGTCCCTATTTTATCTATATGCTGCAAAAAAGGGACGACGATAACCAATACTACAAATGATATAAAATGTTATAAGTGCAATGATTGTGGTAAATTAACAGGCATTGAAGATGAATTTGGTAAAAGGCTTAATTAA
>LV_Brine_h2_0102DRAFT_1000158_pt1 | contig 25026 bp, 17 predicted proteins | sample LakVidmifraction_3_FD_10600 | JGI IMG/M metagenome (IMG submission 10600)
GAGACGGGCGCTAACCCTGAGTTCGACGCNGCCGGTTGGGGCGCACCGACGGGGGCGGCCCCCAGAAAAGAGCCACCTACCCAGCACCACCAAGAGCAGGAAACGCCTGTCTCCGATGGTGACTCGAGCCTCGACGCCGTGTTCGGCGCAGGGTTCGACGACTAACGCACACCCACCCATATAGCCCCCCACCCGGGGGGCATCGGAGACCGTAATGAGCACGCTAAAACTTTCCAAAGAGCAGGAAGACTTCCGCGCAGACCTGACTATGTTCAGGGCTGAGACGCAGTTATCACAGGCATCCGCCGCACGACTGCTGGATGTGAACCCCGGCAGTATGGCAAAGTGGTACAAGGTTGACCCAAGCACGGGCAAGTTCCGGCTTCCGCAAACCTATGTGCAGGATGCCATCTGGCTGAAGCTCCGTAGGCTGAACGCCGCCCATTCTGAGCGGGGCGTCTACATCGAGCTCCGTGGCCTCACGCCTGCCGAGCGGGTGAACTTACTACAATCAGTCCTCGACTCAGGCCACTACTCCTAAGCACGACCCCGGCGACAAACAACGAGGAGACTGACTGTGGTTGCATCCCTATTGGCCAACGTGTTGCCAGAAGAAGGGCCATACCTTCTGGCGACCCCCGCATCATTCATCAAGGACGGTGAAACGATACGGTACTTTAAGCACATGGCATTCGATACCGTACCTGACCTAGAACACGCAGCGCACAAAGCTGCCGGCGACCCTCTGGATGCCTATTTTGCACTGGGCAGTGTGCACGAGGTCAAGCCCAAGGACGTCCGTAAGAAGCCCAACATCTCCCGCCTCCGGTCCTTCTGGCTGGACATAGACGTGCGGGCTGCAGGTAACCACTACCGTACTATGGGCGAAGCGGCGGGGGCCTTGAAAGCGTTCTGCAAGTGCAACAACCTGCCCAAGCCGTTCATCGTGGACAGCGGGGGCGGACTGCACTGCTACTGGGCTATGACTGAGTCCGTAGAAAAGGAAAAGTGGGAGCACTACGCGGCGATACTCAAGGCGGCCACCGTCAAGTTTGGCTTGCTGGCTGACCACTCCCGCACCAGCGACTGTGCCAGCGTCCTTCGGGTACCCGGCACAGTGAACTGTAAGACGGACCCCCCGCTACCTGTTGTTGCCGCAGTGCAGGGCAAGGCCGCCACACCCACGCAGCTACTGGCGGCCATAGCCGGGTCCCAGTACGACGCTACGCAGGTGCGCTCTACTGTCACTACGGTGGGTGTGCCATCGCTGGGCGCTAGACCCGCCCACATTGCGGGGGGCGAAGTGAACGAGGAAGCAGCGGGGGGCCTCGGTGTCAGCATGACCGAGGCCAACGCCAAGCGGGTAGTGCGCAAGTGCAAGCAGCTCATGTGGCAGGCGAGCAACGCCAAGCTGGTTGAAGAGCCACAGTGGTACGCCATGATAGGCTGCCTACGCCACGCCAAGGACGGTGTACAGGCCGTGCACGCTATGTCCAAACAGTACCCGGGGTATACGTCCCACGAGACAGACGCCAAGGTCAACCAGCACATAGAAGGCGGTGCAGGGCCTACGTTGTGCCAGACGTTTGAAGACCTGCGCCCAGACGGCTGCGACGGCTGCCCCTATCAGGGCAAGATCAGCACGCCCCTACAGCTCGGGCGGGAGATGCAAGCTGAGGAGGCACCCGTCATTGAACCGAAGGTTGTGCACGGCGCAGAGCGCCCTGTCGGTACGCTGCCTGACCCCCCGTTCCCATTTAAGCGGGTGAAGAACCATAAGACCGGCGAGATCGGCATCGCCTATTCTCTTATTGGTGAGGACAACTACGAGGAAGAGGTCGTTATTTACGAGCACGACATCTACCCAGAGCAAATTATATTTGACGAGCGCGAGGGCAAGTACGTGGCGCAAGTCAGACGGTACCTACCGAAGGACGGTTGGGACTCTTTGCCAGTGCCGCTTGGCAAGTTCTATGACAAGCGCAGCCTGGCATCCACTCTAGGGGACCTCGGTGTCATGCCTGACATAGGCAAGATCGAGCTACTGGTGCAATACATGGTTGGGTACATACGCGAACTTCAGAAGCACGCCCGCTCAGCTGTCATCTATGCTCAGCTGGGGTGGAGAGAAGAGGACCGCTTCGTCCTCGGCGACCGGGTCATCTACAGCGACCACGTAGAAACGATAAACCCGCACAAGAATATCGTCAACGCACTGGGTTGGCGTGAGCCGCGGGGCGAGCTGGCTGAGTGGCGTAAGGTCATGGCCATGTACGAGCATGAGGGGCTTGAGTCTTTCCAGTTCGGCGCCGGCGTAGCGTGGGCAGCACCCCTGTTCAAGTTCACTAACTTCAACGGCATGATCGTGTCGATGGTGGGCGAGAAGGGCTGCGGTAAGTCGAGCATCATGCACCTCGTCAATAGTGTATGGGGCCACAAAGAACACAGCTGGGTGGATATGGAGCACGACACTCTGCGGGCTTTCTATAACAAGCTCGGTGTCTTGAAGAACTTACCGGTATGCTACGACGAGGTGACCAACCTTGCAGAAGAGCCCCTGTCTGACCTGTGCTACGCGATCTCTAAGGGGCAGGGTAGGCAGCGGCTGAACCAAGACGGCAGCGCCAAAGAGAACTACGGTAACTGGCAGACCATGCTACTGAGCACGTCCAACGCCAGCTTGCACGGCCGGCTGGGTAACGTGAAGTCAGACGCCAGTGCGGAGGCGGTGCGGGTGTTTGAGTATTACATGCCCACCGGGCAGATCCCCAAGGCTGAGGCTGACGAGACACTGGACCTGCTGAACTACAACTATGGCCTTGCCGGTGACATCTACATTAAGGAAGTGCTCGGCGACGTGGCTGCAGTGCAGGAGCGCATTAAATACTGGACCCGGTACATGGAAGACAACGCTCAGGTTACGAGCGGCGAGCGGTTCTGGGCAGCAGGGCCGGCGTGTGTGCTGGCAGGGTACGAGGTGGCTAACAGGGTAGGGCTGACCAACGTGGACATCGACAGGCTGGCTACGTTCTCTGTGAAGGCGGTAAGGAACATGCGGGGCGTGGTGTCCGAGAACACCAAGAACCCGAACAACGCAATCGCCGACTACCTCAACAGCAACTTGCGCAACATGCTGGTGCTGAACTCCCAACCACTGGACGGCAAGCTGGCCATGGTGGCGCAGGAGCCGAGGGATGCGGTCCGTGTCCGGTATGAGGTATGGAACAGCACAGCCTACATCGACCGTAGCCACCTGCGGGAGTGGTGCAGCGCCCGGTCGGTGGACTGGGCTACCCTCAAGCAGACCCTCAAGCGTCAGGGCATCCTGAAGGGTGAGACACGTATGGTGCTGGGTAAGGGCACATCATGGAAGACAGCGCAGACGTGGTGCTGGCAGTTGGACATGGCCCACCCAGAGATGGCTGGTGTGCAGCAGGCCAGTGCCATGAACGCCACGGAGATTACTGCCGCGGCTGTGGCCAGCGCCCAGAAGGGATGAACCTCGTGGCCAAGGACGGCTACACAATTTCCCTGCTACGGAGGAACGCCTGCCAGAACTCGGGGGGCGGGCCTAGATCAGGAGCAGTTAAAGTTATCGCGTACTTCCCGAAATAATCGTACTGGCCAAACTCCCGTGACCCTAGTATGACGTACTCGCCTGATAGGTAGGCCCCGACCTCGACTACTCCCCCGGCATAATACTGGTTCGTGAGTACTTTTAGTTCCGCCGGCAAGGCCGCTAAGTCGATCGGGTCTGGGCTTCCCCCAGTAAGCGGAACGAACTCGAACTCCATAAATTCAGTGCCGGGTGGCGGGGCCCCAAAATTCAGCAGTGTGGCGTAGGTCGTATACCCCCAAGGTATCCCTTGAGCGGAGGTAGTAAACGGCAAGTCGCTAACGTACGCAGTGCTTGCAGTCCCGAAACTAGGGGACTCCGTTAAGTAGACGCCGATGCCTCCGTTGTAGTTCTCACCGATGTCGAATTCGTAGATCCGTATTACTGTGGTGCCGTCAGCAGCCATGCCGATTTCTCCTGTTCGCTCGTTTCTCGGGTTAGCAAATGGTGGGCGCCTTGCTTGTGGACGCGCCACACGTACCCTACGTGGTCTAACTGCGTGGGCGCCAGTGTCATGCGGGTCATGCGGTCCGCCGCGTAAGGCGTAGCCTGCATCGCTGGTAGCAGAGGCAGGATGTCTCCTCGCCTATACACCCCGCCGTTGTGGCCACTCTTAGTATACTTGTGACGCCGGCCATCCGTGTATTCTACATACTCTCTGGGCACCACGCACCGGTTGCCCACCATAGCCGCTAAGCTCTTGGCGTAACCCCCCGGCACCACATAGTCATCCGAGTCCACGTAAGCCACGAACTCGCAAGTGCCTAGCTGGAACCCTTTGGCGCGGCCAGCACCGACGCTGCCCTCTATGCCCTCGACTACATGGACGACCACAGGCTCGCCCTCAAGGGAACGGAGGCACTGATCTAACCACTCGGGCTTTGTGCCAGAGTGGGTGAGGACGTGAACATCTATCATTTGCCTACCTCTGCCGCCCTGCTGTTGGAGGTCGTCCATAGGGCGCTGCCTAGAAAAGCCGTCTGCAGTAGTGCGGGGGAGTAGATTTTAACCCACTCCGCCCCTGCGTTGTAGGAGTAGTACCCCCCACTCCCCGGGGTTATAAAGAACCCGGCTTCTAGGGTGGTCTCCTCGACCCCTTCGACTTCCTCTTTTACCCGCCTCTGGGCTAAGGCCATCCGAGGAACGTCGGCTTCAAATGTGGGTGGGGAGTCTACATCTGGTGGGGTAGTCAGGTTATCCACGGCGCCCACTTTCATAAGGGACACCTGTACTTCGTCCGGATCAAGGGTGTCGAATTGGTAGCCTATAAACCCCCACGCTTGAGGCGCAAGCTGCACGCCTGTGCGGCTAGTCGTGATGCGCTGGGACTCCACTCCCATAGCGACGGACGTTATCCCCCGAGCGTAGAAGTCCGTAACAGGGTAAGGGTCGGCTTTAATCCCTGAGAAGTCCCACGAGTAACCTGCCCAGAAGGGCAACGACACCCGCTTATACAGGGTGGGGTAGGCCACGCAGAGGGCGGCACTGTTTTCCATGTCATTGGCGCACGTTCGCCCAATAGCATGACTTGGGACCCCTTGCGCGTCTATGTCCGCCAGCCGGAACCGGTGGTACGTAACCCCGATCTCCCACGCAAGGTCGTCTGTAGTAGCCAGCGAAAGGTTATCTATAAACAGCTCGTCCTCCGTCTCCATAAGTCCCCGAGAGTACCCGGTGGCATAGAGGTCGGTGGGAGCCCCCGCCAGTGCGTCGACAGTCCTCGGATAGTCCTGCACCCACGGGAACCGGCTAAGCCACTTGTCCCCTCCGTCCTGCCCTATGACGTCCCGGTACTGGAACTCGCAGGCTAGTGCACCGGAGTAGTGGTAGGTAGCCTCCCGTACTGTGCGGACGAAGGGGTCGCCGAGGGACGCACCCCATTGGAAGCCAACCAGTGACTGCGCCGGGGCCTCGATGGACACTAGGTCAGGGCGTAGGGGGGTAGCCTCCGGGTTTGACCCTTCAACCGCAGTGCGCACGCAGGTAACAACCGCCGCCCCAAACACTTCCCCGTCAGCGGCTATAGTTACTACGGGACGGATCTCGTTGCTCGCCACCCCCAAGTGGATAGCCATGTACTGTTCTTCGTAGGGCGGGGGCATGTCATGCCAGAGGTTTGTTTTTAGGCGGGGGTCAGCTTCTGTCTGCAGCTCCCACAAATGCGAGCGCGTGACAACGTATGTCCCCTCCCCAGTGGACGGGTCTACATCCAGTTCGCCGTCTATCAGGAGCAAAGCTGAGTGCCCGTTGTCCCGGCTGTTCCCGCCCCCGAACGCTGGGGGGGATAGGGACTCATTGAACTGCGGGTCGAAGTACGGGGCAATCGTCTTCCGCACGTTGATGGCCACTACCACGCGTGACCCTCGACGGTAAGCGGAAGTAGTCGGTAGCGGAGTTTGCGCCCATTTGTTTGCGTCGGATAAGAACCGGTACCCTTGGTGCTGGGACTTAACCCACTCCTCGTCGATGTGTATTCTGTCTAGCTTCCCAGACAGGGAGATGGTCTCTACCTCCATCCAGAAGCCCGCTGAATTTATCGCAGAGCTCGGGTCTTGCGTAACCCCATCGAGCACCCGGCGGAACAGAACCACCGTGGGGTCGTCGGTAACTAGACGCGATACTACCCGCCCATTGTCAAAGCTCCCGCCCTGAACCAAGTTGTCGTAAGAGGTCAGTGACTCTACCTCTGCAGGGGGCGGTGTCCCGAGGGAGTACGTGCTGCGGACTTTAGCGTCCTTCGGTGTTGGTGTAAGCTCCGAGACCACATTGTACGGCGGGTTATCGGGGGCTTCGCCACTGGCGCGGTATAACGTGTCCCGAGGGAAACTATACAGCACGGTCTGCACTGTTTTTAGCCCACCTCCACCGATGCGGGGGAGCAGGACGTCGCCGACTACCCTTACCGGGGTGGGTATGACGACTACCGTTATGGCCTGCGGGCTTCGGGTTATCTTCAGCAAGAACCCCCGGAGCACCCTATACGCGGCGTTGCGGCCCGCCAACTGGCCACCTACTTTAGCCCCCACCCTTCTGGCTACGGCTACGACTTTAGTCGCCGCAAATGACAGCGGACGTACTACTACCCCCACCATCAGAACCCCTCGATCTGAGCGACGGCGCTATCTGGCACAGCCGTGAACGCAGCAGCAGCAGCCCGCCGGCCCATTACATATCCTCGATCTGGGCTACCAGCGTGCCGGAAGCAGCGGCAGCGGCACCAGCAACGTCACCAAAAGCTCTGGCCACACCAGACAGTGCAGTGCCTGCGCCACTACTGGTGGACAATTCTGCCTTGTTAATCAGCGCATTGACATTCGCCTCGTATACAGACACCTCCAGCTGGGCCTTGGTCACCTCGGCGCTTACCTTTGTGCCATAGGCAGAAACATCCGTCCCGTACACATTCGCCTCCAGCTGGGCCTTGGACACCTCAGCACTTACCACTGTGCCATACGCATCTGTCTGCGCCCGGTACACGTCGGCTTTTGTTTGCGCGCTCTGGTTGCCCGCTTGCGAGGTGGCGACAGCCGCGTCCAGTGCTTGGCGGGCGGCGTCCAGCTTGAACTGGGCGGTCTGGATTTCCGCCCGGGTCGCTTCCGTTACGGCCCCCACCTTAGCGCTGTACGCACCGACGCTAACCCGGCTCTCGTCCAGCTTCATGTTGTTCAGTGCACGGTAGTGCTCTTGGTTGACGCTTTCGTACGCCGTCAGCGCACTGAGGAACTGCGCCTCTGCCCCCGCGACGATACGTGCCCGCTCGTTGGCGGTCTCGGACGCCCGATACTGCACCCCCGCCACCGTGTTGAAGAACTGCGCCATGACCCCCGCCATGCCCCGCTTGAGGTCGGCCCCTACCGTCACAGCCAACTGCAACAGCTCCGACTGGATACGCACGTCTGCTAGTGCCGCCTCCCGGTTCACCCCGGCAGCTGCGTCAGAGAACCGCTCTTGGCTTCTGCGCAACTGAGCCACCATAACGCCGGGGGGCATAGTGAACCCACGGCTGGCGAACTCGCTGGTGATAGTCGCCCGCTCCGAACGTAGCTGGGTAACCTCGTTGGCCTTGGCCTTGGTCCACGCAATGTCGATGGCCTGCTCGCTATTACCCAGCGGGCGGATGCCGGATATGACGTCACAGACCCACTGCTCGGGCTGGTCAGCGAAGCACTCGTTAATCGCAGGGAAGTACGCTTCGACCCACGCAGCAACAGCGTCGTTGGCCCGGTCGATCACTTCCTCCGGCGTATCGGGAGTGCCGGTGAAGAACTGTTTAAACTGGAACGGTTCGTTCGGTCTGTTTGGGCTTTGCCATTCATCGGTGCCCTGCAAGGGAGGCGCGGTGGGGAATCGCGGCTTTGCTACCTGCGGGCTAGCCGGGGTGAAGTTGATGTCGGCAGGGTACGTTATCAGCGGGGCAGTGGGTACGAGCTGTTCCTCGCCCTCGTCCTCGGGTGCGTCCGGGGCGTCCTCGTCCTCGGGTGCGTCCGGGGCGTCCTCGTCCTCGACCACTGCATTCGGAGACACGGGTGCAACCGGGTAGCCCTCGAAGTCAACAATCGGGGCTCCGGGCAGGTCTACGCCCGCCGCCGCCCCTAGCAGGAGGCTGGCGCTACTACGGGTGTTGCGGAGCTCCAGAAGCGCCTCGTTAATAGCCGCCTGCAAATTCGCGTTTGACTCTGAATATTGTGGGCCAAGAGTGCCGACCATGATCTACCTCACCGTGTCCACCGGCGCCCAGAGGCCGCCAGTACAAATTCAATGTCGTCGAGATCCGCGTGGGTAGCGTCCAGTAACTCGAGCTTCACGCCCCATTCGCGCCCTACGACCCCTTGCCCCGTACGCACCCGCATGGTGGGCTTGCGCTGTATCACCCGGTACGTTTTCTCTTGCTTGCCGTCGGCCGTCAGTTTCAAGTACGCCGTGCCGTCAGTGCCAAGCCCGATAAACACAGTCTCTACGTGCTTTATCTGAGACACCCCGAAGGAACTCACGCCCGCGTCTAGCATGGCGGTTATAGGCTCTTCGGGGGTATCTACTACACGGTAGACGCCGCCCTTGTCATACGCATAGGACTCGCCGTTACTGTGCACAAACCCATCGAAGTCAAACCCATCGAAGCGGGTAGCCGCACCAGACAACAGGTTGTAGACGTACTGCGTGTACTGCGGCGCACCCGGCGCTTGGCCATCGCTGATCGTTAGCCGGTCTGCTATGACTGCCTCAAGTATCTGTGTCAGCGTCATATCGTCAGACAGGTTGAGCGCGGCCTCCATGGCGGCGTCCAGCGCAATGGTAACACTCACGTCGCTGGTCAGATCCAGACCGCTAGCGAACTCGACCAGTACAGCGGCCATGCTGTTGAAGTAGTCCGCCACAGACAGGAACTCAAGGTAGGCCGTGGCGACGTTGGCAGCGCTGCTAAGCACCCCGCCACCACTGTTGAGGATCATCTTCGGTATCGCTGGCGTCCCGTAACTGTAGACGTAGTCGCTGCCCACGGTGTACATGGGAGTGTAAGTCGCGTCAGTGGCGCCGCCAATCTCACCGGTCAGCCCGGAGGCCCCCAGTAGAATCTCCGCCATGGCCAGATCTGCAGAAGCGAACTGCGCAACAGGGGCACCCCCGGTGCTGCCAGCGTCGACGCTCATAGGCGTAATCGCCATGTCACCGTAGAGGCCGCGGCGGTTACCTGCGTAGAACTGCAGGTCAGAGGTGCGCAAAGACGCCCCGGACGTAGCGGGGGTGGACACTGAACCCTGCAGCCCGAGTCCGCCTGATGCAGAGACGCCTCCGGTGGGTGCAAACGTCCTGACAATGGCTGGTGATACACGGTGCCCAAGTGGCAGGCGCGCGTCGATCGTTGCCAAGCGCACGCCGTTCACGGAGCTGAACGCCAGGCCCGTCAACGCCAAGCGGCTATCAAGGCCGAGATCACCCAGTCCGATGAACACCCGTTCGGTTACTGCGCCGGTAATGCCCAACGCCCCCGTAGGAGTGCCCACCCTTACCCCGTTCACAGCGCTGAAAGTGGTGGCTCCTAGCTGGAAGCGCCCCGTGGGCTTAAACAAGATCCGGTTAGCCGGTAATACAGCGCCGGCCAGCTTCAGTGCCCCGGACACCCCCGCGTTCGCAACGCGGAGTTGCGCCAGTTCCGGGGAGTCCACCTTAGATGTCTCGGTGTTAATAAGCCCAGCGGCGAAGACACCGGCGCCCACGGTTAGGCTACTGCTGTTGAGCACCGTACTGGTAGTGCCAGACACGCCATGGATAACGCCTTCGCCTTTGTACACCACCACGGCGTAGGCATCGTAGTCTGCGGCGGCGCCAATGGCCCCAAGGATCTGACCAAAGCGGACCAGTCGCACAGAGCCATCAAGCGCGGCAACGCCGTAGGTGATCTGCCCCAGTGCTACGCCCTTAGTTGAGAGTGTAGCTGTCAGGCCAGCTGCAGCGTTGCCCACGATGGCGAACGTAAACCGGCCATCAGTGTTGGCGAACTTGATAGATTTGGCAGAGCTGAACCAGTCAGGTCCAGCATCTCGCTCGATGGTCGTGGGGGTTCCCGGCACACCTGCCGTAGCGGGAGTGCACGTAGTTCGGTACACCGGCACCCGTCTGGTCACCAGACGCTGCTCGGTTGTGGCCACCTCAAATGACACCCCTTGAAACCCGGCAGGGATGGCGGGTATGAAAACGTAGCCCCCGTAGTTCCCCAAGCCGAGGCTGGCGTCCTGCACCCACTGCCCGTCAGGTTGAGTGTTGGCGGTCACCGTCTCGTACTCTCGTATTGTGCGGTAGCCCGTTACCACGGTAACACACCGGCGAGGGGTGGGCGGGATAGCCGCCGTACCCGGGTAGATCGTTACGTCCGGCACCCGTACCAGTGTGTTGCCCATGCCTTACTCCGGCTGGAATATAGAGAAGTAGTCCACCGTCTGCGTGGCGCCTGTCGTGAACAGGGTGCTGCTCATGTTCAGGTCTGCGCCCACTTGCGCCACGGTACCCTGCAAGCGCAGCGCGGTGGTGGACAGGCTGCCATCGTCAGCGGGGGGCACGAAACGGAACCACGACACCTGCTGGTCAGCAGTGGACGCACCAGACCACACCTCACTGGCGGACTTCTGCAAGCGCCCACCCGCAGCGTTGGCCTCGAAGCCCAGCCCGGTTCCACTGGAGCTGACGGAGATCTCACAGATCATAGTGGCTGCGGAGGGCACCGCTGCGTCGGGGCTGGCTGCTGCGGAGCCTGCGTACATACGGATAACCCCAGCGTTCAGCGCGCCCCGGAGGGACCCCCCGGACAGCTGGTGGTTACGAAGGCCGGTGCTCAGTCTCATGCGTTTTCTCCTCGGATGATTAGCTCGCCAACAGGCACGCTGAACACGTCACCGATTCCTAAGTCACGAGCCACGTTCAGTGCCAGCGAGGCCAGCTGGTTCCCCAACTGGTCAAAGATGACCACGTAGGCCACGGTGGCGGCAGCGGCTAGGTCAGGGAAGGTCACCGCTGCTACGTTGGTCGCCTCCGACCGACCGTTCGAGTCCGCGTCAGCCACGGCAAAGGTCACCGACTGGCGCACATAGTTAGCGTCGGCCAGCTCGGCGCCGGCAGCCTCCGGGTCTGCATCGAACAGCGCCACGTCCCAAGAAGTAGGCCTACCGGCCGTGGTTGTTGTAAACAGGAAATCTAAAATTAGTTCACTGACGTACGGGGTGTAGGCCATAGGCTACCTCACAAAGATGGGACGAGTTGAATACCGGCCAGCACGCGCAGCGTGCCCCCAACCTCTACGTCCCGTGGAGAGGTGAACCGAGCAATAGATAAGATCAAGCCGGACGAATCCTGCTTGGCCTGCGTACTAGTAAGGAACCCCCCGTAGATGCGCTTGTCCGCCGTGAACACAAACTCTGCCCGGGCAGAGGCGTTGTCAATACGAGACGCGCCGTCATACACGTCGGTGAACACGGGGCGGCTAGCCGCTTCATACGCAGTGGTCTCACCTATAACTGTCGTCAGTCCCGCCGCGCTAGACGTGCCTACGGGGGTGTAGTCGTTCTCGAAGATACCGACGTACCACGGAGACACCAGCGATACCGTGGCAGTGAGCAGCCCCGCGATGAAGTCGACCCCCTCTTGCGGGATGCGGTTGCACGTTATTTCTTCCCACGCCAGTACCCCTTTCGGGGTAAAGTATTGGGCCTTATAGACAAACCCGGCGCCTAGTATGCTCATGGTCGAATCACCTCAGCTTCAAAATAGCCCGCTGCGGCGAGCGGGCTAGTGTCTACGTCAGAACGCACGTTCGTTACGAACAACCGTTCACCGTTGTGCTCGACGGACCCGGAAGACCCGTCCCCGCTTTTACCGGGTACGAAATTCTGTTTCGTCGGTTCTGTCATGACAACCCTACCTCGATCCACCGCCTCAATAGCGGCTCCGTATTCGGTAGCCCACGCTGCGAACCCGTCTGGCATAGTGCGCATTGTACCCGGTACAGCGGGGTACTCTAGCACCGTTTCCTGACGGATCTGGTCGGTGCCTATCCCTGTAAGTTTATAGCACTTATCCGCAGACAGGTACACCCCGCCCGCCCCGCTGCACATCGCCGTCACTGGGGTAGGGTACATAACGAACCCCCCCTCCAGATCCACTAGATGCGGTTGCATAGGTGGGGTGTAGTAAACGAAGTTGGCCGCGGCCAGAACGATGCAGCCGTTGGCTTCTGCCATGTGGTCCGCGGGCGGTGGCGCGTCCATAAACATAGTACGAAGTTGCCTCCCCCCTGCGTTGGTACCGCCCATCGCTACTGTCTGCGCTGTATCGTATTCGCCCTGCAGATAGTAGAGGGAGCCGTCCTGCTCAGTGGCATACAAGCAGATTATGTATCCAGCCGCTGGAGTGGGCAGCGTTACCGTACCCCCCAGTGGAGTGCCATCTCTAGCGCCGCTCTCAAGGCCGTCCGCGTCCACTTGCGTAAGGGTGTACCGACGCACCCGGGTGTTCCTTCGCCGGTGCTCCGCAGTGCGTGTAGGGTCCACGCCGGCAGTGCTGCCGTTGTTGAACGGGAGAGGTATGCCCCAATTCAACAGCCCCGCAGACGCGTTGTAGATAGCTCGCCCGGAGCCGACCGACAGGTACAGCTGGTCGTTCATTCCCGCCCCAGCCACAGCCCCCGCAGCGGGCACAGCGGCCAGCACCTCACCAGTGAGCGCGTTCTTTAGCTCTGTACCATCGACACAGAGCAAGCGCCCACCCACTGAGAACAGCCCCCGCACGTTGGTGCCGGCATACACTTTGGTAGTGCCCGGGCGCAAGCTCATTTTGCCGCCCGCCGAGTACAGGTTCAGCATGTCCCGAGCGAACCCCTCGGGTATGCGGGTGGCGTGGGCCCTGTTGTTTATGCCGCCGCCCCAGTTGTTGCTCTTAGTCTCCTTTATGGGCATAGGCTACTCCAACAGATCCGACAGGGTTTGGTGTACCGTCGCTTCAATCACTGGTCATGTCCTTCAAGAATTGCGGTATGCGGGCAGACGCCACGTTGGTTTCTGTGGCCACGCGCTGTTTCTCTGCTTTCGTCCGAAGGGCCCGCTGTAGGGTAGATCCCGGTATAGACACCTCGGCCGGATTCTTCCGGTTCCATTGCGCTACATCGTCCAAGGCGTCCCTCCTGGCCTCGTACCCGTCGGCCATAACCCATCGGCCGACTAACTTGGAGCGCCGGTCGCTGATGCGTTGCATGCCGCCGTAAATCGCCTGCCGGTCAGCGGAGACTTCTGCTTGCGTGCCAGACTTCAGGCCCAGCGTGTTCACCACCCGGTCGTAGACTGTGGGCGTGTACCACACAACGCCGTTCTTATCCTTTATGCCATCGGCGTTCTTATAGATACCTGCGTAGGCGTCTGCAAACGGCTTAGGCAGCATGTCCGTGGCCGCGTCAGCAAATCGGCCCTCGGTAATAGCCCGCATACCGCTGGCCATCTGTGATCCCAGACCGTACACCGGCCCTAGAGAGTTCAACAGGACGTGGTCTAGCGTACCTTGCGGGTCATCCGACGTTGGCATGTACCGGGCCCCGCCGATAACCGGTATAAGGCTCTGGAAGCCAAACCGTGCGGGGTCCAGCAGGCCGGACATCAAGCCCATGCTTACCCACTGCGGGGTGGCCTGCAACATCTGCTCCTCTGGCGACAGAATCTCGTCGTCGTCCTGCATCCCCCCCATAATGCCGAAGACCACGGGCGCGAGCACCGTACCGGTAACGCCGGTCATCAGCAGCTGCATACCTGTCATATAGGCAAGGGTTTTGCGGGCCATCTTTGTGGCGGCCGCCCGCTCTTCCACGGTTAGCGTTGGGTTCGCTGCGCTGAACGAGTCCCGTATGTCCTTGCCCATCATGGCCAGCATGTTCATCCGGAACTGCTGGAACTGGAACACCACGCGACTTACCGCGCCTTGGGTGCCCGCAGCCTTGTTCGCTTGGCTGTATTCAAACTGCGTCTCCAGCACAGCGTGCCGGGCCTCTTGTGTCCAGCCTTTCAGCAACGCCTCTTGGCGCTCGGGCGCCAGCGCCCCGAACTGCCCATGCGTTATATTCGCTTTTCGCATCTCGCCCTGAACAACAACGTAGGCCGCCACCTCCCGGTTGTACACCTCAGACTTATGGATAAACATAGCCATCCACTTGGTCGCTTCGCGCCACCGGCTATGGTTGAGGTCAGACCCCCGAGACGCCACGTCACTTACGTCGTGGGCCAGCGTAAAGTCCAGCGTGCCGTCACGGTTGAGGGCGTCGAGGACCTTGTAGAGGGCCCCGTTGGTGTCTAGCTGGGTATCGGCGCTGTGCATGCCCCGGGTCTTCGTGCGGGCAAACTGTGCTGTCGCCTCCGCAATAAACTTGGCTGTATCTCCTATGCCGTAGCGGGCCGCTAACCTTGGCAAAGTAACCAACGCGGTTTGCGATGCGTTGAGGAACAACTGCGAAGGCGAGGTCATCCACATAAGGAATGCAGACTGAGTAGCAAACTCAGACACCGCGTTACTCTGGAACCGCTGACTGGCGAGGTGCTGCTTCTCAACCGCATCGGCAACTTCGGTGCGTTGCTCGTTCAGCGCTTGGCTACTGCCCTCTGTGCGTAGCTTCCGCATCTCAGACAAAGCGCCCTGAATCCGGTGGTCAAACCGCATAGAGGACAGGCTGCGGGCGGTCTTTATCGAGTAGTCACTGAACGCCCGGTACGCATCGGTTGTTGCCCCGGCGATATTCTTCCGAGCGTTAGCGTGCTTCAGCAGGCTGTTACCCGGCTGAGACTGCAGATACACTTCTTCCAACGCCTGCATAGCATTGGTCCGGGCATACCGGTCTGACTCGTTGTCGGTTGGGAACATGCCCTTAACAGCGTTCTGAACCTTGCTGTACTGCTGGGCACCGAACCCGCTTAGCTCTCTGGTAAATTCTGCCCGCTTATCCGCCCGGATCGTCCAGTCCGTGGGTAGCTGCGCCCCCATGTGCTTAGCGTGCGCCGCAGCTTCGGCGGATGTCGCATGCCCGGAATTGAACACCACCTCGCCCTTCAGGTTTTTTATAGTCACATAGTAGTCGCCGAACCGCTGCAGTGGGGAGTAGGGCCCCTCTTTAACCCGGCCCATAGCGATACCAATGCTCTTCCGGGTTTTCTGGTACCACTCACCGGTGCCAACCATAGTCTCCGGGCTATTCGGATCTGGCAGCTGGCCGTCTGCGTTCTCGTCACGCACCCGCTTGGTCAGGACACCCAGCTCCCGCATCTGCTCTTCCCAGACAGACCGATAAGCCGCCTGCACCCTGCGATAAAGCTGCTTGCTCTCCGGGGTCAGCTTGTTCCACTGCTCACGTACCGCAAGGTGCGCTTGGCGCCGCTCCTGCTCGGTGTACTGCTGCTTACCGCCAGTGTGGTCGAGCACGGTCTGCTGAGACCAGTCTCTATCCGGGTGCACCTTATAGAACGTGCCATCGTGCATGATAGAGTTGATGGCGTCAGCCTGCGTGGTGTCCCTGCTGAATGTGAGCTCTTTCCAAGAGCGGCCAACTTCCTCCAGCGACTCCGTAGTTGTCGTCTCGCCATCAGGCCCCTCGTACTTGAGGTCCCGGGGGTCCTTCAGTGTCTTGTTGAACTCGTTCTCTTTGCTCAGCTTATCCTCGGATACCGCCTTGAGAAGGTCCGTGCCCTGTGGGCCAACCTTCTCCGCAAAGTACAACCCCTCGTACAGGTTAGCTATTTGGGACAGCGGCAGGTAGTCCAGAGCGAAGCGGCGAGCCTTGCGTCCCAGAGTAAAAGTAGTGTTGAGCGATTTCTCGCCAAGGTTCTGCGCGATCCCCTGCTTGATCCCCTCCGAGTGCAGGTTTTGCATACGGACCACGTCGCTTGGGCTGGCACCCCCTGAAAGCACATCATCCATCGCCGCCGTGGCAGTGGAGAATTTGGGTCCGGTAGGGACGCTGTCGCCTTGGACTACGTGCATATAAGCATCGAGGTTGTCGACGTACCTAGCGCTCATATCCAGCTCGTATGTCGCCCCTCGCATGTAGTTACCCGCGTCCCGCAGCAGGTCGTTGACCGCAGCGTCCGGCATCACGTAGTCGCGCAAACCGAAGACCGTGTAGGCAAACCGGCCCAGCCCAGACCTGATTTTCGAGAACACAGACTTATTCAGCTTCTCGCCGTGGACAATCATGTCCACTAGCACTTCCTCGGCTGCGACTATGCGGCTGGACCTGTCCTTCTTCATCTTGGTCTGGATGCGCTTGCGGATCTGCGCGTTGGCCCACAGGCGATTAGACACGGCCTGCAGTCGATCAGCCCCTAGCAGCCCCAACAGCCCGCCGTGCGTGCTCTCGTGCAACATGACTTCCTGCGCCATGGCTGGGTCGGTTACGTTCTCGGCAATGATTATGGCTCGACCATTGTAGTAGACGCCGTTGGCTAGGGAAGGCACCGCTGTCCCGATAGCGGTTTCTGTTTCCGCAACGGTAGCCATGACCTCGATCTTAACGACGGGGTCTGCTGTGCGGTTGAACGCCTCCGCCAAGGTCTGCACGGCCTCAACGGTCATGCGCTGGTCGGTTGGCGTGCCGTCTGCGTTTAGCAGCGAGAACTTCCCCTTGCTTTTGAACGGGGTGTTGTTGGCCGGGTTGGCCGGGTCTCCTGTCTTGCGCTCAAGCTGCGAGTCGATCAGGGCATTGACCTCGACCAAACGTAACTGGGCACTCTTCTGAAACTGCCCGCCGAGCTCGCCGCCCATAGCGAACGCTACCATGCCTGACTCATTGAACAAGGTGCGGTGTAATCGAAGTGCATCCGGGCTTTTGTTCGCGCTAACGATCGACGTGAACTGCGCCACCATCGGCTCAAAGAACTGGGTGTACTTAGTGTTGTTGTCCGCGAACTTACCGAACTCTGGGTTGGCAATAAACGACTGGGCAACCCCCAGCCACGTAGTGATGTCCGTGATGTCTTTGGTCAGCGCCGCGTCTACTCGCCCGATGCGGGTAGCCAGTTCGGCAGTGATCGCCTCCTGCCAGACGTCCGCGTTCTCGGGCCCGTTTTGGTTCGGGGCAGCGTACTCTCTTTTCAACCGGTTAATGTCGTTGCTGAGTCCGTTAGCCGTGCGCGCCACTCGCTGCTGCGCCTCGAACACAATGGAGTTGACCGCGTCTATAGCCGGCTGGGCCAGCGGCTCTCGCTGGGCGCGGGTAAGCTCGGCGTCAGCTGCAGCTACATCGGGGTCAGTAGGGTCGACCACATCCCCGTCGTCCACCAGATCCTCTGCTCTTGGTTGGCGTGCAGCCGCCGTTTTCTGGTCCATATCAGCTTCTGCAGCGGCAGCCCGAACAGCCGCTGCACTCATGTTGGCCTGAACAGTAGTCTTGCGCTGATTCAGACGCTTGCGCTTTGGCGTAGCCGGCTCAGGCAGCACTACGGCGGGTTCAGTTGCAGACCTCTCCTCCGCCGTTTTGGTAGCCGCGGCAACCTGGGCAGAGCGCTTAGGCGCCTTGAGGACTACGGGTGCTTTCGGTTTTGTCGCTGGGTTCTTCCCCGCGATCGCAGCTTGTTTCTTTTGGACCGACACTGCTGCGGTCTGGTATGGGAACGATCCACGGACTTTCCTCCCGAACACTGACTCCGCCTCTGCCTTCGTAAGCGACTGAGAGAAGCTCTGCATGAACGAATCGAACTCAAGCGAGCCCGGTGTGATCGCGGCCTTACCGACCGACGCTTTAAACTTGGTGTACGCCGTGCCCTTCATGCTGCCGGGCCCGGATATACCCTTGCGGCCCAGCGCTGCACGCCACCTAGATAGCGGCACAGTACCCTGCTGAGTGGCGCCTACCATGTCCGCGAATATAGCGATGGCCTGTGACGCCTTCAGTGTGGACGGCTCCGCCTCTCTGGCCTTCTCTGCTATGTAATCAATAGCCGCTTCAGAGTTAGGCTCAAGCCCCGCTGACGCTGCGTCCGCTACAAAGCTACGGATCAGGCTGCTGTTCTTCATGGACGCGTTGAAGTTGAACTGGTCCGAGCTGTACCCGTTGCGCACGTTGATCGCTTCAGTGAGGGTTTCCATCCAGTTCTGGCGGCGCTGCATATCATCAGAGATAGGCAGGGCTTTCTGGTCGACCAACGGCTTAGCGTTGGTTATGGTCAGCAGCTTATCCACTGCCGCTTGTTTACGGCGCTTATCATCCAGCACGTCATACAGCGGGTCTATGCCCTGAAGCTGTGGCTGAGCACCGTCTGTGCTAAGAATGCCAGACACGGTGGTCTCCGCGACCTCAGTGCTGGTATCAAGCGGCGCAGCGCCTTCCTGCGTAGGCAGCTTCCCGCCAAGCAAGTCTCGGTCAGGCGCAACGTAGCCGGTCTCAGTGAGGGCTTTCTCACGAGGCATAAACTCGCCGTCAACTATGTAGTCCCCGTTGTCGTCTCGGTAGTACCCGGCCGCGGCTAAGGTTTCGTCCTGATCAATGGCCAGCTGCCGGCCTTCCTGCTCAACGTCGGCGGTTGCCGGGTCGCCCGCGCCAAGGGGGGTCGGATTTACAAAACTATTCGCCAACGCCGCTTCTGTGTCTGTAATAAACCCGCCCTGTCGAGCGGCCTCGATGGCAGTAAGGCTGTCCATTTCCAGCGCAGGCGTAGCGTTGGTAAACCGGAACGCTACGCGCTCACCAACGGCGCCTTCTGCAGCGCCTTGAGCCGTCAACGCCGCGCGGACTTTATCGTATGCCTGCGCGCGCGCTTCCGCAGAAGCCATCGCGCTCGTAGTGGCCCCGCCTGCATCTGGAAGGGGTATTTGACCCGTAGGGTCCTGTTGCGTCCCGCCCGCTGCTTCTTCTTCTTCAGCTAACCGCTCAGCTTCAACACGGCCTTGCGCTGCTACTGCTTCATTGGCCGCCTGCCCAAGAAGGTCTCGATCAGGGGGCACGTAGCCAATAGCGTCTAGCGCTTCCTGCCGAGTAAGCGGCGTTGCATTTGTTTGGTCGGCGGAAAACAGCCAGAACGCTCCATCCTCGCTAGCCTGAACCAGCCCGCCGTCGTTGAGCGCCTGCTCTTCGTCCACTTCCAAAGCCGACAGTATGTCCGCCTCAGTCAGAGGGGTCTGGTTTCTGGGCGCAAAGTCGGCACGACCAATAGCCCCGTTAACGGAATCTTCGTCTGCGGCAGCGGCAGCGGCGTCTTCGCGTCCAACTACCGCACCGCCGGCCTGCTCTAAATTAGATGTGCTGGCTGCCGCAAGCTCTTCGTCTGTCTGGCCGATGTCCCTGATTGAGCTCTCAATGCCCTCACGCAGCCTCGACGGGGCGCGTATGCCACCCATGCCGCCACCAAGCAAGCCGCCACCAAGAGCACCAAGGGCCGCTGATTTAGCGACGTTATCGAACAGCTCCCTTTTGACAGACGCCGTGTTCAGGATCGCTGTCTCAGCGCCTGACTGAAGGTACTCTTCTGTAGCCTCTCGTCTGGCGCCACCCAAAACGTCACGGGCTATGCCGCTACCTGCCCCGGCTACGCCAGACGCACGCGCCGCTGCTTGCCCTTCAACGCCCGCCGCGCCGACGCCCGGTATGCGGCTGATCGCAACGCCCGCAGCGGCGGTGCTGGCACCTGCCGCGAGAGCGCGAGTATTCGCCTCTCCCGGGGATAGTCCTTCGTTGATCGCTTGGCGGTACGCCTGAGTGTAGGCCGCGCCACCCATCTGAGCACCGCCGGTAAGGGAGGCCGCGTTGGCCGCTTTCTTGGTAACGAGTTTGGTGGTAGCCGCTTTGGTAAGCCCGCGGGCTGCTGCGCCTGCGGCTGCTGCTCTGGCGGCAAGTACGCCCGCACCTGCAGCCGGAATAATAGAGGGCAGGTTGGTCGCTGTCAGGTCACCGAGCAGGGCAGGGTTAGTGACGTACTCCCCGATGCCCGCCAGTACGCCTTCGTTCTCAAACGTCTGGTCTGCGTTGAACTTATCAAATGCCAGCTGGTCAGTCTTCGCGCCCTCTAATAACTGGCCGGCTCGGCCGAAGTCGTCCGCCAGCCCAGTGCCCTGCTCCAATAGGCCGCCCGTAGCGAGGTTGCCGAGGCCGTACCCGGCTTCAGCAAGGTTGGAGACCCCTTGGCCAAGGCCAACAGCGGTATCAGCCGCAGCTTCGCCCCAAGTACGCTCGCGGTTGAGGTACTTGCTGTCGATGATACGCTGGCCCGTTCGACGGGCTTTTGCCTTCGCTGCCCCCCGCGCAGAAAACGTATCAGCAGCATACTGCTCAATCAGGCTGCGGTTGTTCTCAGCCATTAACGACCTCCTGTTACGTCGATCGTTAAGTATGGAAGCACTGCGTCCCCGAGTTCTTGGAACACAGCCAGTTGCTGCTCATCGGGGAGCTGGGCAAGGAACGGCCCGATCTCTGCGGCCATCTCCGCTTCCATCTCCGCTTCCATCTCCGCTCCCGGGGTGAACAGGGCGACCCCCTGGCTATTCGTACGAGACGGTTGGAAGCCATTAGTGAGGAGGTCGGATATTTGGCTGGCCGCACGCTGGGCGCGGCTTTCCTGCAATGCCCCCGGCTGAGGCCCCCGGGATTGCCCCGGCGGGGTGAGGCCGGCGGGGTTACGGGGAATTCCGCCGGCTTCGGGGAGCTGGCCGAGGCTAACATTGGCCCTCGGTGGCGGTGCCGCGATATCAGCGGGGCCGAAAAACCTCGTAGTGCCTCTGGCATCCGATACTGCATTACCTAACTCTGTTGGGGGCTGCACTTGGGCGCCCCGGGTTTGCCCTGTCGTCCGCGTGAACCCCCCATCTTCACCAGCCTGAAAGTCGCCACTGGCAACCCTGCTAGCGGCGAAGGAGGGGTTAGTCTGCATGAGGTACGCCTCTGCCTGATCCGGCGGCAGGCTAAGTACCCCTCCGGCGCCATCAGGGACCTCTATGCGGCCCCCCTGCGAAAAGTTAGCCGCGCCGGGTTGGCCGCCGAGCTGGTCAAGCAGCGTGGCAGACATCGCCAAACGGCTGCCCGCGGGGGCGCCCTCGATGCCCGCTTCAAGGTCCCGGGCTATCCGTATGCGCTCCGCATCCACCGGGTCGGCAGTGTTGGCCACGTCNAGTAGNNTTCTGGTTCGCCAACCTGCGATCAGCAAGCCCGAACTCGCCCCGAGTCTCAGCCACGTCGAGGTTAATAAGGCTACGATCGAAAGCACCCGCTTCCTGTTGGGGTTCTGGTTCGCCAACCTGCGATCAGCAAGCCCGAACTCGCCCCGAGTCTCAGCCACGTCGAGGTTAATAAGGCTACGATCGAAAGCACCCGCTTCCTGTTGGGTTCGGTCTTGGAGCGTGGTATCGGCCTCAGTGAGCTGGTTAGCGCGAGCTACTTGCCCTTCACGCAGGCTGTTAATAGCGGTGATCCCGCCAGCTACATTAACTTGGTTGGCCCGTATGGCCCGCTCCTTGGCGATAGCGTCGGTGGGAGTGACCGTGCCAAAAGTAGCGCCGCTAAGGCGCTCCTGCTCGATAAGGTTCAGGCGCAAACTCTCCGCAAGCTGGGCATTGGCCCCCGACTCTGCTGTATCTCTGGATCCCTGTACGCCCCCGGCGCCTTGGCGAATAGCTAATGCACGCTGAGTGCGGGCCAAAGCTGACTGGTCAGTGCTGGTAGCCGTGGGCGATAGCGTGCGTCGTGCTGGCGTAGACACGCTCGTCCGGCGTGAGCCTGTAGCCCCACCTACCCCCGCCCCTACGTCTGGAAATGGTATAGGCTGCAACGTACCGGGTGTACCAGTCGTGTTATCGAGCCGCTTATCAAGCTCCTTCTTAGTAGCCATCAGTACCACCTCCAAGAGGGTGTAAATTCAATGCGACTGAACTTGCGAGCGCGGTACTCCGTTTTTACTTCTTCGACCGCCTCCATGAATCGTGTCTTATGGGCGCTTGCTTTGCGCATGTTCTCGGCGTCCGCGTCGTGGTTACGGAGGGCTCTGAATGCCGCCCACTCAATAATGTCGAGGTGGAACCGCTCGGGGAACTCAAGCTCGACATTGGGGGTATCTAGGTTAGCCTTCGCCACCGGGTACCGGGACACACGCAGCCGCAACGGCACACCGATGTTTTTGGTGTCGGGTACCCCAACCAGCTTGAGCATGCCGACCTCGTAGTCTGGCACAACGGCGACTACGCCAGACCGGTTGTTTTGCGGCTTGAGGGCTCCGTACGATGTGACGTCGGCGTTGTTGCCGAGGTAGGTGTCCGCCGAGACGACAGGGATAACCGTGTCGTTAAGCTCCGCCGATAGAACGCGGATGACGGCTTTGTGCAAGGGGTACTCTCGCGTGTCGGCAATTAGCGGTACGCGGGTTACTGCTTCGGTGGTCGCGTCCTGCAGGTACTCGGTCAGGTGGGCGAAACGAAAATACCCGTCGTTGATGTACGACACCAAGGACGGGTCACTCCACAGGAAGTCCGCTTCATCGGGGCTGATCGCGTCCGACACATCCCGCAGGATGTTGCTGCGGAGCTCCTTCAGGAGTTCGTTCAATACCACGTTTTACCCCAGTCCGCGGGATACCCGCAGGTTTAAGACTTGTCTCGGACAACCGTGTACGGGAAGCGGGGGCTGGCCTCGTAGTGACTAATGCGCCCATTGTCACCTACAACCGGCTTATTTACCACCGCGTCGTCGAGGACATTAAGCAGGAAGTTCGGGACCTCCACTTTTTTACTGGCCTTCAGGTTGTATCCAGTGCCGTTGTGGCCGATAAACAGGCCGGATGGCGGGATGTCGTCGTTCTTCTGTAGGACGATCCACGTCTTTTTAACCGCGGCGTTCTTGCCCGTGGCTTTTTTCTTCGCCGGCTTCGTTTCCACAGGGGTGTCCCAGTCAGCAGGGTTGACGTCGCTGTCGATCTTCAGGTCGTCACTCATCTTTCATTGCCTCGTCAAACGCGGAGTCGAACTCGGCATCATCTGCCCGATCCGGCCCCAGCAGCATTTTAAGAACGCGCTGCACTTCAGGCATCGCTTCCTTAGCGTCTTTGAATACCAACTCCACGGATGAATCCTCGTACTTCGAGTCTTCCTCCCGGTTCTTGGCTTCTATTTTCGGGTCGTCATAACGGAGAATAACCCCGTTAGCCGCCATCCGGATAGTTATGCTGGTGTCCATCATAGGTGCCGCCGTTGCCTGTATCATAGAAAAACCCCCTCCGAAGAGGGGGTCGCTACGTTACTCAGAGGCCGCAACTTCTGCACGAACCATGAACGCATCCTGCAGAATGACGGTGGCGTTCCACACTTTCCAACCGGCCGTTCCACGCTGAGCCAGCGGGTCGGTGTTGGTAGCCTTGGGCTGCACAACCATCACTTCGACAGAGTCCTTGCCACGCAAGGGCACTACGCCGTAAGCATCACGAGCCAGATAGAGGACTGGGTACACGTCAGCTTTGGTGCCCGTGGTAGACAGCACTGCGTCATTGTCTAGGCCACCAGCGTCTGCGAAGGACTCAAACACAGTGGAGCGGATGTAGCGAACGTCCTCTACAGAGCCGATCTCACCTTCCATTGCATCAACATTGCTGCCGTACTGCTTGACAGAAATGAAGCCCGTCATGTCGCGGATGTCGTTCTCAACGTCCGGGTGGGTCAGGGCAATGAACGCAGACTCGATGGGCTGCGTGTTGAACTTCACAGTAGACGCCAGCATCGCGGTGATCGGCTTCGCATTCTGCCGCTTCAACGACCGGGTAATGCGTCGTTGCATACCGAGGGTAACCGCAGTGTTCACGTCGGTACGAGCAGAGCCGTTAGCGTAGAACACGTTGGTGCCCGCCTTGAGCACGTTGAAACGCAGCGTCTCAATAGTGTGCGCAGCCTGCTCGCCGAGGATGTCCGTCATCTCACGCAGGAGCGGAGGGAAGTCCTCATGGGTATCTTGGATCACGTCGGAAAATTCAAGGAAGTCGCCGTATTGCGCGAGCGTTACGGTGTAGTCCTTGTTTTCCAGTGTGGAGCCAGCGGGGGTCACGCCCTCAGTCAGCGGAGTATCCGCAATAGGCACATTGAAGTCGCCGGCATTACCGGAGTAGGCGCCAGTACCGCCCGCCATGAAATACCTGCGCCACTTAGCGACCTTGGTATTGTTCTTGGGGATCGGGTACGACTGACCGAAGCGCTCGATCATCATAAAGGGCATTGCTCGCTTGAGCAGGTTCGCCACAGAGAACGCCGTTTGGCGCGGGGTGATATCACTATAAGTAGTTAAAGCCATGTTCGTTGCCTCACGTCAGAAAGAGTTGTTACCCCAGTCCGGCCGCCTCATCGAATGCGGCGTCGAAGTCATCCGGGTTTGCACTGCCGGGAACTTCTGCCCTGTTGGGGCTAGGTGCCGCTGCTAAGGCCCTTTTCGCTGCAGCAGTAGGCTGCGTTTTCGCGGGGCGGGGCGCGGGCTGTCTAACTGACGGGGCTGGTACTTCTGGCGCTGCGCCCGCCGTGCCTGTGCTCGACTTAAACTGGCTAATCAGTTGGATAACCTGTGCTGCCGAGCCTTTCGCTGCAACCTCTTTGTACACAGGCCGCACAAATTCAGGTTGCGTTTCAATCCAGTCCTGCAGGGGCTTACGAATCTCATCGAGATCAGTGTGCTGCTGCCTGACGGCATCGAGGTGTGCGTTTACCTTCAGGCTTTGGGTGGTCTCAAAGACTGGTGCCAGCGCACTCCTTAAATCGGAGTATAACGTGTCCTGTAGCAGTTGCAACTCGGCGGTACGCTTAATCTGCTCGCCCTCGGATACTTCTGCCCACTCTTGCTCGTACTTCTCGACGACCTCCCGCTTGTTTTCAGGGACGTAGTCCTGCCACGTCTTCGCCACCGCTTCTTCGGTAGGGGCTTCAGCGGGGGCTTCAGCGGGGGC